>FWPV01002639.1_pt1 | contig 37556 bp, 32 predicted proteins | sample 2228371 | NCBI WGS metagenome assembly FWPV01 (sample SAMEA103939776, study PRJEB20133) | metagenome | reverse complement strand
AGTAGAGGCCTCAAGAAAAGGACTCAACCCTGCCAGGTGATTCACGAGCAAAAGGCTGGCAGATGCATCTACCCGCGCTATTTCCTCGATGACAAGGCAACAGGTGTAGACAGATGCTGGAACACCTCCATAGGCATCTGGGATCCTGAGCTTGAGCAATCCGTTCTTAAAAAACAGCCTATGGATATCATCAGGCATTGCCTGCTGTTCATCTCGCTGTGCAGCACCAGGTGCGATCTCGTGTTCAGCCATCCTTCGAACTGTATCGACCAGCATGCGCTGCTCTTCGTTTTGGACTGTCGTTGCCATGAGTCCCTCTCTTCTTAGCCCACCATGGTCAGGCCGCCACTCACACTCAAGACCTGCCCTGTGACATAGTCAGAAAGTGGTGATGCAAAAAAAACAGCCGCATACGCGATCTCGTACGGTTGTGCCACCCTTCGAAATGGGATGGCACGCTCCAAGGCCTCCCGTACCTTTTCTGATTGGTTTCTGTAGAGATCAGTGTCAGTGGGACCAGGGCATACACAGTTCACGTTGATCGAATAGCGGGCTACTTCCCGTGCGAGCGACTTGGTGAATGCGATCACACCTCCCTTGGCTGCTGCGTAGACAGTCTCGCCCATACTGCCGACGCGTCCTGCATCACTGGCGATGTTGACGATCTTACCGCCATGATGCTCGATCATGCTCTTCCTGAGGCACGCATGAGCACAATTGATCACACCCTTGAGATTGATGCCTATCACCTTGTCCCAGAACTCAGGCGTCGTATCTGTGAATGGTTGGATAATATCCCACCCGGCATTGTTGACGAGTATATCTATCCTGCCGAAGGACTGGAGTGCATCCTCCACAGCCATGACAACCTGATCGTACACTGCTACATCGGCACAAACTGCGATAGCCTTTCTCCCACATGCATCTACCGCTGCTGCGGTCGACTGGGCACCCTGTTTGTTCATGTCCAAACATGCAACATCTGCCCCACGCCTTGCCAGCTCTAGGGCGATAGCCTTGCCAATACCCTGACCAGCCCCTGTGACTATTGCTATCTTGCCATCCACCCTCATAAAACAGACCTCCTTGATTTCCCCATGCACCTAACCCATTATAAGAAACACATTGTAGCGTTCGAAAGGTCAATTGCAAGGACAAAGGGGTGTTACACAATGGAACGCATTACGCAACTTTCCGTATTCCTCGAAAACAAACCAGGCCAGCTCTTTTCACTCGCACAGACCCTTGGGAGGGAAGGGATAAACATAAAGGCTATGAGTATCCAGGATGCCACTGAATACGTACAGGGCCTATTCAACAAGGCCCGCGAGGTAACCCTTCGCAGGATTGCATCTACTGCAAGCTACAGCGCCATCCTCAAGGAAGCCTCGCTTGTCACCCTTATTCGCTTTATCACCTCGGATCCCTCAAGAAGCATTGAGGTCCTCGAAAAGGCAGGCTACCTTGTCAACACCTCTGAGGTAATCGCCATAGTCATGGATAACCGGCCCGGGGAGCTAGCAGCTATCTCTGAAAAGTTCGCACGCGCCAACATAAACATTAACTACACCTATGGCTCAGCCTTGGAAGATGCGGAAAAGGCACTCTTTGTATTTCATGTCTCTGATATCGACTTGGCCATGAAGATATTGGGCAGCACGTAAGTCCTTGGGACCTGGTCCTGGTGCAGTGCTCTTACTCCACTACTTGTAAAGCAAGGCCGTAAAGGCGCTGCTTAGAGCCACGATACGGGGGCAGCCTTCCGAACGACATGACGCATGTAGCTGACTGCAGGATAGCCGATCGTTAATGCCGCGTGCACGGTGTGGCCCTTGGGGATCCTGAAGATACCAGAAAGGCTCGGATCGATACGCATTGCTGTAACCAGGATGCCGATAAAACAGGTGCCCAGTCCTAGACAATGGGCGTAGTTTGCGATGTTGGTTGCAGCAATCAGACAATTGTCACGTGAGAGGCTCTGCCCCTTGGGCGTATGCACCAGCAGAAGCAGCGGTGCGTTGTGAAAGATAAGGTCCCTGCCCGCTGCCACCTGCTCTTTGTACAGCTGCCACCTTCGGGAGTAGCGTGCAAGGATCCTTATGGGTCCTACATCCTTGAATCGTTCGGATGCAGCCTGCACCGGTGCAGAAGTAAATACCTTGTTGATTGTTTCGCCGATCCCAAAGAGCTTTCGTGAGACACTGTCGAGGAGGACTCGGTTGGCCACCACTGTATAGTGAACATTTTGAGCATTGCTCGCAGTGGGCGAATACCTGGCCACATCCAAAAGTGCTTCAATGACCTCCCTTGGTACAGGCTCGGACCTGTAGTGTCTGATACTCCTCCTGCTCAAAGCGATTTCCTTATAGTACCGAGGCTGGAGGTACCTTTTCTGTATCCGATGTGGCATCGTTGAGCCAAGCCCCTCGTGGACGATAGCTTGGGTTGGGCAGATGGCAATACAATGGCTGCAGCGATTGCATTGGTCGGCATATAGAGGGACTGCTTTCTGGTCCTCAAGCGTGAACACGCCACTGATACAGTCCTTTACACACAATCCACATCCTGTGCAGCGCTTCCTGTCAATCCGTATTGTTTCCACTGGACTCCCTCCTGCATGATGTCCTTAGTAATCAGTTCCACCTCACACGCACCAGCACCCACGCATACAAAGGCACCTGTCGCTGAGCTCCTATTGTGAAGCAGATGTCGGCGGCTTGGCAGAAGTAGATTTCAACGCAAAGTCTCTTCTCTGCTGGGCCTCGAGTATGTAGTCTGGCCGCATACGTTTCACATATCCCCATCCCCACCAATGATCAGGGTGTGCACGAATCGCTCCTTCGAGCTCAGAGACCACCTGCTGAAGATCCGTGCTTTTGTCTCCACTGAGCGCAATGGCCTCGCTTATCACTGTACAGGTACGTCGCCAATCCCGTGGATTGTCCCGATAAAGGTAGACAACGTGCAGTGGGGCAGCTGTTGCGTAGGCGAGGTCAATGATCCTGGAAGGGAACAGGGCCGGCTTGCCAAAAAATGTGACAGGTTCCAAATCGCTTTTGTCAGGCAGTGGTATATCCAGCAAGGCATAAAAGGGATATCCTCTGGCAAGATAGTCCTGAATCTCACCCTTGCGGTGTCGACCAGCCCAAATCATGTGCACCTTATGCTGTGATATCGACCTCTTAAAGGTTACCCAATGGTGGAGCTTAAGGAAGAAGTGGACTTTCTTGAGATCCCACGGCCAGACTGCATAGGCACACAACGGATATCCGTGCCAGAGCAGGACCCCACCTGCAAAAAAGTAGTGACCGAAATGCATGGTACACAAGAGGGCCCCTTTTCCTAGGGCAAGCGAGGTATCAAGATGATCGAGCCCTTCAACCCTGCCGTATTTGAGCATAACCCTTCTTGAACGGCCACCAGCGCACAAAAGATACGAGTCATGAAAAAATGTGGCCTGCACCTGAAAGACCCTTTGTGTCACCTCTTTTAACCGTCCAGAAGCTACCAGTTCCGGCATGCATTCTTTTAGGTCATCCTCGACCTGACGCCGCATCCTTTTCATAACAAGATAATGAAGGGTCCCTCGAGCCCGTGTGACTGGATATGCCCAGCCAAAGGGGAGCAGGGAGATGAGCGGATACAATACAAAAAGATCCAGTCCCAGCAACAAGGAGGTAAGGAGATGGACGGGGATGGAAAGAAGGATTCGTATGCGCATAGAAGAGGAATGTAAGGAGTGGTTCGTTCAGTGAAACACTATCCACTACCACGTATGCTACAGTCTTTGACGAAATTTTTCATCCGATCGGAAATCCGTTCGAGGTACTCAGGAGGGTATGGCCTTACAGAAGCAAACGCTGGGTCGAGGGTACGGCCAGGACGGAACTGCTGAAGTACAAATCGAGCGCTGCCTTCGATCCATCTTCCAATGGCATCGAAGTCCTTTTCCTCCAAAAGTCCTGGGACAACCGTGGTACGGAACTCATACTCTACAGCCCCAGACATGAGCAAGCTCACTGATCTCGTTACCGCATCTTTGAGATGGCTTTCTGGTACATGGGCACGGGTGATATGGACAAGCTTTTCCAATGGGCCCTTTATGTCCATTGCCACATAGTCAACAAGACCCTGGTCCAAGAGCCGCTCGAGCGTGTCAGGCAAGGAGCCATTGGTATCGACCTTTATCTTAAGTTCAAGACAACGGATCTCACGTAAGAATTCAAAGATGCCAGCAGTGAGCAGGGGCTCTCCACCTGTCACGCAGACCCCTTCAAGTACCTTGCGGTATCTCTCCAGATATTCCACTATCTGTGCAGTTGAAACCTCTGGCTCAGCGCACGCAGGGACATCTACAAGGTCAGGGTTATGACAGTACCCACATCGAAAATTGCATCGAGCGAGAAAGATACACGAACAGATGTGGCCTGGGTAATCGATGAAGGACGACCGTATCCACCCGTATACAGGCACGTGCATAAAGAGGTAATCCCTGCGTGCAATGTACCACGACAAAAAAGCGAAAAGCTCACGAGTGCTGTTCAGCCTCGCGGTAGTGCTGCTCAGGAGCTCGTATGCCTTGCTGTAGCATGGTGCGTATCTCTGAAGAACCACTGGCCCAGGTAATGATCTCTCCGTTTTCACCCACCTGCATCATGATAGGAAGGGGCACCTCGCCATTGGTGCTGCGTTTGAGGTCTTTTCGGATCTGCCGGTAGTAATGACTAAAGAGACTCCTGCCGCTCTGCTCCTTTATGTTGTAAATCTCCGCTGGCACATGGTGGGCCTTGAGTGCTGCCTTTATCTCCTCGCACTTGCTACAGTTGGGTGCAGTAAAAAGTTTGATCGGATACGCACCATTGCTGAATAGGCGATCTGCCCGTGGATCAACGATCTTGCTTGTCGCAAACATATCATGTGAGATCGCGTCCTTCTTGTTCACTTCCGCAAATGACAAAGGAAATGAGACGGCGAACATCCTCCTCTGGCTGTATTCCTCACGTTTGCCAAGGTTCCAATTTCTTACCGGCCGGTAGTAGCCCACGATCCGTGCATACACCTCGGTCTCGCGACCGCAATACGTGCATTGCTGATGCTCACCGCGAAGATAGCCATGATCTGCGCATACCGAGAAGGTCGGCGAAATCGTATAGTAAGGTATTCGGTAGTTTTCAGCTACCGTCCTTACGAGCTTCTTACATACAGTGGCATCCTCAAGGCTCTCGCCGAGGAAACAATGGAATACTGTCCCCCCTGTATATTTCGTCTGGAGCGGCTCCTGAAGATCAAGGGCATGAAAGATGTCTGAGGTGTAGTCCACGGGAAGCTGGGTAGAGTTAGTATAGTAAGGGACATCTCTCCCTGCAGTGATGATGTCAGGGAATTTTTCTTTGTCGATCTTTGCCAAGCGATACGAGGTCGACTCAGCTGGCGTGGCCTCTAAATTGTAAAGGTTGCCCGTGTGCTCTTGATACTGAATGAGACGTTCCCTCATGGCTTCAAGCACCTCGATCGCAAATGCCCTGCCCTCGTTGATGGTCAAGTCACAACCAAGGAAATTTCTACAACACTCGTTCATTCCCACAATGCCGATCGTAGAAAAGTGGTTGTCCCATGTACCAAGGTACCGCTTAGAGTATGGGAACAACCCTTCGTTCATCAATTTGGTAATAACTTCTCGCTTTATTTCCAGAGAATCCCTTGCTATATCCATGATGCGGTAGAGACGCTCGAAAAACTCCTCTTTGCTTCTCGACAGATACCCTATTCGGGGCATATTGATAGTCACCACGCCAATAGAGCCAGTCAGTTCTGCAGCGCCAAACAGACCTCCTCCTTTTTTCTTGAGCTCTCGCTTGTCAAGTTGAAGTCGACAGCACATCGAGCGCACATCACCAGGTCGTAAGTCAGAGTTGATGAAGTTTTGAAAATACGGCGTGCCGTACCGTGCTGTCATCCTGAAGAGCAAATCTGCATTTTCACATTCCCAATCAAACTCCCTGGTAATGTTGTAGGTGGGTATAGGGTACGGAAAGCCCCTCCCCTCTGAGTCGCCTTCCATCATAACCTCGATAAAGGCCTTATTGATCATGTCCATCTCTTCTTGGTACTCGCCATAACAGTCTCCCTGGGGTCGTCCTCCTATAATCACTGGCTCGTTGCGCAGGTCCTCAGGTACGACCCAGTCTAATGTGATATTGGTAAACGGTGCCTGCGATCCCCAACGTGAAGGGGTGTTCACACCAAAGATGAAACTCTGGATATTCTGCTTGACGTCACGGTACGAGAGACGGTCCCTCCTTACAAACGGAGCCAGATACGTATCAAAGCTCGAAAATGCTTGGGCACCTGCCCACTCATTCTGGAGTACGCCCAAAAAATTGACCATCTGTGCAACCAAGGTACTTAGGTGCTGCGCCGGTCTGGAGCTAATCTTGTTGGGCACCCCACCGAGTCCCTCCATGAGCAGTTGCTTGAGACTCCAGCCTGCACAATAACCAGAAAACATGGATAGATCGTGGATGTGAAGGGCGCCGCTTCGGTGGGCGGTAGAGATGTCTTTTGTGTAGATGTAGTTCAGCCAATAGTTCGCAGTGATTGTCCCTGAATTGTGCAGTATAAGCCCGCCCAAAGAGTAATTTACATTGCTGTTCTCTTTCACCCGCCAGTCTGACTGGGTGAGGTAGCCATCCATGGTATTCTTGATATCGAGGAGAAGACTTTTGGTCTCACGAAGACGTGCATGTTGCTCACGGTAGAGAATGTAAGCCTTTGCAGTCTTTACGTGTCCTTTTCGTATGAGGACCTCTTCGACGATATCTTGGATTTCCTCCACAGCTGGAATACTTCTCTTATGGAACTTCTTGAGGAGTGTTTCGCATACCTCGTTTGAACAACGCACTGCCTCGTCCCTGCTCTCCTCGCCCACTGCCTTCATTGCCTTGAAAATGGCCTGCGTGATCCTCTCCTGATCAAAAGGAACGATCTTGCCGTCCCGCTTACGAATGCAGTAGTTTTCATCGGTGAGATAGAAATAGTTGGATTTTTCTTTTGCATCTTCAAATTCAAGCCGACTCATTTCCACCTCTCCTCGTAAATAAAGGGCGTTAGGTGTGGTATTGAAGGAGTTCTGTACGTCAATATCTTGTAGCGGAGATAGCCTAGCTCCCCTATATCTTGGTGTCAAGAAGATTTTTTGGTTTGTAAGATTCTAAAACGGTTTCTGATGCGCTGTGTCACCGGCAACTCTACGTCACTGCTAGAAATTCAAGGTCCTGCCGCACTTGCTCGACCTGCGTTCAGCCCTCGAAAAATTTTTTGCCCAGGGGTCGTTTGGACAGGACGCTCGGTTCGATTGATGGGCTACTCATTCAGGCGAAATAAGAGACTGCGTTGCGGAAGATCTGAAGTCCCTGGCCTTCAGGCGAAAGAGAAATGCCTTTTCGTCGGGCTGCATCATAACGTGCAGTCCACCTCGGATGGTTGGTCAAAGAAAGGAATCGCTCAGGATGAGGCATCATTCCGAACACCCTGCCAGTTGCATCGCAGATTCCTGCAATATCGTTGCACGATCCGTTCGGATTCCATGGGAATCGTCCCTGTGCCAGACTTCCGTCTTCAAGCGTATATCTGAGTGCCACAAGTCCGTGCGCCTCCAGTGACGCTAGCACATCCTTTTCGGCATAAAACTTCCCTTCGCCATGGGCAACTGGCAGGTAGAGACGCTCTATGCCCCGAGTGAACACGCAACGGTCGCTCACTGCAACAAGATGCACCCAACGGTCCTCGTATCTGCCCGAATCATTGTACGTGAGTGTAACCGTCTGAACCCGCGGTGCTGTACCCTGAGAAGACCCAAGGAGACCGTATTTCACCATAACCTGAAATCCATTGCAGATACCGATTACCAAATTGCCTCGTGCAATAAATGCCTCAAGCACATCAGCAAGATGGGTCTTCAGCCGGTTCGCAAGGACCTTTCCCGATGCAATATCGTCTCCGTAAGAAAAGCCGCCTGGAATCGCCACTATCTGGTATCTGGTGAGCGTATCGTACCCATCGATAAGGTCATTGACATGCACACGAACTGCCTGAGCGCCTGCTGCCTCAAAGGCGTACTGGGTCTCTCTGTCACAGTTTATACCGTAGCCAGTAAGAATCAGTGCCCTCGGTCGTGCCATTGGTTCTTTTCTCAACACATCAACAAGAGATCCTGAGAAGATCCTATTACCAGTCAAGTGTTTTCTTGTATGCCTGACGAAGTACCTCCAGTGGAACACAAAGATATCTTGTCCCACCTGAAGTGGTGATGCTGAGGATCTTCTCTTGAAGTACTGTGCCCACACACGCAAATGGCAGTCCTGCAAACATGCTGGTCAGCCGTCCGGCGGATTCTGGCCTTGCCGTGATAAGGAGCCTGCCCTGCGATTCTGAATACAGGATCTTGTCTGGCCGAATCGGCTTCTCTGCGTCTACTGGGATCCGGGAAAGCGCTACCTCAAGGCCCAGGTCTCCGGCAAGCGCAGTTCGCGATACAGCAAGTGCAAGGCCTCCAGCACCGACACTCGTGCACGACGCCACCAGGCCCTCCTGGATGGCCCTGCTTACGACCTGGTAGAGCTTGAGATATTCCTCTGGATGCACTCGAGGGACCTTAGTGCCTCGTAATGGTTTTCCTCTCATACGTTCTCCCATATAGGCGCAGTACTCGGATCCCCCTAGTTCAGATCGCGTCATGCCAGCTATAAACACAAGATCCCCAACTGCTTTTGCATCCAATGTGACACACCTTTCCACATCGTCGACGATCCCCAAGGAGCTGATAAGAAGCGTTGGCGGTATCGATATGGTCACAGGCCGGTCGTGTTCGTCGTAACCTTTGAAGTCATTGAACATGCTGTCCTTGCCTGAGATGAACGGTGTCTTATAGGCAACAGCTATGTCATAACAGGCCTTGGCAGCTCGTTTGAGCTGACCCAGTCGCTCTGGCTCTTCAGAACTGCACCAGCAGAAATTATCGAGCAATGCAACCCTGTCAGGCCGTGCCCCTACTGCAATGACATTTCTCACCGCGGTATCGATCCCGCATGCTGCCATCCAGTACGGATCCAGGTCACCATACCTTGGATATACTCCGTGCGACAGTGCGATCCCTTCTTTGCGCCAGTATAGTGGTCGTACCACCGCAGCATCGCTGTGAACGTCCTGGTAGCGTCCAACAAGGGGCTTTACCACCGAGCCCCCTTGCACCTCATGGTCGAATTGACGCACCACATATTCCTTGCTGCAGAGGTTGAGCCTGGCCAGCATCTCAGCCAAGACCTCTGCTGGCGCATCAGGTTCATCGAACGATTCCTCTTCTGGTGCAGGCTCGGTATAGGTGCTCTTCAAAACCTTCTGTGGTACTCCTTCGTGGAGAAACTGCATGTCCACATCCATGACGGGTGTGCCCCTGAATGTCACTATGCACCGGCCGCTGTCCGTGAATTCTCCTATGACCGTAGCCTCTACACCCCTTCTGCGCATGACATCGATAAAAGCATCGACGTGCTCAGGCGGTACCGCATAGGTCATCCTCTCCTGCGACTCGCTGATCCAAATCTCATAAGGAAGCAATCCCTGGTACTTGATCGGCACCTTATCGAGCTCTACGAGACAGCCTCCTGACTCGCGGGCCATCTCTGCAACCGAGCACGATAATCCACCAGCGCCATTGTCAGTGACACTATGGTACAGGCCTCGATCCCGGATCTCGATCTGTGCATCTGCGAGCTTCTTTTGAGTGATCGGATCTCCGATCTGCACCGCAGTTGCTGGGCTCCCTGCATGCATGGCCTCTGAAGAAAACGTGGCACCGTGAATTCCATCCTTTCCTACACGTCCTCCTGCCATGATAATCCTATCCCCAGGTCGCGCCCCTTTGTGGTGCGATGGTCTTCCATTGATCTCTGCTGGGAGCAACCCAACAGTACCCACAAAGACAAGGGGCTTACCCATATAGCGATCATCAAAGAGGACAAATCCCCACGCCGTTGGTATGCCGCTCTTGTTTCCACCGTGCTCGACACCTTCCCTTACACCCTCGAAGATCACCTTTGGATGCAGTATCGGGTCTTTACGGCCAGGACGACGATACATGAGGGGTCCTTGGTAGTACGGGTTTCCAAAACAAAACCCATACGTATTGAGAATGAGCAGTGCACCCATACCAGTGCCTAAAGGATCACGATTTACACCAACGATGCCGGTGATCGCACCGCCATAGGGATCCAGTGCTGAAGGACTGTTGTGCGTCTCGACCTTGTAGCAGATGTTCCAGCCCTCGGTGAAGCGTACGACGCCTGAATTGTCGCTGAACACAGAAAGACACCAATCCTGACTGCCGTAGCTCGCACGGATCTGCTCAGTGGCACGTTTGATGTATGTCTTATACAGGCTGTCTATCTCGTCGATACGGGCGGCAAAGATATTGTGTTTGCAATGCTCTGACCAGGTTTGTGCAAGCGACTCCAACTCGACGTCAGTAGGATCTCTCCCCTGCCTTTTGAAATACTCCCTTATTGCCTCCAAGCTGGTGAGGTCGAGCGCGAGCGGTCCCCTTCGGATTTCCACAGAACCCTCGGTATGATCGACGATCCCTTCCTTTCCCAGCCGATAAAGCTCTGCTTCATCCACATCGAGGCATACGGTCACTACTCGGTCGCTCGGGCTGAGCTGTACCTTTGGGAGACGCAGTTTAAGATCAAGTGGATCAGCGCGCCACTGCCGCTTATCCTGAATAAAGGCTTGCTGTATGAGGGGGTTGCATCGGAGTGCCACGATCCGCTCGACATCGTCTCTGGCAAGGCCTGGAGCCTGCAATAGGATCTGCTCGGCAAAGTAGACGGCCTCTCCTTCTTCGAATCTTACCTTGAGCAGATCTTCTATTGCCTCTCTGCTGGTTGCGCCCACATTGTCGGTAACCCCTGGAAGAAATGCTATTTCAATGATCCAGTCAAAGAGCTTTCCAGGCAGAGGACCTATGGATGAGTCCTGTGTCACAGGGTCGGTAAACAATTCCGCCCTACATCGCTCTAAAGCAGCTCTGGAAAGCTCTTTGTCTATTTGGTAGACATCTACCAGTCTGACCGAATCCACGGGAAGCCCGAGATCGTCGCGTATGCGCTTCTTGAGACGGTTCCCACGAGCGTCAGGTAGGTGAGGCTTTATGCTGACCTCGATGCGAGATGCCATGTCCTACCTTCCTACTCCTCTTCCAAACCATGCGCGGCCGCGTCGCCGGCCTCGTTCTTGAGGCCTCATTACGGAACAATGCCGTCAGTTAAATGCATGTGCCTCGTCAGGAAAGGTTCGATTTCTGACCTCCTCGAGGTACTGCGTAACAGCCTTTGAGATTATCTCCTCCAGATTGACGTAGCTTTTGACAAACTTCGGTCTGAATCTTCCCATGAGTCCCAGCAAGTCATGAAGCACGAGCACCTGACCGTCGCAATGTATTCCTGCGCCAATCCCGATTGTAGGAATACTCAGTTCTGCTGTGATCGCCTGTGCCAGGGATGAAGGAACGCACTCGAGCACTACTGAAAAGGCACCTGCTTCCTGAACTGCCCGTGCATCTTCCATGAGCTGCTGCCGTTGTTTTTCGTCTCTACCCTGGACCTTGTAGCCCCCCATCCGGTGAACTGACTGAGGTGTGAGCCCAATATGGGCCATCACAGGTATGTCTATGTTGACGATTGCCTTTATCACCTCGACCATCGATGTGCCACCTTCTACCTTGACGGCCTCAGCACCTGCCTCCTTGATAAATCGACCTGCATGTCTTTTGGCCTCTTCGATGGAAACCTGATAGCTCATAAACGGCATATCACCAACTACCAATGCACGCTTGCACGCACGGGAAACCGCTCTGGTATGATGGAGCATCTCCTCCATGGTGACAGGCAACGTATTCGGATATCCAAGAACTACATTGCCTACTGAATCGCCTACAAGGATGATATCGACACCTGCCTCGTCGATGATCTTTGTCATTGGAAAATCATAAGACGTAAGCATTGTGATCGTTTTGTGTTCAGCCTTCATCTTCTGTAAGGTGGTAACTGTGACTTTATCCATCGTTGCAGCCCTCCAGAATACGCATGAGAAACCAGCTTCGCTCTTTCCCTATCGTGCTTCAATCCTCTTGTCATAGCTTTGTTCGATGGTCGTTACGAGGTTCCACAGTACTGCATTGACAGGCGTGGGAATAGATAGCTTCTTAGCTTCTTGCACAATTGCACCATTGATCTGTTCAACCTCTGTCCTTTTTTGTCGGAGCACATCCTGGAGCATCGAGGAGATGTTCCCTGCCGTAGCAGTACATACCGATTCTACCTTAGCTATGGGATCATCATAGAGCAGGCTCACCTTTTTTGCACGAGCAACACGACAGGCCTCTTGAACAGCCTCTCTCATGACACGCCGTGCTCCTTCGTACTGCAATAGATCTCCATTGTGAAGTCTGGTAATCGCTGTCAGTGCATTTATGCCTACGTTGATAACGAGCTTGCTCCAGAGTAGACCCTCAAGATCGCTGGTAGAAGAAACCTCGAGACCGGCCTGTCTGAATAGGTCGATGAGTCTTTCCAAACGTGAACCAAGACCACCTCCTGGCGATCCTATCACTGTCTCGCCCCAACCCGCATGCCTGATGCGGTTCTGACTAAGCGCCGTCGCACCCATTGCTGTCGTGCCGCCGAACACTAGCTCGTCTCCAAGGACCTGTTGGATCTTTTCTACGTTTCCCAGACCGTTCTGCAACGTTACTACCGAGGTGGTGCGTCCAACGAGCGTCCGGGAATCCTCTGCTGCCTTTTGCGTATCGCCTGACTTTACACAGATAAGAACTACATCGACCTCGCCGACTCCACCAGCACCAAGAGAGATCTTGGGCCACAGTTGGTGCTCTCCACTTATCCCTTCGATGTAAAGCCCCTGCTCCAGAATCGCTTTTACTCTCTCAGGATGATTGTCGATGAGCCAGATTTCGTTACCCTTGGCTCTCGAAAGTAGATAGGCAAAGAGACAACCCATTGCACCTGGGCCAACAATGGCTATACGCATACCAAGGCCCTCTCCTTGTGGTGGTGATGGTACTGCTCGGGTAATAGCAAGAGAAGCATCAGCTACACCCTAAAAGGAACACCACAAGGAGTCAAGCCATGGTAAGCTCAGGCACTCCTTGTCTCACAGGCACATGGCTAGACCCCGTTTGTTATCGTTTGTTATCGACCCTGAAACTCTCGAGACCACAGAATGGCTGTCGAACCCACTGCACTGTCGACGCGCATTCTGTTGTTACTGGTATGGGTACATCATGACCTCTCCTTTTTAGTTACACTGTGTGGTAGTATTACTATTTTATATGTTGACTGTGTAGAAAGACCCCGTGGGGAAGACCAGTACCGTATGAACCAACAAGAAGAAGAAAGCATCAGGGCAGAGGTTCTATCCCTTCTACGTGGCGAAGAACCTGAGCCACGACGACTTATTGTGTTGCTTCAGAGGATCCAGAAACACTTCGGGTACCTTCCTCGAACAGCAATGATCGAAGTGGCTCATTTTCTACATATATCCCCCGCACGGGTCTATGGGGTTGCCTCGTTCTATAACCAGTTCAGGTTTTCGCCTCCTGGCAAATACCCGATCAAAGTGTGCCTGGGAACAGCTTGTCATATAAAAGGTGGTGAGGCCGTGCTCAAGGTCTGGGAAAACAAACTGGGTATTTCTGAAGGCCAGACAACCCCTGATCGCTTGTGCAGTTTGGAACGTGTGGCGTGCATCGGCTGTTGCGCACTTGCGCCGGTCAACGTGGTAGGCGACCGAATAGAACCCTGCGTCACGCCGATCAGAGTCGAAGGATTGCTCCTTGCAATGGGGGTCAGTACCCAAAGGTCAACTCCAGAGGAACGAGCCCATGCCAGTGCAGACCGAGAAGGCTAAACGTGTCAGGGAAGCCTTCAGTAAACTCAGGGAGACCTCAGAGCTTCGCTGGAATGCTACCATGCCGGCTGAGCTGCCGACCATTCTTGTAGGCACAGGTACCTGTGGCAGGGCCGCAGGCGCACTCCTTACCTTGGAAGCACTCAAAAATGTGCTTCATGACGAAGGGCTCGACGCACGCATCATAGAAGTGGGCTGCAATGGCCATTGCTATGCTGAACCGCTTGTCACCATATCCAAACCTGGTTGGCCGCCCATTCTATATGGAGGGGTCCGTCCGGGCGTGGCAACCGTGCTCGTGAGAAATTTCCTGGCCAAAGACGACCCCTGTCTTGAGTATGTACTGGGCAGCCTGGCTCCTGATGAACGGGTCCCACTTCTTTCTGAATTCCCTAGAAGCGCCTATGAGCAGCGAATCCTCCTGGAGCGGTGTGGGCTGATCGATCCCGGGAGCATAGACCATGCCATCGCCTTCGGAGCCTACAGAGGTCTTGCACGGGCGCTCTCAATCAGCCCTGCTGCAGTCATTCAGGAGATCAAGAAGGCGGGTGTCAAAGGACTGGGAGGGGCAGGGTATGCTACATGGAAGAAATGGCACCAATGTCGAATGTCCGAGGAAAAAGAGCGATATGTGATATGCAATGCGGACGAAGGTGACCCAGGTGCATTCATGGATCGAGCCCTTCTGGAGGGCGATCCTCACAGTATCATAGAAGGTATGCTTATAGCAGCCTGGGCAGTAGGTGCCACTAAAGGCTATGTCTACATCCGGTCAGAATACCCGCTAGCCCTTGAAACGATCACCGAGGCCATTGATCAGGCAAGGACGTACGGACTCCTCGGCACCCACATTCTGGATACAGACTTTTCCTTTGATGTGGAAGTGATTCAGGCGCCTGGTGCGTTTGTATGCGGAGAGGAAACTGCCCTTATCGCATCTATCGAGGGAGAGCGTGGTATGCCACGTATCCGACCTCCCTACCCTCCAGAAAAAGGCGTGCATGGAAAACCCACTATCATCAACAATGTCAAAACACTATCCAGTGTCTCCTGGATCCTGGCAAAAGGATGGCAGTATTTTGCCTCGTTTGGCTCGAAAGAGAGCAAAGGCACCACTGTATTTGCACTTGCTGGCAAGGTACTCAATACAGGTCTGGTCGAAGTGCCCATGGGGACTACTCTTAGAAGACTCATCTTCGACATAGGCGGAGGCATTCCCAATGGAAAAGACTTCAAGGCAGTGCAAATAGGTGGACCTTCAGGCGGGTGTCTTCCAGAGTCCTTGCTGGACACGCCAGTAAGCTTCAAGGCCCTGAACAAAGTGGGGACCATTATGGGCTCAGGAGGCCTTGTGGTCCTTGACGAAGATAATTGCATGGTCGATACCGCGCTCTTCTTCCTCGACTTTATCCAGAAGGAATCCTGTGGCAAATGCACGTTTTGCCGAATAGGAACCACACAGATGCTCGAACTGATGCGGGACATTGTTGACGGCAAGGGGACCAAACGGCATTTGGACACCTTGGAATCTCTGGCAGAAGACATAAGGCTCGGATCTCTGTGCAATCTTGGACGGACTGCACCACATCCAGTACTCAGCACGCTACGGCATTTTCGCAGTGAGTACGAAGCACATATCATAGAGAAGCGCTGCCCTGCAAAGGTCTGTAGGGCACTGAGCGCTTTTTATATCGTGCCTGAGCGGTGCGAACGGACGTGCGACGCCTGCGTAGCCAGTTGCCCTACCGAGAGCATTTTCACGGATACTAGAAGGGTCAAGGTGATCGAGCAAGCGACCTGTATCAAGTGTGGGGCCTGCCTGAATGCATGCCCTCCCCAGTACAATGCCGTAGTCAAGGTATCCCCGCTCTCAGAGGTACCTGATCGAGGTGAGGGCCGAGCAGAAAGAACGCTAAAGAAATGAGCGAAGAAGTCTTGCTGTATATAGATGGTACGCCTGTTCGTGCCGTATCCGGCACAAAGATCCTCTGGGCTGCCTTGGATGCAGGGATATACATACCGCATCTTTGTGCGCTACGGGAAAGAGACCATGGTTTTGGTGCCTGCAGGCTCTGCCTGGTAGAGATAGCAGGCCGGAGCATACCTGTTGCCTCCTGTGGAGAAACCGTTGCCCACGGAATGAAGATTAAGACCCGTTCGCCACGACTCCTCAGGCTAAGAAGAAGAGCCCTTGAGCTTCTCTTGAGCCATCACGATCTTGACTGCAGCCATTGTCCAAAGAACCACAGCTGTCAGCTCCAGCAACTGGCAAAGGATCTCAAGGTCCCGTTGCGGATGTCACCAGATCTAAAACGACTTGAAACCACTTACCCAATTGATCAGAGCCATAAGCTGATCGTGCTCAACCCAAATCGGTGTGTACTCTGCGGCAAATGCGTTTGGGTATGCACCCATATAGAGAAGGCAGGCGCGCTTGATTTTGCCTTGCGGGGCATACGGACACTCGTTGCTCCCTTCAATAGGGAGCCTCTGGCCCAGTCGTCTTGCACTGGCTGTATGAGGTGTGTAGCAGTCTGCCCGACTGGTGCGATAACACCACAACAGCAGTCAGGTGCTGAACTGGTGCGTTAACTGGTCATGACTCATTCAGATCGCACACTCGACACGTTCTTTTACCCAAGCAGCGTGGCTCTTATTGGCGTTTCAGTGGGTTTTGGTTTTGGAGCTGCCTTACCCCGATTCCTGCTGTCCTACGGCAGTCTCGAACGGCTCTACCTCGTCAACCCTCGCCTCAAAGAAATCGAAGGCCTTCGCGTATATCCCTCGGCCAGAGATCTACCTGAGAGCGTCGATCTTGCCTGTATCCTGGTGCCTGCACCTGCAGTATATCAGGTGGTGCGCGAGTGTACGGACAGAGGTATCAAGGCCCTTATTGTCATGAGTGCAGGATTCGCTGAAACCGGCGAGACCGGTCGGGCTAGGCAAGAAGAACTTGCACGTACGGTAGCTTTGAGCGGCGCAAGACTCCTCGGGCCGAACTGTATCGGCGTCGTCAATGTGCATACCAGGTTCGCTACCTGTGAGGTCCTCCTTGAAGAACTCACACCAGGTCCTATCTCGATCGTGGCCCAAAGTGGTCTCTTCGGCAACATACTGCTCGATTGGGCGCCCTCTCAGGATATACCGATTGCCAAAGTTGCGACTATCGGAAACCGGGTCGATATAGATGAGACAGATCTACTCGAATACCTATCTGAAGACACAGCCACACAGGTAATTGTGTGTTACCTTGAGAGCCTAAAGAGGCCTATCGAGTTCTTGAACGTTGCTCGAACGACCGCCCCGAAAAAACCTATCGTGCTGTATCTAGGCGGCCAGACTGATGCAGGCCGCCGCGCCATCCTGAGCCATACAGGATCCTTGGGAACCTCACGAAACATAGAAGAAGGTCTCCTCCGCCAGGCAGGTGTCCATCTGGCAGCAGATCCTGTGGAACTGTTCGATATGGCGCGCACCTTTGCCTATGCACCACTTCCTCAAGGTAAAAGAATCATTGTAGTCACGGCATCAGGATCATTGGGCGTCATGGCTGCAGACGCACTCATGCAGCAGGGGATGGACCTTCCTTGTCTTACTGAAGCGACAAAAGAAAAGATACGTTCCAAGGCACCTGCCTGGATGAACGTAGCAAATCCGCTCGACGTTGGTCCTTCAGGACTTTTCGCCCTTGCAATGGAGACAGCGCTCACCGAACCTGATGTGCATGGCATCCTCTCGTTTCCCATAATCCCGTGGGCTGTCATCAAGCCCCTGTTGAAAAGCCAACCTGATGCTGTCGCTGACCTGTTCGTCCCCAAAATGCTACGACAGAAGGAGACGCCATCTCGACCCATTATTCTTTCTGTTCCTGGACATCCTGAATGGCGGCATCATGTGAAATCCATGTTTGGACATCATATCCCTATCGCAAGTACGCCACAGGCTGCAGCCAAGACAATGGCAGCGCTCTACCGTCAGAAAAGGTGGCAAGATCGCGTGCAGAAGATATCTTGAAGGTAATCCTTAACTCGCTTGCACTGTCACCCAAACCTTTACGTCATGGAATTGCTTTCTCCGCAATCGCTGCTTGTGGAAGAGAAAAAAGCTCAGTCAGGGGGATGGAACCCAGAGTGGTGTGAAGGCTATCTCTAACGAGAGGGCGCAGGCCCTGGACGCCCCCAGGTAGCGCGCAAAGGCTTGTTCAAAGGCCTGAACCTTTGGCCATGTGGTAATCCAGCCCGATGTAAGTACCTCAACGACTCTGTCTATGTCTCAATGGTCGATCGATGGACGCGACAAGGGGAGAAAATCCGAGCGGATAAGATGCACCACGCATCTCCTGCCGATCGATGCATGCGAGGAGGCTACTTCGTGCTAGTGTACGTCCTCGTTTCTCCCAGTTTGAGGTTCTCTCAATAGACACTTTTGGCCACTGACAACGCGTTCCACTGGGTGATGGGTAACAATGATGTTCAGGCCATCGCCATGCCCTGGTGCTCTAAGCCTCTCCTCAATACCGTCGCCCATGATTATCTACTGGCAATTGAACATGAGGGATAGAGGGCATTTCTTATCCACCCTAGGCCAAAACATCGTATAATGAGTTGGCTAGAGCGAACACATTCAGTATGTACACGATAATCTGCCAGAAGGAGCGCATCGCATGAGACTGTCCCCTACGCCCAGGTTGTGGTGTCTTCTCGTGGTTTTAAGCTCAGTACTTACGTCTTGTGCAGGCTTTTTAAGGGAGCCTCCGCCTGCCGAGATAGTACACATTCTTAAAAAGCACCGGTATGTCGATCTCACACATGCATTCGAGCCAGGTATCCCACGATGGCCAGGCTTTCCCGACGAAACACGGCATATCCTGTATTGGTACGAGCCTGGGGTAGGTACAATGGGACACGGATTCTGCTCAGAACTCTATTGCCATGTCGGCCAGTGGGGCACCCATGTAGATCCTCCTGCTCATTTTGTCAATGGCCTGCGGACTGTCGATCGAATAGAACTTAAAGAAATGATCCTTCCTTTGGTCGTTATCGACATACATGAAAAGGCCCAGCGCAACCCTGACTATACGGTCACAATGGAGGACGTGCGCACCTGGGAACATCGGCATGGTCCGATCCCTCGAGAGTCCTTTGTTGCCCTCAGGACCGATTGGTCAAAACGGTGGCCAGATCCTGTAGCCCTGCAGAACAGAGACGCATTCGGCATCGCCCACTATCCTGGCTGGAGCAAGGAGGTACTCTCTTACCTCTACGAGGTCTGCCGGGTGACGGCAACAGGACACGAAACCACTGATACCGACCCTGGGGTTGCCACAAGTAAGGGCGATTACTCGCTCGAGACATATGTCCTCAGTACCAACCACTACCAGATAGAGCTTCTTACCAACCTTGACTTAGTGCCAGAGGCAGGCGCAATGGTAGTTGTATCGTTTCCCAAGCCAAAGGCAGGGTGTGGCTTTCCGGCACGGGTATTTGCCATAGTCCCGTAGCTGACCTAGCTTTACAAATAATCAAACCATGACAACGATCTGGGCTGACTGGTGTTTCCTCTTTCTGATAGGCATGCTGTTTGGGTACTTCAATGCTCGGCAGATTGCCGCAACAGGCTCTCTTTTTTTCAACCGCTACTACCTCTTCGCATTGCTCTTCCAAACCCTGTTCTGTATGCCACTTGCTATCTATTGCTACCTGGTCTTTCCAGACTGGTGCTGGATGTATGTGATCAAGGCAGAACGCGTACCCCGCATGTGGGTGGTACTCGCCTTTCTAGGGTATTACGCAGTAATGACCCTTGGCTTCTGGCTCTCAGCATGGAAAGAGCGCACCACCTACGGAGCTGGCAGAAGGCTCCTTGATCTTTCCCTTGTTGCGTGTGCAATCCTGTTCTTCATCTTTTACCGCCGCCTGCTTTTTGTAGGGACCTTCGAGGAATTCCACGCTGGAACCGCACCCTTTATTATCCTGCGGCAGCCGCTATTTCTTTTGCTATTCCTGGGCATCAATCTCGCCATTGGCATGCTGATATTGTTCCTTGCCTATCTTGGCAAGGATCTGGACTATCAATGGACCGAGGAAGATCGGGCAAGGTTTGAACGCAGAAGGAGGGTTGTATCCATTACCCCAATAGGCGATGACGTAAAGGAAGCCCTCAAGCAGTCACTCCAGCAATGGAACGGTGTGCAGTATCTCAAAGCACTCCTTTGGAAAAAGAGCCGTAGGGTATTACTTAAGCCCAACCTTGCTGGAGGAGGCAAGGATCAAGCAGGGACACAGACAAGTGCAGAGATCATTGCTGCCACCATAGACCTGCTTCGGGAGCTCAGAGAGGACGCAGAGATCATTGTGGTAGAGAGTCCGTCCATTTTTTGGTGGAGCCTTGAGAAGTGCTACGAGGGTAGCAAGGTGGAGCAGGTGCTCAAGGAAAAGCAAGTGAGGTTTGTCGATCTTCAGCACGAGCCGCTCGTGCTCCATGACGTAGGTGGAAGGATCGGCAGGGACCTGTTCCCTACCGTCCTTTTTGAGCCTCACATTTTGATCGACCTTCCTGTGGTCAAGACCCACGCGTTTTTTAGGATGTCATGTGCTGTAAAAAATCTCTTTGGCCTGGTACCGACTGCCCTCAAGTTCTTGCGATATCACACCAAGGGGTTTGCAGACGCAGAGGGACAGATCTTTTTGGACCTCTACCGTACCTTTCCACCGGACCTTGTCATCGTAGACGGTATTGTTAGCTGCGAAGGTGAGGGCCCGTTCGGCAGCCCAAAACAGACAAATGTTCTCATCACCTCAGATGATGCGATCTGCGCAGATGTCGTTGTGGCAGAGATTATGGGCTATAGCATCGAAGATGTGCCGTATCTTAGGGCCTTTGAGCGTAGCGCGTTCAAGCCGACATATGAGCTGGTCGGTGTCCCGGTTGCTGCGATCAAGCCGCCAGTATGGAAAAGGCCTTCGAACAAGCTCTGGTCATTGCTCATCAACCTATGGTCAATGAAGGTACACCAACGCCGTCTAAAAAGCAGGCACAAAAAGAGATCCGCCTCGGCTGCGACCGGCCATACTGCACATCGCTCGTAGCGACCTCGCTCTACAAGCGAAGCAAAACATCCTGTAGGTAGGTGTTCGAGTGCTGAAAGAAACCACGAAAGCTCCTCTTAGACACTGACCCCTGTATCTGAAAGGCCTTTGGGTCAACGACCGGAAGGGCCGGCGCCTTGTCCGTCTCCCGGTCTATGGGATTGGTAACCGTCGCTCAGCCATTGCTACAGTTGTGATAACAAGCGATTCTTCTAGTCGCTTGAGATTGGCTTACTGTTGTAGTAGAAGCGGCTAAAGGAATAAGAGAGCTTCATACTCTTACTGTACATGGACGAAACAGTGTACACCTTGACCACGACCTCTTTGCGACGTTTGGTAGGGTGGACTGTCCTCTTTTTGGCCCTTGCAGGCTACATGGTGGTCTGTGTGAAGAGGGGTAACGATTTTTTGACCTTTTACGAGCTGGGCAGGACAGCGTACGAAAAAAAGGGGCATATATACGACCAAATGCCCAGTACAGGTATGAGGGTTTTCTACCTGCCTCACTTCGCGCTCCTTATGATTCCCTGGGCGCTCATCCCACAACGTGTTTCAGCAAGCGTCTGGTTTATTGCCAAGTTCGGCATGCTTATCTCGACCGTAAGACTCTTTTCCCATTGGACCTCATCCAGACACCCAACAAAAGGACAGAAATGGCTCATCCTGCTTCCTTTGCTCCTGTGTGCCAATTTTATCAATAACGATTTCCGACTCGGTCAGGTAAACCTGATTGTGCATGTGCTCATGATCTTCTCTGTCGTGGCGCTAGGCGCACAAAAGTATGTGCTATCCTCGCTCTTATTTGTGGTCGCATCTTTCAAGGTAGCTCCCCTTCTCGTGCTTCCCTATTTTGTCATTCGCCGGCAGTGGAAGTTCCTCCTCGGAGCCGTGGGCTGGTCTGCTATATCCGCACTATTGCTTGTCGCATGGTTTGGCTGGCACGAAGCCGGCTCCCTGGCGGCTCAGTGGCTTGCTACAGCCCACACCTACAAATTAGTTGGGCCTGATCTTGCAACGCCAAGCAATCAGTCCTTGTTTGCAGCAGCAGCGCGGCTCTCCAATTTCCTGGATGCTGGTATCTACCCGTATGGTGCGTATGGAACGAGCGTGCTGCTGGCGGCAGCAGTGTGTCTATGGACTGCACTGCATGGGGCAAAAGGCATTCAGGTGGGTGAGTTCAGTGTCTTTATCGTGTTGATGTTGTTGATCTCACCTGATACACGAAGTCCTCATATGATCCAATTGCTTCTTCCCTCTTATGTCCTTCTCACCTCGGTACAATCGAGGCGATTTCATCTAAGAGAACACTGGTGGATCATCTTGCTGGCTACGGTATTTCTTGGCACCTCAAGGGACATTATCGGCGATACCGCCCGAAACTATGTCCTATCTTTGTCCGTGCCTACCATGGCCATGATCCTTGTTCTTGCTCTGCTCATGCTGCGGTGCCGTACGTCTCGGGGGTTTTCACCCCTTCAGTCTGTGGCAGGAACCGCGGTATCCTCCGGCCCTCTGAAGGAAACATAGGTGTTTTCGTTTAGGGTAGTAGTGGGATCAACTAAGCGTACGAGCTTCAGATGCCCCTGACAGTGGAAACAGACCACAGAGGTTTGTCTCGCAAACCTTTCTGAATCAAACGAGCCCAATGTTTTCCTTGCCGCTGCTGAACAGATCTCAGGCTCAAGCGTCGTATCACGGAACGCAGGCTGACCACTCCGGATTACGCGTGGGAGGAAACCGGAGGCGCCAGGGGAACCCATTCCTCAGGAGCATTGGCCAGCAGCACAGCAGTAGGCCGGCCTCACCAAATGACAGCTTGTCGTTCACAATTCGATGCCACAGGAGCCTTTTCAGAGCGACCCAGGGAGATGGCAGGGGAGCGTTCTCCTCGAGCAACTGCGTTAGAACATGCCAGATTTTGAACTAGTAGAAGACGTCGCAACAGTTCCTTTCCAAATTCGGAATCGTTGCGTTATATCGCCCCTCTCATTTGTCTCATATGTAGTGACCGAGTATAATATGTAAGATCCGATGCTTCCCTCTGAGCTCCCGATACCAGGATAGGTTTGAAGCATAAGACCGGAAGGGGCGGCTATTGGCAACGGGGCAGGATGCAAGAAACCCCCTGACATCCCACCTCGCAGAACAGAAGATGATGCGTTCCGTGTCCATAGTGTTCCCTTGCTACAATGACCGGCAGACCATCGAGACACTGGTCTGCACAACCAATGACATCCTCACTTCCAGGGGCCTGGAACACGAAATTATCGTTGTCGACGACGGCAGTAGCGACGGGAGTCGTGAGCTTCTACAGAGTCTTTCCGAGCGCGTACCAGTCTTCCGCTGTATCCTGCACGAGGACAACAAGGGATACGGTGCCACCATTCGCACCGGGCTGAACGCTGCAAGATATCCTCTGGTCTTCTACACGGATGGTGACGGCCAGTACGACCCCAAGGACTTGCCGATACTTCTGGAGCGGATGGAGGAAGGAGTCCAGATCGTAACAGGGTACCGGCGGCCGCGGAAGGATCCCATCGTTAGGGTCTTAGCAAGTCGCCTTTTTTATGGAATCGTACAGCGGGTAACCGGCCTCCACTTTCGGGACGTGTCCTGCGACTGCCGCCTTATGCGGAAGGAAATCCTTCCGGCACTCGATCTCAGGGCAGAGGGCGGGGAGCTAGGGCTAGAGATTCTACTCAAGTCCCGCTCGCTTGGTCTCCGGATCGTGGAGTGTCCGGTATCCCACTTTCCTCGACCTCACGGTACTTCACTTTATTTCCGGCCATCGGTGCTCCTGAGAACCTTGAAGGGCGTGGCGAGACTGGTTCTGCGGAGGAGCGGGGACACGCGATGATCCCACTTCATCGTCCCTCCTTGGGCCACGAGGAGTTGGAAGCCGTCAGGGAAGTGTTCGAGAGCGGCTGGCTCGGCTTAGGCAAGAAGGTTGCTGATTTCGAAGCCGCCCTGGCTGAGTTTCTTGGGGTCCGTCACGTGGTGTGCGTCAATTCCGGCACCTCTGCCTTGTACCTGTCAATGTTGGCGCTCGGCCTCGGTCCGGGTGACGAAATTGTGATGCCTTCCCTTACTTTTGTTTCCGGCCTGCAGGCTGCCCTGTTCGCCGGCATGCGGGTGAAGTTTTGTGACATCGAAGCAGAAACGCTGAATCTGAGTGTCTCCCATCTGGAGAAGCTCGTAACCTCCCGCACACGGGCAGTGCTCGCCTTCCATTGTTCGGGGCTTCCCTGTGATCTGGATGATGTTCTATCTCTATGTCGTGAGCGGGGTCTATGGACCATAGAGGATGCAGCCCATGCCCTCGGTTCATTATACAAGGGCAAGCGTATCGGCGGGTTCGGTGATGCGACCTGCTTTAGCTTTGATCCGATCAAGCTGATTACGTGCGGTGAGGGAGGAGCTGTCGTTGTAAAAGATAAGAGTGCTGAGCAACGACTACGATCTATGCGGAACCTCGGCATGGAGAAAGATGCCTGGCGCTTTCATGCGCAGGGCGAAAGACGTGAGCACAAGGTCTGCACAAGAGGTCTTCGTCTTCATATGAGCGACTTGAATGCCGCAATCGGACTTGTGCAGTTGAAAAGAATCAATGATTTCATCAAACGCAGGCAGGAGATCGCAAGATACTATGACGCTTGTTTCGCTGGAGTGGACGGTCTTCGGGTTATATACAGACAGTCTCCGAACACCGTTCCCTTCAACTACATAGTGCATGTCCCGGGAAAAGGAAATATTTTGATTGAACATCTCAACCGAGACGGCATCCAAGCAAACCATCCGTATATGCCCAATCACTTGCAACCTCTTGTCAACCAACCTCTTGGTTCGCTTCCCGTAACCGAATCCATCTATGCAGACTTGGTCGCCATCCCGTTACATCCATCTCTCACAGATCAAGAGGTTGAGAAGGTCTGTCAGTCAGTCCTAACTGCTTTTCAGAAACCGAGATAGAGTTTATACACTAGGCCGTTTCCTTCTTCCTGGTGCGGGTTTCACCTGCCTTTCGAGTGAACACTCGGCCACGAGGAGGAGTCCATAGACGTTGCTCGCTCTGCTCGCGTCTTCTTGAAGACTGACGATAGAGAAGGTCGGAAGCCCCCGCACTGTGCAACGAGGATATTTGTTGTAGTTCGTAAGAGGACTGGCCGCATGGGCGTATTTTTTCAGAAAGGCCTCCTCGGCTCGACAGGCTAGGGGCGGAACTATATACCCTCTTGGGCCATCTCCCGATCGTCCACAGACGGTAGTAGTGACGGCTTTTCGTTTTGTAAGGTAGTGAGTCCAAAGAAAAATATCTGGCGGAGGGAGTAGGATTCGAACCCACGGTCCTTTCGGACTCCGGTTTTCAAGACCGGCGCCTTAAACCACTCGGCCATCCCTCCGTAGGTAGCTACTCCTCAACAGGAGTCGCCAACTCTCAAGTATAAGAATTAGACGTTTCATGTCAAAGAGGTACGGTTCTTGAGGAACGAGATCGCTACTCACTCCGCTCATGTTATTGACTTTGCCCATACCGTTCCTTGAGAAACCGTTGGAGTTGTGGTCGGCTAAAGGGGATGTGATAATGAAGATTCATCTCCAGAAGGGCCTTCCAGAGGGGCCAGCCCTGCACCTCTATACGATACATCGCGGTCACTATGCCTGTTTTATCAGCGCCATCCCGACAGTGGTAGAGGATGGGCCAGTTCCGCTCATCCTCGAACAAGGTGAGAATGTCGTGCCACTGGTCATCTGAAGGTCCTTTCCGAGAACTGAGCACGATGTGGTGGAGTGCTACTCCAGTCCGTTCTGCAATCTCCTTTTCATAAGGCTCAAGTGTCGGCCTGAGCACGACAATAGTTTTCAACCCATACAGGGCGATCCATCGTTCTAGCTGTCCAGGCCTGGGCTGGCCTGAACGATAGAGTCTGTTGTCCACCACCACAGAGAAATTTTTCTGCACGACAAAGTCCCACACAACATACATCGCCACGCAAACTACCAGCGCACCACAAAATATAAAGAGTCGTCGTGATGATAACCACTTCTTCATGCGTGTTGTCCTTGCTCCGTTGCGAACTTATGAGGCCCTACCTTTGGCTCGCTATTTACTACAACGTTACCCCCTTTTTTATGCCGATGCTGGTGTGTACACGTTTCTCGGCCTTTATTCAACAAGGCACTGCGTAGCTCCTCGATGTCAAGAGAATCTTTTCTGTTTGACAATGATACGATTTTCAGTCAGAAATAGTGCGTAGCATCTTAGATAGCAAAAGTAGAAAACACAATCGACGAACCAAAGGAGGTTACGATGGCATCTCTTTCAGCGCGCATGATTACAGCACTCAAGACAGCCATACGAAGAGAGGAGAGAACCTCGGCTATTTACGAAGAAAAGGCACGGCTTGCCACAAATGAAAAAATCAAGGCGGTACTGGAGTCCTTGGCAAAGCAAGAGATGGTCCACGCTCGTAAGTTACAGAAGGCACTTGAGAAAGGCGATATAAGCACCATAGGAAATAAGAAGACATCTGCTGCCTCGATCCAGGCACTCTCTCTCAAGAATGACGATATACGGTCGATGGGGGCGCAGCAGGACCTTGCACGGGTAATCGAACGGGCCATAAAAGCAGAGGAAACTTCATTCGCGTTTTATAGAAGCCTCTCAACTATCTCAAAGGGCCTTGATATAGGAGAGCTTTTTTCTCGGCTCGCTGACGAGGAACTTAAACACAAGGCACGACTCGAGGCAGTGCGTGCACGGCTCTAAATTCGAACAAGCCTCGGTGAAGGTCGATACAGCGAGCTGCAGCAGAGTTCCTTGGTAGGATCAAGAGGAACGGCCATGGCAATATGTAACTTCCGTGCTGATTCCTTTGCTCTCGATGCTGAAGAAGGCATGGATATGCGAAAGGTTGTTGAAGTGCTCAGGTGCCTGGAAGAGAAAGGGCTCAGTGAAAAAGATGTCGACGAGCATCTTGCGCCATTCATTGTTTACTTGACGAACAAGGGGCTCGTCAGAAGGCACGGGAGCACACATCGGTTGAGTGCACAGGGCAAGAGCGCACTGTGTACACTCGAGAGGCTTTTAAAGTCTTCCTCAAACCCTTCTTCGTGAGAAATCAGTCGACGAAAAAAAAGGCCGCATCACGGCCTGTGGATGTAGATGCCGACCACGATCACTGCTCTGTAGATCGGACCTCTTCTCTTTTGCTGCACATCCCTTTTCTGAACTCGCGCAGATATTGTCCGCAATAAGGATCCTGGCCCAGCAGCACCTTAACCGCTGCAATGCTGCTCCTTATCCCCGGGTCAGTAGGATCGAGGATTGCCGCATCCAACCCTCGCGCACAACACATCGCAAAAAACACCTGGTTGAGTACAGAACGACGAGGAAGCCCAAACGATACATTGGATATGCCGGCAATCAGATGAATGTCTGGCCATCGTTGCTTGATGGCCCAAAGGGCCTCAAGGACGTTCCCTGCTGCTGCAGTATCAGAGGCAACAGGTACAATGCAGGGATCGATGAAGATTCGCCCTTTCTCGAACCCAGCAGCTGTCAGCGTGTCGATGAGATCCTGAGCGTTCTGGATCCTATCCTCTACAGTGGCAGGAAGCCCCCGATCGCTCATAAGGAGGCCCACCACTGTGCAGTCAGCACCTTTGAGCAAGGGGAGAAACGCACGCACTCTGGCTGTCTCGCATGATACGGAGTTTATCATTGGAGGCCTTCGTGCAAGCTGCAGTGCCTTTTCAAGTGCGACCGGATGAGTAGTATCGATACTTAGCGGCAGATCGACCGCCTCCTGTACCACCGAGACAAGCCATTCCATGCACTCGGCCTCCTCCCCATACACCCCACTGTTCACATCGATATAGTGTGCACCGGCATGGGCCTGTGCAACAGCAAGCCGAGCAATGTAAGCTGCATCCCGCTGCTGCCATGCATTGGCAACAGGCCTTCTTGACATATTGATCTTCTCACCGACTACGATCATGGGAGCCGGTGCATCTCATGGATTGAGTTCTACTGCTGCGTTGGTAATGCAGTACTCATCAGGTCGTTCGGCAGTCCTCGCCCTTACTATGACGGTGGTATCGGAGACCTTCCACATTTCTGTCACGATCGTATCGCCTGGGTATGCAGGTCTGGAAAATCTCACCTTTATCGACTTGAAACGTGAAGGGTCATTGCCGCAATACGTCCTTAGAATCGCTCTTCCCACATGGCCGAAGGTACAGAGGCCGTGGATTATCGGCCTGCTATAGCCTGCCATATTCGCGAACATTGGATCGATGTGGAGGGGATTCTTGTCTCCTGAAAGCCGGTAAATCGCTGACTGCTGAGGTAGCGTCTTCATTTCCACCACAGCGTCAGGCGCACGCTCTGGAGGCTCGTTTCCCGGGGCAGGTCCTTTGTCTGCGCCTGGAACACTCTCGCCCCGGACAAACGCACCAAACCTGTTGAAGAATATGACATTCCCATTCTTGTCAGCGGTCTCTACGTCGAGTTCAATGAGGGCCCCTTTACCCTTGTCGTAGATATGAGCGACCTTGGGTTTTGAAATGAGCAGGCCTTCGACAGGAATAGGATGTGTACGTACCTCGAGATACTGCTCGCCGTGAAGTACCATCAGTGGATTGATCTCAACACCAGGAACGCTCATAAGGCTCATCAGTGCAGGAAACGGCGGTATAACGCCAAAGGTAGGCAACACCTTCAGGCCGTTCTCATACACAAATGCCAGTTCATCGCCCTCAGGGACAGCTCCGACCCCCAAGGCGTAGAGAATCACCTTGTCATGATCAAGATGGTATTCCATTGGTGGAAGTTGTGCACCCATTGCTGCTGTAAGGTCGATTGCCATGACACATCCTCCTCGTGCTGCAACTAGTGACCTGATACTCTACAACCGTTGCTGAGCAGAGACCCTGCGCAAGACACCACCGTATGGGCCTTTTCTGAGCCTATTATAGTGTATTCTGTCCCCTTGTCCAGGAGCACGAGATACTATGAGGCCTTTTGCAAAGTGCCTGGGTTTGCATTTCCAGCAATTTTTCACAAGAATTGTCCGAAACGGGAGGCTTACACTCCAAACACACATCTGCGGCATTCTATGAGGAGTATCGTATGCATATCACCTGCGTCGGAGGTGCCCGCACAGTCACAGGGTCGTGTTTCTGGTGTCGCAACGAACATGCGAGCTTGCTCGTCGATTGCGGCATGTTTCACGGACCGCAAAGGCTCGAAGAGCGCAACCGTGCGGCCTTCCCCTTTTCGCCCAAGGAGATCCAAGCTGTTCTGCTCACCCATGCCCACATAGACCACAGTGGGCTGCTTCCTCGGCTGGTACGCGAAGGATTTCGTGGAAAAATTTATGCAACGCCAGCAACAGCAGATCTGTGCACCATCATGCTTCCTGACAGCGCCCACATCCAGGAAACAGAAGCCCAGTGGCAAGCACGAAAAAATCTTCGCAGGGGGGCACTCGTCCCAGAACCCCTGTATACTCAAGCTGACGTAGAGCGTACATTGGCACGCTTTGAAGCGGTGCCTTATGGTGCCACCTTCACGCCGAGTGAAGGCATCGACGTGTGCTTTCATGATGCTGGTCACATCCTGGGTTCAGCTATTATCGAGTGCACGTTCACTGCAGAAGGCCGTTCAAGGAAGCTTGTGTTTTCAGGCGATATTGGGAACCGGGACCAGCCCATTGTCCGAGATCCAGAACCTGTTCAGCGTGCTGACTACGTGGTTATCGAATCCACGTACGGCAACCGTCTCCATCGCTCTATGAAGGACACCATCGACGAGTTTGCGAGCATCCTGCTCGAGGCCTACCGTGATGGAGGGAAGATCATTATCCCGGCCTTTGCCGTTGAAAGGACCCAGGAGGTGCTTTACGCACTACATGTCCTGGAAAGCCAGAAACGGATACCGGTGCTCCCTACCTTTGTCGACAGTCCATTGGCGATCTCTGCAACAGAGATCTTCAGACGACATCCAGAGTGCTTCGATGAACAGACGAGGCACATGATCCTGCAGGGTACATCTCCCCTTACGGTCCAGTCATTGACCTTTACACGAACCACCGAGGAGTCCCGAAACCTCAATGAACTCAAAGGACCTGCAATTATTATTTCTGCCAGTGGCATGTGTGACGCAGGCCGCATTCTGCATCACCTCAAGCATACCATCTGGAGGCCGGAAACCCATGTCGTGATCATAGGATTCCAAGCACAAGGTACGCTCGGCAGGAAGCTGGTAGAAGGGGCACAAAGGATACGCCTTTTTCACGAGGATGTAGTCGTGCGTGCAAAGATTCACACACTCGGCGGTTTCTCAGCACATGCCGATCAGGCAGGATTGACCGAGTGGCTTAGCGGGATACAAAATCCTCAGCTCAAGGTATACGTGGTACATGGAGAAGAGGAGATCTCACTTGCGTTCGCAAAGCACCTTAAGCACGTACTGCCCTGCACTCCCTATGTGCCGATGTTGGGAGAAACCCTACACGTACTGGAAGAACCAGCCTATAGAGAGGACCTGTGGCCCTCAAGAGAACAGGTTGCACCACCCCAGCGCGTTGCACGACTTATAGAAACATTGCAGTCCTTGATTGAGAAACTTTCCTCAGGCCCATGGGACCAGGATCAGGTCGATAGGCAGCGTCTGGAAAGGCAACTGGGCAAGCTCACCAAGGTCGTCGAAAAGATAGAAGGCTTACTCGACAAGCAGCAAATGCAGCAGTTTTCTGCCTACAAGAGAAGACGACGCAAAACTAGTGGATAAACATCCCCTGACTCGCCACTGCCACTGCTCTACCGGACAGCCTACCGGGTGCACAGGGCCATTATGCGAATCCTCACCTCAGGCGGCACCTCGAGAAAACTAACCCCTATATGATAGGGATAGACAGCTTCTCCTGCCACACGGTCGTACCAGATAGCCTTGCCACACACTGAAAGGGGCATTTCTGGTGTTTCAATTTCAATGCTGAGCAGACACTGCTCACACGGCGAGACAGTGGGACTGAGCACATGCAGTCCATCACTCTGGACCGTGGGGCTTAGCAGCCGCAGACCGTGCTCTGAAATGTCGTATACTCGGCCGTGGAGCTCTCGGGAAGTGATGTGAGGTTGGGAGGGAACAAAGAGACGAAATTTTGCCGGTAGATCTACCCTGTATCGTTCTTTTGACCGGCGGTCTCTTGCCACGCGTCCCACACTGTTACATTTCTATGACTGATTTACGGTGCAATGCAAGATGAAGATGCTTGGAGCTGTGCCGCTTCCCATGCGAGGTATTCTTCCTTGACCTTTTCAAGCCATTTGTCTCGTGTTTCATCACTTTCAAAGACAAGAAGAGGAAGGACCCGCTTCTGTCCGGTCTGAGGATCTCTATATACCTTGTAGGGAGGCAGGACCTCGACTACTGGCCCATTTTTCACGATGTTCCAGCCACGCAACCATACCCCACGAAACAGCCGCACTTCGGCTACTGCCACAATCCCTGCTGAATCAGCCTCAAGCTTCCTGAACCGAAAATATTCGTCTCCCATCGGTTATACTCTTTATTCTTCTAAGGTATGGAAATACCTTTTTTTCGGTAGATCATCTCTAGAGCTGCACCATGAATGAGATCGGACCAAGAGCATACCAGTGATCCTGGAATTCCTTGAGGAAACCGGAGATCGCTTGGTTAACCACGTACTCAGAGAAGATTCTCTTCCTGCGCTTAAAAGAGACGACGTATGGCTCTTCCGGCAATCCGACCATCCGGGCCGTCTGACGGATGGCGTCCTGGAGATTTCCTATCTCATCTATCAATCCCAGTTCTTTGGCTTTTTTGCCGGTGTAGATCTGGCCTTCGGCAAGCACCTTGACCCTTTCGATAGGAAGACCTCTTCCCTTTGAGACAGCCTCGATAAACTGCTCGTAGATATCGTCGGCAACTCCCTGAAGGAACTTTGCTTCCTTAGGCGTCATCTTGCGGAAGGGAGATCCTATGTCCTTGAATTCACCACTCTTGATGACCGAATTGTCAATACCAATCCTGGAAAACAATTGCTCGATGTTGCGCACATGCATGGCCACACCGATACTTCCTGTAATGGTCCCAGGACTGGCAAATATTCTATGTCCTGCACATGCAAGGTAATAGCCTCCTGAGGCAGATACCGAGCCCATGGAGACCACCACTGGCTTGTCCTGCTTTGCCCTGCAAATAGCTGCATAGATTTCTTGCGCTGCTACGACTCCGCCTCCGGGTGAATCCACGCGTACCACAATAGCCTTTACATTGGGGATCTTGCGAAATCGCTCTATTTCGTCTACGTAAGGCCTTGAAGAAAGCATAACGCCTCTTATCTCCACAAGGCCGATAACCTTTTTCCGGAGACGTATGAATATTCTCTCAAGCATAGTACCTGATGAGCCTCTGTCGTACCAGTTTTCTCGTTTGCCTTATCATGATCTTAGTGAACACCCCTATGCATTGTCAATTGCACGTAGTTTGTATTTGTATACGAAGGCATATACGAATCCCCAGTGCCATTGAGCGCAGATAATCACAAGTCAAATAGCAAACCCGACGTATCGGCCTCTAAGCCATATGCGTCAACCAGGGCCTTACACTGGGAAGGGCTATTTTTCCCTGCCACACCTAGCCTGGCGTTGGAAAGATCTTTAGCTCTATGGTATGTTATTTCGCTATCTTTAAGGGGACTCGCCTGGTCGCTCACCAGCCGTAGCAATACCGCAGATAGCAGGCTCACTGCTAGGTGAGACCCTATGTCACGCTTACAGTTCACACCACAAGGGTATGGCATGAAGATCGACCGACGTACTGTAGAACACGTTGCCCGCTTGGCCAGGATCGCTCTCTCGGATAGAGAAATAGAAAGGTTTTCCGAGCAATTGAGTACGATTATCGATTTCTTCGATATGCTCAAAGAGGTCGACACGACAGACGTTGCACCGACATCCCATGTGTGCCAACGTACCAACGTGTTCAGACAGGATTCGTTGCAGTCATCGCTTCCTACAGAGAACACCCTCGCCAATGCGCCGGAGGCGTTCGATAGGTTTTTCCGCGTTCCAAAGATACTCGTGTAGGTCTATCGAGATGAACACTGGATCAGCACGAAGCCCACTCCTTTCCATCAAGGCGACCCGAGGTCAATGAATGGCTCTCTACGAAGAAACAATTGCCGCACTCCACAAGAAGCTCATCGATGGATCGCTCAGTGCGATGGAGCTTACCGAGTCAATACTTGAGCGCATAGCCCAACTCAACGATCGGCTCAATGCCTTCATTACAGTAATGCCGGAACATGCCCGTACCCTTGCACAAGCAGCAGATAAACGTCTACGAACGGGATCAGCGCACCCTTTGTGTGGCATCCCCATCGCTGTCAAGGACATTTTCACCACCAAAGGGATTCGCACTACATGCGGATCGCGAATGCTCCACAACTTCGTACCGCCCTTCGAAAGCACGGTGACCCAGAAGTTGCTTGATGCCGGCGCAGTTATTATTGGAAAGGCGAACATGGACGAATTCGCGATGGGATCATCGAATGAGACCTCCTACTACGGACCTTGTCGTAATCCATGGGACCAGTCCTGCGTGACAGGAGGCTCCAGTGGCGGATCGGCCTGCGCAGTAGCTGCTCGCCTCGCCATAGCAGCCGTCGGTACCGACACAGGGGGTTCGATCAGACAGCCGGCTGCATTCTGCGGGGTGGTGGGCCTGAAACCGACCTATGGAAGGGTAAGCAGGTATGGGCTTGTGGCCTATGCTTCCTCGCTTGACCAAGCAGGACCTTTAACACAGACCGTCGAAGATTGTGCACTCCTCCTTCAGGCCATCGCAGGATATGATCAGCATGATTCAACATGTGCTGATATACCCGTACCTGAGTTCTTGCACAACCGACCCGAGTCGCTCAAAGGAGTCACTGTTGGCATCCCAAAGGAATACTTTGTAGAAGGTATAGACCCTGAAGTACGTCTGCGTGTCATGGAGGCCATACTGACGCTCGAGGCTCTCGGTGCCACCATAGTAGAAATGTCACTACCTCATACACGCTATGCGATCCCGGTCTACTATCTCATTGCAACTGCCGAGGCGAGTTCAAACCTTGCCCGCTACGATGGAGTCAAGTACGGCTATAGGGCCCAGGGACCTTTCAAGAGCCTACTTGAGATGTACGAGAAGACGCGCGCAGAAGGCTTTGGAGAGGAAGTCAAACGCAGGATCATGCTCGGCACCTATGCACTGAGCGCTGGGTACTATGATGCGTACTACCGAAAGGCTCAGCAGGTACGAACCCTGATCTGCCAGGACTTCAGCCGCGTGTTTGAACAGTGCAAGGTAATTGTAACACCAACCTCACCGACACCTGCGTTCAAGATTGGCGAAAAGATAGGAGATCCATTGCAGATGTATCTAATGGACATCTACACGATTTCTGCAAATCTCGCCGGCCTGCCCGGCCTGAGCCTCCCCTGTGGCATTACTTCACAGGGGCTGCCGGTAGGGCTTCAGATACTCGGCAGGCCGTTCGCTGAAGAAGATGTGCTCGAGGTCGCGTGGGTCTACGAGCAGCATACTGGCCATTGGAAATTGAGACCGTCACTGCTGTGATACTCGTACGTACAGAGCTACAGAGGCATCAGCAGATGCCGAGGAGTACGTTATCGCACAACAAGAAAGCGTAGCAGCATGAACTACGAAGCCGTTATCGGACTTGAAATACATGCGCAACTGCTCACCGAGAGCAAGATATTTTGCGGCTGTTCTACACAATTCGGCGCACCGCCCAACAGTGCGACCTGCCCGGTCTGCCTGGGCATGCCAGGGGTCCTGCCTGTTCTGAATCGCCGTGTGGTGGAGTTGGCGATCCGCACTGCGCTGGCCCTGCATGGAACAATAGCGACCTACAGTGTGTTCGCGAGGAAAAACTATTTTTATCCAGATCTGCCAAAGGGCTATCAAATCTCTCAATACGAACTGCCGTTTTCTACCGGCGGCTACCTCGACATACAAGACCAGGAGACAATGCACCGCATTCGGATAACCAGGATCCACATGGAAGAGGACGCAGGGAAGCTCGTGTACGAGGGGACAATGGATACGACTGAAGCGAGTTTCGTGGACCTTAACCGAACCGGTGTTCCTCTCTTGGAGATTGTAACTGAGCCTGACCTGAGGACCCCTAGCCAGGCAGCTTCGTTCCTGAGGAAATTGAGGGCCATTCTCCAGTATCTCGACGTATGCGATGGAAATATGGAGCAAGGAAGCCTTCGCTGCGACGCCAATGTATCGGTGCGGCTGAAAGGCGAGCAGGCGCTAGGAGTCAAGACCGAACTCAAGAACATGAACTCATTTCGATTTGTCGAGCGAGCACTCGAATACGAGATCCAACGGCAGATCGATCTTCTTTCTGACGGGGAGACCATCGTGCAGGAGACCAGGCTATGGGATCCTGTGAAGGGAAGGACCATGAGCATGAGGGGCAAGGAGGAGGCCCATGACTACAGGTACTTCCCTGAACCAGACCTTGTCCCTCTCGTCATTGACAGGGACTGGATCGATGCCGTACAGCGTACACTTCCCGAACTGCCCGACGAGAAAGAGGAGCGTTTCGTTGCTCAGTATGCATTGCCCCGGTATGATGCAGAAGTACTTACGTCATCAAAGGAGCTTGCCGCCTTTTTTGAAAAGACGGTAAGCCTTTTCCCTGAGCCCAAGACAGTGAGCAACTGGATATTGTCAGACCTCCTCAAGGAACTCAACACTGACGGATCGTCAATAGATCGGTGCAAGGTGACCCCTGAACACCTTGCCGACATGCTCAAGCTCGTCAACGAAGGCATACTGAGTGGTACCCTTGCAAAGCATGTGCTTACCGAGATGTATCGCACGGGCGAGCACCCAAAGGAGATCGTCCGAAAAAAAGGACTGATACAGATACGAGACAAAGACGAGCTGAGGCGTGCGGTCGAAGGCGTCCTTGCCTCCCATCCTGAAGAAGTTGCCAAGTACGTGGCAGGCAAGGACAAGGTCTTGGGATTTCTTGTTGGACAGGTGATGAAGGCCACAAAAGGGAAGGCTGATCCAAAACTCGTCAATGAACTTCTTTTGGAACAGCTCAAGAAAAAGGACTCCCACTAACAATCTTCAACAAGGGGTGAGCGACACATGGTGAACAAGACGTCACGGATCTGGATGGATGGGAAACTCATTCCATGGGACGAAGCAAAGGTACACGTATTGACCCACACGCTTCATTACGGTCTTGGTGCGTTTGAAGGCATCCGCTGCTACAAGTGCAAAGATGGATCATCAGCGATCTTTAGACTCAAGGAGCACATAGACAGACTCTACAACTCTGCCTTGATAGGCGGCTTCGAAATACCCTACCCACGAGAGGAACTCACCAAAGCAGTGTGTGAGACTGTCAAGGATAGCGGCCTCGCAGAAGCTTACATACGGCCAATCGCGTTCATTGGATATGGTGCTATGGGTGTCCTACCCAAGGACAACCCCATTCAGGTGGCTATCGCAGTATGGTCATGGGGCGCCTATCTTGGAGACGAAGGGCTTACCCATGGAATCCGAATTCATACTTCCTCCTTTACACGTCACCACGTCAACGTGATGATGACCAAGGCAAAGATATGCGGCAACTACGTCAACTCTGTCCTTGCCAAAAAAGAAGCAATACAGCTAGGATACGACGAGGCGTTGATGCTCGATGTAGACGGCTACGTGGCCGAGGCCAGCGGCGAAAATGTTTTCATTGTCAAGGATGGCAAGATTAAAACCACGCCACTCACCTCGATCTTGCCCGGTATCACACGGGACACGGTCATCACACTGGCCAAGGATCATGGGATTCCTGTCAGTGAAGAACGATTCACCCGTGACGAACTCTACACCGCTGATGAAGCATTCTTCACAGGCACTGCGGCAGAGATCACACCTGTTCGTGAGGTGGATAACAGAAAGATCGGTCCTGGCAAACCAGGACCGATAACCACTCGCCTGCAGCAGATTTTCTTCGATGTCGTACGGGGTGGGTACAGTGCGTACCACTCCTGGCTTACAAAGATTTGACAGAAGCTTCTGAGACTCTTGCTACCTCCGCCAGGCCCCCATCCCCCACACTCAAAGGAGACCAGATTACTCAGCCTTAGGCTCGGCCTCAGGAACAGGCGTGCTCCGGGCCTTACGGAGCATATCAAGAAGGGCCTGGGTCTCTGCCAACGCCTTGGCTGCCTGCGCGGCAACTTCACCGGTGGTATTTTCCTGAAGCTCCTTGATGTTCAGGATGGCAAGCTGTAATTCGACATCCATCCTTCCATTGAGTCGGCTCTCGACAAGGAAGTCGACCTTTGATTCCAGAGCAGCAAGCTGTTCTGTCTGGATATGCTTCAGTGGGGTTGCAACCTTCTTGTACATCGTATAGCTCAATG
>FWPV01003229.1_pt1 | contig 37562 bp, 29 predicted proteins | sample 2228371 | NCBI WGS metagenome assembly FWPV01 (sample SAMEA103939776, study PRJEB20133) | metagenome | reverse complement strand
GACCGCGGGAGCCGCTAGCGCCCCGCGGCCGGGGGATGCCGCCGCCCCGTCGGCGCCGACCAGGGCCGCGAGAACGGCCGCGATCGCCTCCTCGGCCCGTTCGGCCGGAAGCCTCACCGAGGCCGCCCCGCGGTGTCCGCCGCCCCCGAAGGGCGTGAGCAGCCGGCCCGCGTGCACGGGGCCCCCCCCGGTTCACGATGCTGTGCCCGAGATGAAGGCCGACGTGCGTCCGGCTCGCGTCCGTCCAGCGGATGCGCAGGCTCGCGGTCGCCTCCGGGTAAAGGCAATAGACGAGGTAACGGTTCCCGCCGGGGGTCTCCGGGTGGGAGCGGAAGTCGCTCACCGCGACGGGGCCGACCATCCGCGTGCAGGCGCGCAGCCGGGCCTCGTAGGCCCGGTTCTCGGCGAGCACCTCGCGGCAGGCCGCGCGCACCCGGGGGTCCTCGGCCGCCGCGGGGATCCCCCCTCGCCCAGGAGTTCCACGAGCCGGTTCCAGTAATCCTCCTGCCGCGGGCGCTCCGCGGAGACGGTCAGCGAAATCCAGAGCGGGAGGCAGCGCTCGGGGTGAAGGATCTCTGCGCAGGAAAGCTCGGCCGCATCGATGCGGTCGGCCCAGGCGACGAGCGCGGCGTGATCCCGGGAGAAGCGGCCCGCGAAGTAGTCGAACACGTTGCGCGCGGCCGAGGGACTCAGGCGGAAGAGGCCGGGCGGGGGCGGCTCGACGCGGTTCGTGGCGTGGTGATCGAACCAGAGGCTGCAGGCCGGGTGCCAGGGCAGGTTGGCGACGACGTCCCCCGGCCGCACCCGGGGCGGGACGGCGCCTACCTCGTCGGGCTCGAGCCAGACCACGGGGCCGGGGAGCCGGAGCGCGTCGCGGAGCAGCGCGGCGCAGACCACGCCGTCGAAGTCGGGGCGGGTGACGATGCGCATGGGTCCGGGACGGGCGTCGCGCGGGGGCGGCGTTCCGCCCCCGGCGGCCGATCCGGCCTCAGCGGCCGCAGACGAGGGCCACCTCGACGCGCAGGTCCCGCGGGAGCCGGGCGGCCTGCACGGTGACCCGCGCGGGCGGGTCGGCCTCGAAGTAGGCGGCGTACACGCGGTTGAAGGCCGCAAAGTCCCCGAGGTCGCTCAGGAAACAGGTTGCCTGGACGGCGTCCGCCAGCCGGAAGCCCGCGGCCTCGACCACGGCCTTCAGGTTTTCCATCACCTGCCGCGTCTGCTCCTCGATCCCCCCGGCGACGGGCTCGCCGGTCGCCGGGTCGAGCGCGAGCTGGCCGGAGACGAAGAGAAGGTTCCCCAGGCGCACCGCCTGGGAATAGGGCCCGATCGCGCGCGGCGCGCTCCCGGTGGACACGATTTCCTTCATCGCTCACCTCGCCTTGCGCACCGCCTCGGCCAGGACGGGCGCGAACTCCAGCAGATCGGCCACGACCCCGACCTGGGCCACCTGGAAGATGGGCGCCTTGGGGTTTTTGTTCACGGCCACGATGAAGGGGTTGCCCTTGATGCCCCCCAGGTGCTGGAAGGAGCCGCTGATGCCGAGGGCGAGATAGACCTTGGGCTTGACGGTCTTGCCCGAGGTGCCCACCTGGCGGCTCTTGTCGAGCCATTTGGCGTCCACGACCGGCCGCGAGCAGGAGACCACCGCGCCCAGGGCCTCGGCGAGGTCCTCGACCACGGGCAGGTTCTCCTTGTCGCCGATGCCGCGGCCGACCGAGACGAGCACCTCCTCCTTGGTGATGTCGACATCGCCCACCTCGGCCGGGACGACCTCGAGGAAGCGCCGCCGCGCCGCGAGCCCCCCGGCGTCGGCGGAGCGGTCGACCGTCCGGCCGGCCGCGGCGAGCGGCTCGGCGGCGGCGAAGCAGCCGGCCCGGAGGGTGATCACCGCCCCGCCGGCGAGGTCGCAGGCGACGTGGGTGCTCACCTGGCCGTTGAACTCCTGGCGCACCGCCCGCAGCCGCCCGCCCTCGAGCGCCTCGATGGCGACGAGGTCCGGGAGGTAGGCCGCATCGAGCTTGACCGCCAGGCCCGGGGCGAGGTCCATGGCGAGCGTGTTGTGCGCGAAGAGCACGATCGCCCCGCGGGGCAGGACACGGGAGAGCAGCGGCCGCAGGAGCTCGGCGTTGGGGTAGGCGAGCTCGGCGGCGGAACATTTCCAGACCTCGGGGAAATAGCGGGCGGCCTCGGCGCACACCGCCTCCACGCCGGCCCCGTCGCCGGTGACGATCGCCGTGGCGCCCGCATCGGGGGCGAGCCGCCGCGCGGCCGCCGCGAGCTCCGGGGCCGCGTCGTCGATCCGGGAGTTTGCGTGCGGGACGAAGGCGAACACGGACGCTGTCATGATTTGATCCCTCCTTTGGCTTTCAAGAGGTCGACCAGCCGCGCGGCGATTTCCTCGGGGCTGCCCTGGAGGATCTCGGCGCCGGCGCCGGCGGGCGGCACGAAGTAGTCGAGCTTGTGCACCCGGCAGGCCGCGCGGCCCACCCGCGAGGGGTCGAGGCCGAGGTCGGCGGCGCCGAGCACCGGGATCTCGACCGAGGCCACCTTGCGGATGCCGCGGATGCCGACGTAGCGCGGCTCGTTGATGCCGGTCTGGATCGAGAGCACGCAGGGGAGCTCGATCTCGCTCACTTCCTGGTTTCCGCCCTCGATCTCGCGCCCGATGCGCAGCCGGTTGCCCTCGAGCACCTCGATCCGGTTGACGAGCGAGGCGTAGGGCCAGTCGAGCAGCGCGGCGAGCATGCCGCCCACCTGCCCCGCCCCGTCGTCGGCCTGGGCGCCGCAGAGGACGAGGTCGTAGCCGCCGCGCGCCACCGCGGCCTTGAGGATCTCGGCGATCCCCCGGCCGTCGGATCCCTCGAAGGCGGGGTCGGTCAGCATCAGCCCCTGCTGGGCGCCCATCGCCATCTCCCGCCGCACGACCTCCTCGGCGTCGGCGTCGCCGACGGTCACCACCGTCACCGTGCCGCCGGTCCGCTCGGCGATCTGGATCGCCTCCTCGACCGCGTAGTTGTCCCACTCGTTCACCGAGTAGACGAGATCCTCGCGCCGGATGTCGGTCCCGTCGGGGCGGACCTCGATCTCGTTTTCGGCCGTGTCCGGGACCCGCTTGACGCACACCAGAATGTTCATGCCTGGCCTCCCTGTTCGTTCGCCGCGTGCGGCCCGCCCGGCCGGGCGAGCTTGCGGTCGACGAGTTCGCAGAGGTCGACCGCCTCAAGCTCTCCCTCGAGGCCGGCCACCTTGATCGCGTCTTCCAGGTTCACGAGGCAGAAGGGGCAGGCGGCGACCACGAGGTCGGCGCCGGCCTCCCGCGCCATCTTCACGCGCACGACCCCCATGCGCATCTCCTCCTCGGGCTCGTAGAAGAGCATCAGGCCGCCGCCGCCGCAGCAGAAGGAGCGGTCGCGGCAGTTGCCCTCCATCTCGACCCGGCGCAGGCCGGGCAGGCGGTCGATCACCTGCCGCGGGGCGTCGTAGAGGCGGTTGTGCCGCCCGAGGTAGCAGGGGTCGTGGTAGACGCAGGTGCGCACGCCGTCGGAGCCGGGCGCGAGCGCCAGACGCCCCGCGCGCAGCGCCTCGAGGATCACCTCGCTCGCGTGCCGAACCGGCGGGAGATCCCGGTAGTCCTTGCGCAGGGCGTTGTAGGGGTGGGGGTCGGTCGTCACGATCCAGCGTACCCCCGCCGCCCGGATGGCCTCGGTGTTGTGCTCCCGGAGGCTCTGGAACAGCATCTCCTCGCCGAAGCGCCGCACCTCGTGGCCGGAGTCCTTCTCGTCCTTGCCCAGGATGCCGAAGTCCAGCCCCGCGGCACAGAACACCCGGGCGGCCGCCTGGGCGATCTTTTGCATGCGGTCGTCGTAGGAGGTGATGCTGTCGACGAAGTAGAGGACCTCGGCCTGCTCGCCCTTGTCGAAGCTCTTGACGCGGCAGCCCTCCCCCACGCCGAGCGCCCAGTCGCCGCGCTTCTTTTCCATCTTGCCCCAGGGGTTGCCCCGCTTTTCGATCGCGGCGAGCGGTTTCTGCAGCGACTGCGGGACGAGGCCGTCATCGACCATGCCGCGCCGCAGGTCGACCATCTTGTCGATGTACTCGATGCCCAGGGGGCATTCCTCCTCGCAGGCCCCGCAGGTGGTGCAGGACCAGATCTCGTCCTCGCTGTAGATGCCGCCGATCAGCGGCTCGGGCTCCGCGGCGGTTCGGCCGCGCACGGGGTAGCGCCGGAAGCAAAGATCGCGCGCCTTGATCGAGACGAAGCGCGGGGAGAGCGGGCGCCCGACGCGGTTTGCGGGGCAGCGGTCCGAGCAGCGGCCGCAGTCGGCGCAGGAGTAGAAGTCGAGCATGTGCTTCCAGGTGAAGTCCTCGAAGCGCTTGACCCCGAAGGACTCGAGGGCGTCGAGCCCCTCGTCGCCGACCCCGTGCCGGACGGGCTTCACGGTCCCGGGATCGAGGCGCATGAAAAAGACGTTGAAAAGCGAGGTAACGACGTGAAAGTGCTTGCCGAAGGGGAGAAAGCAGAGAAAGAAGAAAAAGGTGAGGTCGTGGACCGTGTAGGCGGCGAGGTGCAGGGCCTGGAGGGCCTCGCGCGAGACGCCCCCGAGCAGCGCGGCGAACGCCCAGGGCAGCGTCAGCGGGACGAGACCGTGGGGCGTCCGGCCGAGCTGGCGCTCGGCGGCGACGAGGCTGGCCTCGAAGAGGCCCTCGCTCACGAGCAAGGTGGCGATCAGGCCGAGCACGAGGATCGCCTCCGGCGTGTGGCCCTTGCCGTACCGCGCGGGGACGGCGTAGCGCGCCGGCCGGAAGACGAGACGCCGCACGGCGAGGACGACGACGGCGACGAGGACGGCCGCCGCGGCGACGTCCTTCAGGGCGCGGTAGGCCGCGCCGAAAGCGCCCCCGAAGCCGGGCAGCACGAAGCCCTCAACGAAGCCGAGCACGACGAGCTCAAGCGACCGCGCCCCCAGGATGAGAAAGCCGAAGAAGACGACGATGTGCAGGACCCCGGCGAGAACGTAGCGCGGCTGGCGCGCCTGGGCGAGCCAGAGGCGCAGCACGGCCGCGACCCGCTCCCCGTAGCGGTTGAAGCGGTCGTCGGGGGCGGCGCGAAGCAGCGGCTCGATCCGCCGCCGCAGGATCCAGGCGAAGAGGCCCACCCCCACGAGGGGGACGAGCAGAAACACGAGGCGGGCGGGAACGCCCGCGAAGGTCGCGACGGCGGGGGGGACCAGAGCCGGTTCCATGCGTCTCCTTTTGCCGGGGCCGGCGCACGCCGGGTTGCGGGGCCGGGGCGGGGGCCGCGGATCCTTCGGCCGCGGCCCCGGAATCGAGGGGCTCCTATACCACGGGCCGGGGCCGCGGACAACGGCCGCGGGCCGGTTGCTGCGTTTTCCGCGGGCCCTCAGCGGCCCCCGAAGGACTCCTCGGCCGTCTCCACGGCCGCGGGGTCCGCGGCGAGGATCGCCTGCATGCGGCCGAGGCTGACCGGGAGCTCGTTCGCCAAAAACCAGCGCGCACTCTGGATCTGCCCCTCGTAGAAGAGCGCCTCCTTGTCGCGCGCGCCGGCGGCGAGCTTCTCGGCCGCCAGGGCCGCGCGCCAGAGAAGCATCCAGGCCATGAGGACGTCGCCGCAGACCGTGAGGAAGGGGTGCGCGTAGGCAAAGGCGACGAGGACCTTCTCGGAGAGGGCCGCCGCGCCGAGGTGCATCGCGACCTCGCCGAGCTTTCCGAGGGCCTGCTCGAGGGGCGCGGCCAGCGGCGCCGTGCGCGGCTGCTGGCGGGCGAACGCGAGCGTCTGCTGGATCTCGGCGAGGAGGTCCATCATCGGCTTTCCGCCGTTCAGCCCCAGCTTGCGGCCCAGCAGGTCCATCGCCTGGATGCCGTTGGTCCCCTCGTAGATCGGGGTGATGCGGCAGTCGCGCAGGAGCTGCTCCATGGGGTACTCGCGGATGTAGCCGTAGCCGCCGTAGACCTGGATCCCCAGGTTGCAGACCTCGCAGGCGCGCTCGGTGACGTAGGCCTTGGCGATGGGGATGAGGAAATCGATCATCCCCTGGTAGGCCCGGCGCCGCTCCTCGTCGGGGGCCAGCGTTTTGAGGTCCTCCAGGCGGCCGACGTAGTAGAGGAGGCTTCGCATCCCCTCGACGTAGGCCTTCATCGTGATCAGCATGCGGCGGACGTCGGGGTGCTGGATGATCGGGACCGAGGGGGCGGCCTTGTCCTGGGCCTTGAGCAGGTGGCGGCCCTGGCGGCGCTCGCGGGCGTAATTCACGGCGTAGAGGTAGGCCGCGCTCGCGCAGGCGAGGCCCTGGGAGCCGACCAGCAGGCGCGCCTCGTTCATCATGAGGAACATGGTGCGCATGCCCTTGTTCTCCTCGCCGAGCAACAGCCCGCGGCAGGCGCCCCGGCTTCCCAGGGCCATGGCGCAGGTCGCGTTGCCGTGGATCCCCATCTTCTCCTCGATCCCCGTGCAGACGATGTCGTTCGGCTCCCCCAGGCTCCCGTCCGGGTTCACCCAGATCTTGGGCACGAGGAAGAGCGAGATCCCCGCGGTGCCGGGGGGGGCCCCCTCGATGCGCGCGAGCACGGGGTGGACGATGTTTTCGGCGAGATCGTGCTCGCCGGAGGAAATGAAGATCTTGTTTCCGACCAGGGCGTAGGTGCCGTCCGGCCGGCGCACGGCGGAGGTGGTGAGGGCGCCGACGTCGGATCCCGCCTCCGGCTCGGTGAGCAGCATCGTCCCCGTCCAGCGGCCGGTGAACATGGGTTTCAGGAACATGCGCTTCTGCTCCGGGGTCCCGAAGCGCTCGATCAGCTTGCCCGCGCCGTGGGTGAGGCCGGCGTACATCATGAAGGCGAAGTTGGCGCCGTTCAGGTAATCGGTGGCGGCCATGGCGACCGCGTGCGGCATGCCCTGCCCGCCCCACTCGGGGTCCTCGGTCATGGCGATCCAGCCGCCCTCCCGGAGCGCCCGCCACGCCTTGTGGAAGGACTCGGGCACGGTCACGCGGCCAGCCTCGAAGCGCGCGCCGATCCGGTCGCCGTCCTTCTGGGTGGGCAGGATCTCCTTGACCGCGAGATTACGCACCTCGGCCACAACGAGATCGATCGTCTTGCGGTTGAATTCGGCGAACCGCTCGCTTTGCGCGAGATCCGCCACGCGGAGCTGCTCGTGGAGCACGAAATCGACGTCCCGACGATCGGCGATGTACTGGGCCATGCCTCACCCCTCCTTCAGGTTTGCGGTGCCCCGGGCGGGCGGAGCCCCCCCGGTCCGGATGCGGGCCGAGCGATCCCGTAGAGGATGAGATCGACCAGCGGGTCCGCCATGGAGACGAGATCGTAGGCGCGGCCGGATCGCAGCCAGGAGCTGATCGTCTCCTGGACCGCGCCCAGCACCAGGCGCTTGACGAGCCCCGTGTAGAGGTCGCGGCGGAAAAGCCCCTCCTCCTGCCCCTGCTCGATGATGTCGGCGAGAATGTCCTGGTAGGTCTTCGCCATGGAGCGGATCTGCTCCTCGGCCAGGCGGTTGCTGCGGTGGGTCTCGGTCTCGTAGACCACGGCCATGTCCGGGTCGCGCTGGAACTCCTCCAGGTGAGCCCGGAGCAGCAGCCGCAACTTTTCGAGGGCGTTTTCCCCCCGGCTCACCGCGCTGCGGAAGCGGGCGAAGACCTGGGAGGCGCGCACGGCGAAGAACTGGATCAGGATGTCGTCTTTATTCCGGAAATAATTGTAGATCGTCCCGTCGGCGACCCCGGCCTCGCGCGCCACCTGGGCGACGGTCGACTGGTGAAACCCGTGGCGGGCGAAAACGCGCACCGCGGCCTCCAGGATACGCTGGACTTTCGCGGCACGGTCTTCGGACTCGGGCAGGGTCATGAGCGGATCCCAAATGAATGATTATTCATTCACTATCCCGCATCTATCCCGGTGTCAACATATTTGTTTGGATTGCATTTGTTTAGAATTAAAAAAATTGGTTCTGAAATTTTTTTGATGATGAATGATAATTCATCATGCAAGCAAAAAAAACCGGCGGGCAGGTCCGCCGGTCGGGGCGAGGCGGCCGCTCGGCGTCGGCCGCCTTTCGGTTTCAGGGAACCACGGGCCGCGGCAGCATGCCGGCACGCTCGGCGATCTCCGGCACGCGGTGCTCCCACTCGATCGCCATCAGGTGCACGCCGTGAACACCCTTCATCTCCTTCAACTCGGCGATCTGCTCGAGGGCGATCTTGATCCCCTCCTCGGCCTGCTTGTCGCGCGGCACGCCCTGCAGCCGGGTGATGATTTCATCGGGCACGTCCATGCCCGGCACCTTGGTCTTCATGTACTTGGCCATGCCGAGGCTTTTCATGGGCGTGATGCCGGCGAGGATGAAGACCTTCTCGGTGAGGCCCTCCTCGTTCGCGAGGCGGATGAACTCGCGGAACTTGACCATGTTGTAAATGCACTGCGTCTGGATGAAGTCGACCCCGGCCTCGACCTTCTTGGCGAGCCGCTGGACGCGCCACTCGAAGGGGTCCGCGAAGGGGTTCGCGGCCGCGCCGATGAAGATCGCCGGACGGCCGTCCACGTCGGCGCCGCTCTGGAACTTGCCCTCGTCGCGCAGCTGCTTCACCATGCGGATCAACTGGATGGAGTCGAGATCGAAGACCCCCTTGGCGGTCGGGTGGTCGCCGAAGAGGCAGTGGTCGCCCGAGAGGCAGAGCATGTTGCGGATGCCCAGGGCGGCCGCGCCGAGGATGTCGGCCTGCATGGCGAGGCGGTTGCGGTCCCGGCAGACCATCTGGTAGTTTGGCTCGATCCCCTCCTGGATCAGGATCAGCGAGGCCGCCCAGCTCGCCATGCGCACGACCGCGGTCTGGTTGTCGGTGATGTTGACGGCGTCCACCCGCCCTTTGAGATGGGCGGCTTTCTTGCGCACCTCCTCGGCGTGGGCGCCGCGCGGCGGCCCCAGCTCGCCGGTGAACGCGAAATGCCCCGCACGCAGGATCTTCTCCAGGTTGCTGCCCGATTTCATCATGGGAATCACCCCTCGGTCGGAAACGGGTTCGGCGCGAGCCGACGGCGGCTCAGGCCTTGGCCTTCTCGGGTTTGCGGTAGCCCGGCTGGATCAGGGTCCGCGGCACGGTGTCCCGCCATTCCTGGGCCGGCGTGATCGCGCGGATGCGATCGAGCCGGCCCTGCTTCTTGAGCCGCTCGTGGATCGCGTACCAGGCGCAGGGCTGCTCGGGGTCGATCTCGCAGGAGCCCCGGTTCGTCCCGCCGCAGGGGCCGTTGTAGAGGCCCTTGGCGCAGAGGGTCACGGGGCAGATGCCCGCGGTGCGGTCGAGGACGCAGCGGCCGCAGGAGCGGCAACGCTCCTCGTACCAGCCCACGTCCTGGTTGACCGCCAGGCCGCAGGTGTCCACGCCGGGGTAGACGGGGATCTGGGGGAAGCGCTCGGCGAGGAACTGGACCCCCACCCCGCAGGCGAGCGAGACGATCGCCTCGTAGGATTCCGCGCGGCCGTCGAGCTGCGCGAGGTACTCCCGGTCGCACTGGCGCTCGAGGGTCGTCTGGCCGAGCTCGATCGGCTCGTTCTTGAGCCGCCGCGCCATGTCGATCTCGGCGGCGAGGACCGCGACCTCCTTTTCGCCGCCCGCAAGGCAGACCGCGACACAGGTCCCGCAGCCGGCGACGAGGACCTTGCGGTGGCCCGCGATCATCCGGAGAATCTCCTCGAAGGGTTTGCGCTTGGCAACGATCATCGCATCCTCCCGCGGCCCCCCCGCGGGGGGGCGCCGTCCCTGGGTCCGGCCGTCTTCAGGCGGCTTCCTCGACCCGGATCGCCGGTTTGCTGTGCTTGAGGGGGTTGGGGCCGAGCCGGCGGATGAGCTCGGTCATCTCCCGCGCGTAGGCGACGAAGGTGGGCGCCTCGCCCGAGGAGAGGTTGTACATCCGCACGCGGTCCGGCTCGAGCCCGATCTCCTGCAGGATCTCGCGCACGCGCTCGACCCGCTCGCGGCAGCGCAGGTTCCCCTGGTTGTAGTGGCAGGTCCCCTCCAGGCAGCCCACGCAGTAGACCCCGTCGGCCCCCATCTGGATCGCCTTGAGCAGGTGCATCACGTCCACCTTGCCGGTGCAGGGGACAAGCACGATTTTCACGTTCGCCGGGTAACTCAGTCGCATGGAACCTGCCAGGTCCGCGGCCGAGTAGCCTCAGTATTCGCAGCAGAAAGCGACGATCGTGGGTTCGAACTCGGCCATCAGGCCACCTCCTCGCTCAAAAGCGCCTCGATCTTGCAAACGATCTGCTCGTCCTCGTAGTAGCTCAGGCGGATCGTCTGCCGCGGGCAGACGGCGGTGCAAACGCCGCAGCCGCGGCAGAGGGCCTCGTTGATCTCGACGACGCGCCGCTCCTCGTTGAACTGCGGCACCCCGAAGGGGCAGGAGCGCACGCAGGTGAGGCACTTCACGCAGTGCTCGGGGTCGACCTTGGCGGTGATGGCCGACAGCCGGATCGCGTCGCGGCAAAGCAGCGTCGCCGCCCGCGCCGCGGCGGCCTGGGCCTGCGCGACCGCCTCGGAGATGAGCTTGGGGCCGTGGGCCGTGCCGCAGACGTAGACCCCCTCGCTCGGCAGATCGACGGGCCGGAGCTTGACGTGGGCCTCGATGAAGAAGCCCTCGGGGTTGCGGTTGATTTTTGGCAGCGCGCTCAGCTCGGCGGTGTCCGCGGCGACGACCGCGGCGCTCAGGACCAGCCGGTCGGCGGCGATCTCGAGGTCGCGCTGCAGGATCGGGTCGCGCACGCGCACCCGCACGGCCTCCGGGGCGAACTCGACCTGCGGGGCGGCCTCGGGTTCGAAGCGGATGAAGATCACCCCGCGGCGCCGGGCCTCGGTGTAGTAGTCCTCGAGCAACCCGTAGGTGCGCATGTCGCGGTAGAGGATGTAGACCTGGCTGTCGGGGGAGGCCTCCTTGAGGGCCAGGGCGTTTTTGACCGCGTTCTGGCAGCAGATCCGCGAGCAGTTCTCGTTTTCCGCGTTGCGCGAGCCGACGCACTGGATCATGACCACGGTCTGCAGCCCCGCCGCCTCCCCCCGGGCGAGGAGATCGCCGAACTCGACCTGGGTCGAAACCCGGGGGTCCTGGCCGTAGCCGTACTCGCGGGGCCGGTACTCGAGCGCGCCGGTCGCCAGGATGAGCGCCCCGTGCGGGATCCGCTCCGGGGCCCCGCCGGGGCCGGCGACGACGGTGGTCGTGAAATTGCCCTTGAACCCCTCGAAGCCGGTGATGCGCGCGCCGGCGATCACCCGGATGCGCGGCTCCGCGGTCACCTGCGCGACCAAGTCCCGCAGCGCGGCCTGGACGTCGGTCCCCTCGATCGTGCGGTGGAGCCTGCGCGCGAAGCCGCCGAGCTCGGCCTCCTTTTCCACGATCACCGCCGGGAACCCCTGGCGGGCGAGCGCCAGGGCGGCCGTCATCCCCGCCACGCCGCCGCCCACCACGAGGGCCTGCTTGTGGATGGGGACGGTCTTGCTCTCCAGCCGCCGCAGGGCCGCGGCCCGCGCCACCGACATGCGCACCAGCTCCTTCGCCTTGCGCGTCGCCGCCTCGCGGTCGTCGGCATGGACCCAGGAGTCCTGGTTGCGGATGTTCGCCATCTCGAAGAGGTAGCGGTTGAGGCCGCAGGCCTCGAGCGTCTCCATGAACATCGGCGCGTGGGTCTTGGGGCTGCAGGAGGCCACGACCACGCGGTTCAACCCGTACTCGCGGATCTTCTCCTTGATCTTCTCCTGGGTGTCCTGGCTGCAGGTGAAGAGGTTCTCGTCGGCGAAGGCGACGTAGGGGAGCTTCTCGGCGTAGGCGCGCACGGCCGGGACGTCGACGACCCCGCCGATGTTGATCCCGCAGTTGCAGACGAAGACCCCGATCCGCGGCTCCTGCCCGGAGACGTCGATCTCCTCGGGCAGCTCGAGCCGCACGATGTCGCGGCCGCGGGCCTCGGCGAGGTCGGCGGCCGCCGCGGCGGCCGCCGCGCTGGCCTCGGTCACCGAGCCGGGGATGTCCTTGGGCCCCTGGAAGACCCCGCAGGCGTAAACCCCCGGCCGCGAGGTCGCCACCGGCGCAAAGGGCTCCGTCGCGGCGAACCGCGAGGGGAGCAGCCGCACGCCCAGCCGCGCCGCCGTCTCCTCGGTCGCGCGCGGCACCTGGAGACCGACCGAGAGGACGACTAAGTCGAATTCCTCGACCTTCAGGCCGCCCGCCTCGTCCACGTAGCGCAACGACAGGTTCCCCGTCTCCGGCAGGACGTCGACCGAGTGCACCCGCGAGCGGACGAAGCGGATGCCCCCGCGGATCGCCCGGTTGTAGTACTTCTCGTAGTCCTTGCCGAAGCTGCGGATGTCCATGTTGAAGATGGTGCAGTCGAGCTCGCCGTGGGCATGCTCCTTGGCGATCATCGCGTCCTTGATCGCGTACATGCAGCAGACCGAGGAGCAGTAGGAGTTGCCGCACTGGTTGGTGTCGCGGGAGCCGATGCACTGCAGCCAGGCGATGCGCCGCGGCTCGCGGCCGTCGGAGAGCCGCCGGAGGTGCCCCTGGGTCGGCCCCGTGGCCGACAGCAGGCGCTCGAACTCGAGGCTGGTGAGCACGTTGGGGCTGCTGCGGTAGCGGTAGACGTTCTCCAGCCGCGAGGGGTCGAAGGGCTCGGCCCCGGGCGAGAGGATCACCGCCCCGACCGGGATCTCGAGGGTTTCCTCGCGCTGCTCGTGGTCGACGGCCTTGGCGAGGCAGGCCTTGACGCACTGGTAGCACTCGGAGCAGACCCCGCAGCGCAGGCAGCGCGACGCCTCGGCGCGCGCCTCGGCCTCGTCGTAGCCGTAGGAGACCTCCAGGAAATTGCACTCCCGCGCCGCGGGGTCCAGGCACCGCACCGGCACCCGCCGCCGCCGCGGCTCCTCGATCCCCTCCGGCCGCACCATCTCCCAGCGCCGCGGCCGACCCTGCCGCAGGTCCTGGCCGTTCAGGTAGCGATGAATGCTCTCGGCCGCCTCCTTGCCGCAGGCCACCGCCTCGACCACCGACTTCGGCCCGTAGAGGGCATCGCCCCCCGCAAACACCCACGGGATCGACGTCTGCAAGGTCACCGGGTCCGCTTCCAGCCCCGGGCCGCGCAGCGGCACCCCCGCCGCATCGAGCCCCGCCCGCTCCAGCGTCTGGCCGATCGCCAAAATCACCGTGTCCGCAAACATCGCCTGGCAGGCCGACTCGTCGTAGCGCGGGTTGAACCGGCCGTTTTCGTCGAACACCGCCGTGCACGACTTGAACTCGATCCCCGAGACCCGGCGCGCGGTGTCGATGAAAAAGGCCTTCGGCCCGAAGCTGTTCACGATGCGAATGTCGCTCTCGAGGGCCTCCTGGATCTCGTGCGCCCAGGCGGGCATCTCCTCGCGCCGCTCCAGGCACACCATCGTCACCGACTGCGCCCCCAGCCGCTTCGCCGTCAGCGCCACGTCCACGGCCACGTTGCCCCCGCCCACCACGAGCACCTCGCGGCCGATCTCCACCTTCTCCCCCAGCGAGACGCGCCGCAGGAAATCCACCCCCTGCAGCACCCCCGCCGCGTCCTCGTTCTCCACCCCCAGCCGCCGGCCCCCGTGCAGCCCCACGGCCACAAAGACCGCCCCGTAGCCTTGGTCCTTCAACCCCTCCAGGGTCACCTCGCGGCCCAGCGCCACCCCGGTGCGGATCTCCACCCCCAGGCGGCGAATCAGCTCGATCTCCCGGTCCAGCACCTCCCGCGGCAGCCGGTAGGCCGGGATCCCCACGGCCATCATCCCCCCCGCCACCGGGAGCTTCTCGAACACCGTCACCCGGTAGCCCCGCCGCGCCAAGAAATAGGCCGCCGACAGCCCGGCCGGCCCCGCACCGATCACCGCCACCTTCTCCGGCCGCTGCTCCGCCACCGCCGGCACCACGAGCTCCCCGGCCGCACGCTCCCAGTCAAACAAAAACCGGTGCAGCTCCCGAATCGCCAGCGGCTCGTCCACCCCGCCCCGCGTGCACTCCCCCTCGCAGGGATGATGGCACACCCGCCCGCAGACCCCCGGAAACGGATGCTCCTCCCGAAACAGCTCCAGCCCCTCCCGGTAGCGCCCCTGGTTCACCAGCGCGATGTAGCCCTGGACACTCACGTGCGCGGGGCAGGTCGCCTTGCAGGGCGCCGTCCCCCGCTTGTCGATCGCGTAGGCCCCCGGCATCCCCTGCGGATAGAGCTTGTAGGCCGCCTTGCGGACCGAGAGTCCCTCGTCGTAGTCGTTGGTCACCTCGATCGGGCAGACCTTCGCACACTCCCCGCACGCCGTGCACTTCGCCAAATCCACAAAGCGCGGCCGCTTGCGGACGAGCGCCGTGAACCGCCCCGGTTCGCCTTTCAGGTCAACGAGTTCCGCGTTGGTGATGAGCTCGATGTGGGTGTGCCGGCCGACCTCGACCAGTTTCGGCGAGATCACTCACATCGCGCAGTCGTTGGTCGGGAAGGTCTTGTCGAGCTGGGCCATCAGGCCGCCGACCGCGGGGAGGCGGTCGACGAGGTAGACCTTGTAGTCGGCGTTGGCCAGATCGAGGGCGGCCTGCATGCCGGCGATGCCGGCGCCGAGGACGAGCACCGATCCGCTGGGGAGGTTCCGGTTGGTTTCCATCCGTGAGGTCTCCTTCCGTGTTCGTGCGCGATTCCACGTCTCAGCCGCCGCTCGCGCGGGGGGCGGTCATCGAGCCCGCCGGCTCACCCGGACGCCGGCGCGGGGACCCCGAAGGCTTGTTCCGGCGATGACGGGTCGGGAAAGAACAGCGAGGGGAAACGAAGCGGCCGCCTGGAAGCGAAGCGCCGGGGCGCGCGTGGGTGCTCTGAGCCAATCCCGTGTTCCTGCCGTCAAACTCGAAGATGCCACTTCGTGGCGATTTCCGCAAGGGGTCGATTATGCGCGCGAAGCCAGGTTCTGTCAAGGAAATTCAAACCTTACAATCCAGGCGGTCGGATCCCCGCTCAGCCTTCGCCGTAGGCCCTGAGTTTGCGCCGCAGAGTGTTCAGGCCGATGCCCAAGGCCCGCGCCGTGCGCACCTTGTTGCGCCCCAGCCGCTCGTAGACGGTCAGGATGTGGTGTTTTTCGACGTCGGCGAGCGGCAGCGGGGTGCCGTTGGGTTGAACCAGGCAGGGGGCGCTCCGTTGTGCGCGCAGCTCGGGCGGCAGGTGCTCGAGCGCGATCCGTCCGCCGCGCGAGAGGTTGACGGCCGCCTGGAGGATCGAACGCAGCTCGCGCACGTTTCCCGGGAAGTCGTGTTCGGCCAAGGCCTCGATCACCCCCGGCGCCGGCTCCCGCTCCCCCGGGGGGACCCCCAGCTCCGCGAGGAAGTGGGCGACCAGGAGCGGGATGTCCTCGCGGCGCTCCCGCAGGGGCGGCAGGTGCAGCCAGCCGCCGCGGATGCGGTAGTAAAGGTCCAGGCGGAACCGCCGGCTCGTGATCAGTCCTTCGAGGTCCTCGTTGGTGGCGGCGATGAAGCGCACGTCGGCCCGCTGGGGCAGCGAGCTGCCGACGGGGGTGAACTCGCCGTCCTGGAGAACGCGCAGGAGCTTGCCCTGGAGCGCGGGCGGGAGGTTGCCGATCTCGTCGAGAAAGAGGGTCCCCCCCTCGCAGCTGCGCAGGTGGCCCGGCCGGTCCTTTTCGGCGCCGGTGAAGGCGCCCCGGAGGTGGCCGAAGAACTCGGACTCGAAGAGCTCGGAACTGAGGGCGGCCATGTTCACCGGCAGAAAGGGCCGCTCGCGCCGCGGGCTGGCGCGGTGGATCGCCCGCGCCAGGAGCTCCTTTCCGGTCCCGCTCTCGCCGGTGATGAGGATCGGCATGTCGCTCGCCGCGTGGAGCTCCGCCTCCTTGAGCACCTTGCGCACGGCGGCGGAGGCGGTCACGAACCCCTCGAAGGCCTCGGGGTGCTCGAAGTCGGGCGGGCGGCGGCTGCGCTCGATCGCGAGCAGGTCGAGCAGTCGCTTTCTCTCGAGCGCCCGGCGCACGGCGAAGACGAGGTCCTCCTCGGAAACCGGCTTGACCAGGTAATCGTACGCGCCGAGGCGCAGGCAGGCGATGGCGGTGCGCGCGTCGTTCATGGCCGTGACCATGAGGCACTCGGTCGCCGGGCTGTGGCGCTTGATCCACTCGAGGAGCCCGCGGCCGTCCATCCCCGGCAGCCCGACGTCGATCAGCGCGAGGTCCGCGCCTTCCCCGGCGGCGAAGCGCTCCCGGACCCCCCGCGGGTCCTCGAAAAGCACGACGGCCTCGTAGCCCGCCGCGCGCAGGCGGCGCTCCACGAGCTCGAGGTAGTCGCGGTCGTCGTCGACGACGAGGATGCGCGGTCCGATCATGACGCTACCGACCCGCCGTGGATCACCCCCGGTCGCGGGGGCCGCTTCCCCCTTCCAAATCGGGAAGCGGCTGTGCCGCAACGGGATACCCGGGCAACCCTCCGGGAGCGTTGGGGATTGAACAACAATCTCTTCCATTTTGGCATGGCTTGTCCCGGGACGCAACGCCTTTCCGCTCCAGCCGCAAACGGCGCCGGATGCGCTTAACATCTCGATTTTGATCTGAATTTTATTAAACCCGCCTTTTGCCCGCTTCACGGGCACAGGGCTTGCTCAAGTCCGAGGGTGGGTTCGTGCTGCGCACACCGACCAGGAGGCTCCGGCGATGGCGCTCAGAGAGAGGCTCGCAGCGGGCGAATTCGTCCTCCTCGCGGAACTCGAACCCCCCAAGGGCGTCCACGTCGCGCCCCTTCTCGATCATGCGCGGCGGGTGAAGGAGCGCGTCGCGGCCTTCGTCGTCCCCGAGATGCACCAGGCCGTGATGCGCATGAGCGCCCTGGGGGCGGCCGTCCTCTTGCGCCAGCAGGGGATGGAGGCCGTGATGCAGGTCTGCTGCCGCGACCGCAACCGAATCGCGCTGCAGGGGGACCTCCTCGCCGCCTTCGCCTGCGGCATCGACAACCTCCTCGTCGTCAGCGGCGAGGACCCCAGCCTCGGCGACCACCACCGCGCGCGGGCCGTCTACGACGTCAGCCCGCTCGAACTCCTCGAGGCGATCGCCGAGCTCGAGCGCGGCCGGGACATGGCCGGGGTCGATCTCGAGGGCGCCCCGCGCTTCTTCACCGGGGCGACCACCCAGGCCGGCTCCCCCGGCCGCTCGGCGGAGCTCGAGGCCGAGGACATCCTCCAGCGCATGCGGGCGGGGGCCCGCTTTTTCGTCACCCCGCCGGTCTTCGACCCCGAGCTGCTCGAGCCCGTGGTGCGTCGCCTCGAGCGGGGCCGGGAGCTTCTCGTGCCCACGGTCCTGCTCCTCAAATCGCTCGGCATGGCGCGCTACATCGAGCGCAACCTCCCCCACATCCGCATTCCGCCCGAGACGATCGAGCGCCTCCAGCGCTCGCCGGACAAGGTGCGGGAGTGCGTCCAGATCACCGTGGAAGCGATCCGCGCCCTGCGCGGCCGGGGCTACCCGGCGGTGGTGATCGCCACGCTCGGCTGGGAGCACAAGCTGCCCGAGATCGTGGAAGCGCTCTGAACGCGGCCGCCCGCCGCGGCGGCGAAACCCGACCGGAGGGGATGCACCCATGGCAACCGATGCGCAACGGCCTTCGGACCCCGGCCCCGTGGGGGCCGTTCTCGTGGTGGGCGGCGGCATCGCCGGCATGCAGGCCGCGCTCGATCTCGCCCAGTCCGGCTTCCGCGTCTACCTCGCGGAGCAGTCCTCGGCCATCGGCGGCCTGATGGCCCGGCTGGACAAGACCTTCCCGACCAACGACTGCGCGATGTGAATCGTCTCGCCGAAACTGGTCGAGGTCGGCCGGCATCGCAACATCGAGATTCTCACCCACGCCGAGCTGCTCGCGCTCGAGGGCGCGCCCGGGGCCTTCACCGCCGTTCTGCGCGAGCGGCCGCGCTACATCGACCCGGCCCGGTGCACGAGCTGCGGGGAGTGCGCCCGGGTCTGCCCCGTTTCGCTGCCCAACGAGTACGACGAGGGGCTCTCGCAGCGCCGCGCGGCCTACAAGCTCTACGCCCAGGCGATCCCCGGCGCCTTCGCGATCGAGAAGGCCGACCCCGCCCCCTGCCGGACGGCCTGCCCGGCGGGGCTGAACGTGCAGGGCTACGTCCAGATGGTCAAGGAGGGCAAGTACCGCGAGGCGCTCGCCATCATCCTCGAGGATCTCCCCCTGCCGGGGGTCCTCGGCCGCATCTGCCCCCACGGCTGCGAAACCGCCTGCCGCCGCGCCGAAAAGGACGAGGCCGTCGCCATCCGCGACCTCAAGCGCCTGGCGGCCGATTGCGCCGACCCCCGGGAGATCCCCGTCCCCTGCGCCCCGCCCCGCCCCGAGCGGGTGGCCATCGTCGGCTCCGGCCCGGCCGGGCTCTCCTGCGCCTACCATCTCGCCCGCCGCGGCGTGCGCTCCGTGATCTTCGAGGCCCTCCCGGAGCCCGGCGGCATGCTGCGCAGCGGGATCCCCGCCCACCGGCTCCCGCGCGAGGTGCTCGACCGCGAGATCGAGGTCGTCACCCGGCTGGGCGTCGAGATCCGCACGGGGGCCGCCCTCGGGGTCGACTTCGGCCTGGAGGACCTCTTCGACCAGGGCTTCCGCGCCGTCTACCTCGCCCTCGGCGCGCACCGCGGCATCGAGCTCGGCATCCCGGGCGAGCGCGGCCTGGGCGTGCGGCAGGGGGTCGACTTCCTGCGCGAGGTGAACCTCACGGGTCGGGCCGCGGTCGGGGGGCACGTGCTGATCGTGGGCGGGGGAAACGTCGCCATCGACGTCGCCCGCTCGGCGCTGCGGCTGGGGGCCCCCCGGGTGACGATCCTCTACCGCCGCACGCGGGCCGAGATGCCCGCCTGGGAGGAAGAGATCCGCGCCGCGGAGGAGGAGGGCGCATCGATCGTCTACCTCGCCGCCCCGCAGGAGATCCTTCTCGAGGAGGGCCGGGTGCGCGGGGTGCGCTGCATCCGCATGCGCCTGACGGAGCCGGACTCCACGGGCCGCCGGCGGCCGGTCCCGGTGCCGGGCAGCGAATTCGAGATCGATTGCGACCAGGTCATCGCCGCGATCGGCCAGCGGCCCGACCTCGGGGCCCTCGAGCGCGTCGCCGGCCTTTCGATCTCGCGCTGGGGCACCGTCGAGGCCGATCCCGTGACCTACGCCACGGGGATCCCGGGCGTCTTCGCCGGCGGCGACCTCGTGACCGGCCCCTGGGTGGCGATCGGCGCGGTGGCGGCCGGAAAAGAGGCCGCCGAGTCGATCGTGCGCTTCCTCGACGGCCGCGACCTGGCGGCCGGCCGCGAGCCCGCGGCAGCGCGGGAGCTGCGCCACCGGCCGATCCCGGCCGCCGAGCCCCGCCGGCCGCGGGCGCACATGCGCGCGCTGCCGGTCGCGGCGCGCCGGGGCAATTTCCGGGAAGTCGAGCTCGGCTTCGAGGAGGCCGCGGGCCGCGCCGAGGCCTCGCGGTGCCTCAACTGCGGCTACTGCTGCGAGTGTTTCCAGTGCGTCACGGCCTGCCTCGCGGAGGCCGTGCGGCACGGGGAGAAGCCGCGGGAGCGCAGGCTCTCCGTGGGCGCGGTCATCCTCGCCCCCGGCAGCCGACCCTTCGACCCGGCCCCCTTCGCCGACGTCTTCCTCTACGGCCGCTCGCCGAACGTGCTCACGAGCCTCGAGTTCGAGCGCCTCCTCTCCGCCTCGGGGCCGACCCAGGGCAAGCTCCTGCGCCCCTCGGACGGCCGAGAGCCGCGGCGCATCGCCTGGCTGCAGTGCGTGGGCTCGCGCGACATCAACCGCTCGGGAAACGCCTACTGCTCCTCGGTCTGCTGCATGTACGCGATCAAGGACGCGATGATCGCCAAGGAGCACGCCCACGGCGAGCTCGACTGCGCGGTCTTCTACATGGACCTGCGCTGCTACGGCAAGGACTACGAGAAGTACCTCAACCGGGCGCGGGACCAGGCCGGCGTGCGCTTCATCGCCGCCCGGGTGCACTCGATCGAGGAGGTCGGACCGGAGCGCGCGCTCCGCCTGCGCTGGGTGGACGCATCGGGGGTGGCGGCCGCGGAGACCTTCGATCTCGTCGTTCTCTCGGTCGGCCTCCAGGTCGAGGCCGCGGCGGCCGAGCTCGCGCGCCGCGCCGGGATCGACGTCGACCGCTACCGCTTCGCCGTCGCCCCGCCGTTTGCGCCGGTGGCCACCTCGCGGCCGGGGGTCTTCGCCTGCGGCGTCTTCCGCGGGCCCAAGGACATCCCCTCCTCGGTCGCCGAGGCGAGCGCGGCGGCCGGCCAGGCCGGGGCGCTGCTCGCCCCGGCGCGCTTCCGGCTCACGCCGGAGACGGCGCCCCCGCCCGAGGGCGACCTCGCCGGCGAGCCGCGCATCGGGGTCTTCGTCTGCCACTGCGGGGTGAACATCGCCGGCGTGGTGGACGTGGAGGCGCTCGCCGCCTACGCCGCCGGCCTCCCCGGCGTCGTCTACACCGGCCGCAACCTCTTCACCTGCAGCCAAGACGCCCAGGAGCAGATGAAGAAGGCGATCGCCGAGCACCGCCTCAACCGCATCGTCGTCGCCGCCTGCTCGCCCAAGACCCACGAGCCGATCTTCCAGGAGAGCCTCGTCGCCGTCGGCCTGAACAAGTACCTCCTCGAGATGGCGAACATCCGCAACCAGGACTCCTGGGTGCACGCGCAGGCCCCCGAGCGGGCGACCGCGAAGGCCCGCGAGCTCGTGGCCATGGCCGTCGCCCGCGCGGCCACGTTGCGCCCCCTGCGGGAAAAGCGGATCTCGGTCCACCCGCGGGCCCTCGTCGTCGGCGGCGGGGTCGCCGGGATGAACGCCGCGCTCACGATCGCCGAGCAAGGCTACGAGGTCGTGGTCGTGGAAAAGGAGGACCAGCTCGGGGGGCTCGCGCGCCGCCTGCACGAGACGATCGAGGGCTGGGCGGTGCAGCCCTACCTCGCGGAGCTCATCGCCCGCGTGCAGGGCCACCCGCGCATCCAGGTCCTGACGCGGGCCCTCGTCGTCGGCTTCGGCGGGTTCAAGGGCAACTTCACCACCGAGCTCCTCGTCGGCCCCGCCCTCTACGAGCGCAAGATCGAGCACGGGGTCCTCGTGCTCGCCACCGGCGCCGTCGAGACCCGGCCCGAGGCGTATCGCTACGGGACCGACCCGCGGGTGATGACCCAGCTCGAGCTGGGCGAGCGCCTGCACGGCGGATCCGCCGGGCCCTGGTCGAGCGTCGTCATGATCCAGTGCGTCGGCTCGCGCAACGAGAAGAACCCGAACTGCTCGCGGGTCTGCTGCCAGGCCGCCGTCAAGCACGCGATCGCCCTCAAGCGGCGCGACCCCGAGGCCCGGGTGTGGATCCTCTACCGCGACATCCGCACCTACGGCCTGCTCGAGGAGGCCTACCGCGAGGCGCGCAGCCTGGGGGTGATCTTCACCCGCTTCGAGCCCGAGGCCCCCCCCGCGGTCGAGGAACGCGGGGAGGCGCTCGCCGTGCGCTTCAGGGACCCCCTGCTCGACCGCGAGGTGGAGGTCGAGGCCGACGCGGTCGTCCTCTCCGCGGGGATGACCCCCCACGACACCGAGGAGCTCGCCTCGATCGTCAAGTTCGGCCGGACCCCCGAGGGCCACCTCCAGGAAGCCCACGTGAAGCTGAGGCCCGTGGAGCTCCCGACCGAGGGCCTCTTCATCTGCGGCACGGCCCACAGCCCGCAGCTGCTGACCGAGGCGATCGCCCAGGGGCAGGCCGCGGCCTCGCGGGCGGTCACCTTCTTGGCGCAGAAGGAGCTCACCCTCTCCGCGGTCACCGCACGCGTCGACGCCGAGCGCTGCGCGGCCTGCCTCGTCTGCGTGCGCGCCTGCCCCTACGGGGTGCCCCGGATCAACGCCGAGGGGGTGAGCGAGATCGACGAGGCGCTCTGCCACGGCTGCGGAATTTGCGCCGCCGAGTGCCCGGCCAAGGCGATCGAGTTGAACTGGTACGAGGACGAGCAGCTCCTCGCCAAGGTGGACGCCCTGATGGACGCCATGGGATGAAGGGAGGAACCCCGATGACCGCCTCCTTCGATCCGGTGATCGTGGCTTTCTGCTGCAACTACTGAGGCTACACCGCCGCGGACCTGGCAGGTTCGATGCGCCTGGGCTACCCGGAGTCGGTCAAGATCATCCGCGTCCCCTGCACGGGCAAGGTGGACGCGCTTCATCTCCTGCGCTGCTTCGAGCGGGGCGCCGACGGCGTGCTCGTGGTGGGCTGCCGCGAAGGGGACTGCCACTACCAGAGCGGAAACTTCCGCGCCCGCAAACGCGTCGAGGAGGTGGGACGCCTCCTCGAGCGGATCGGGGTCGGGGGGGACCGGGTGCGGATGGTGAACCTCTCCTCGAGCGACGCCCCCCTCTTCGTGCGCGCCGCGCGCGAGTTCCACGAGGCGATCCTCGCAGCCGGCCCCAACCCCGTCGGCCGCCGCCCGCGGCCGCAGACCGCCCCCGCCCGGCCGGGGGCGCCGAAACCGCCACCCCAGGAGGCCACCCGACCATGATCGTCGCCGAACGCAAACCGATCGAGGAAATCCTCCCCTGGCTCGAGGGGGCGCGCAGCGTGCTGGTGCTCGGCTGCAACGAGTGCGTCACCGTGTGCGAGGCCGGGGGGAAACGGGAAGTCGGCCTGCTCGCCGCGGCGCTGCGCATGGTGTTCGCGCAGCAGGGGCGCGAGGTGAACGTGGGCGAGCGCACCCTCGAGCGCCAATGCGACCCGGAGTACCTCGACGAGCTCCGGGACGCGATCGACGCCTACGACGCGGTCGTCTCCCTCGCCTGCGGGGTGGGCATCCAGTTCACCGCCGAGCGCTACCCCTCGAAGGCGGTCTACCCCGGCGTGAACACCTGTTTCATGGGCGCGACCCTCGAGCGCGGGGTCTGGGCCGAGCGCTGCCAGGGATGCGGGCAGTGCCTGCTCGCGCTCACGGGGGCGGTCTGCCCGGTCGCCCGCTGCGCCAAGCGGCTCTTCAACGGGCCCTGCGGCGGCTCGACGGCCGGCAAGTGCGAGATCCATCCCGACGTGGAATGCGCCTGGCAGCGGATCATCGACCGCCTGAAGGCCCTGGGGCGGCTTGCGGACTACGAGACCCTGATCCCGGTCAAGGACTGGTCGAAGGACCGCGCGGGCGGCCCCCGCAAGCTGGTCCGGGAGGATGTGCGCCCATGAACGCGAAGACGCCGAGCCGACTGGAGAAGATCCTGCGCGCCGGGCACCTGGCCGTCACCTCGGAGTGCGGCCCCCCGCGGGGCAGCGACATCGGCCACCTCGTCGCCAAGGCCGAGGCGATCCGGCGCCACGTGGACGCGATCAACGTCACCGACAACCAGACCTCGGTCTGCCGCCTCTGCAGCCTCGCCGCCTGCATCCGGCTGAAGCTCCTGGGCCTCGAGCCCGTGCTGCAGATGGTCGTGCGCGACCGCAACCGCATCGCGCTCCAGAGCGACATCCTGGGGGCGGCCTCCTTCGACATCCACAACATCCTCTGCCTCTCGGGCGACCACCAGCGCTTCGGCGACCACGCCCAGGGGCAGAACGTCTTCGACCTCGACTCGATGCAGCTGTTGCAGACCGTGCGCCGCATGCGCGACGAGGGCCGCTTCCTCGGCGGGGACCCGATCGAGCGGCCGCCGGCGATGTTCGTCGGCGCGGCCGCGAACCCCTTCGCCGATCCGTTCGAGATCCGCGTCCCGCGCCTGGCGAAGAAGATCGCGGCCGGGGCCGAGTTCATCCAGACCCAGTGCATCTACAACGTGGAGCGCTTCGAGCGCTGGATGCAGGGCGTGCGCGACCGCGGTTTGCACGAGCGGGCCTTCATCCTGGCCGGGGTGACCCCGCTCAAGTCGGCCGGGATGGCCCGCTACATGAAAACCAAGGTCCCGGGGATGGACGTCCCCGACGCGGTCGTCAAGCGCATGGCCGGCGTGCCCAAGGACCGCCAGGCCGACGAGGGGATCGCGATCTGCGTCGAAACCATCCAGCGCCTGAAGGAGGTGCCCGGGATCGCCGGCTTCCACATCATGGCGATCGAGTGGGAGGAGCGGGTCCCGGAGATCGTGGAGCGGGCGGGGCTCGCCCCCCGGCCGGCCGTCGCGTGAACGTTTCCCGGTCCCGCACGGGATCGGTTCCCCGTCAGGAGGTGCCCCATGACCGAGCCCCGCAAAATTCTGGTGGTCGACGACGAGGTGGACTTCGCCGCCCTCGTGCAGGGCAATCTCGAAAAGGAAGGCTTCCGGGTGGACCTCGCCTACAACGGGGTCGAGTGCCTCGAGAAGGTGCGCCGGGATCCCCCCGACGCCATCGTGCTCGACGTGATGATGCCCGAGAAGGACGGCTACGCCGTCTGCCGCGAGCTCAAGCGCGACCCCCGGCTGTGCAACATCCCGATCGTGCTCTTGACCGCGGTCGCCTCGCACGTCACCTCGACGCGCTACAGCCACGCGGACGGCATGGCCACGGAGGCCGACGACTACATCGCCAAGCCGGCATCGGCCCAGGACATCACCCGGAGCCTGAAGCGGCTGCTTTCCCTGGACTGAGCGGCGGCGCCGAACCCGCCGGCCGCCGGGGGGTCGGCCGCGGGCGCTCCCGGCGGCCCCCTCCCCTTCCCTCGGGGCTCGGGCACGGGCCATGAAAGTCTACTGCATCCTGAGCGACCAGAGGGTCTACCAGTCCCGCTCGCCCGCCATGTTTTCGGCCGTGCTGCGGCGCCAGGGCATCCACGCCGTCTACGTCCCCTTCGCCGTGGAGCCCGCCGAGCTGGGCTGCGCGCTCGAGGGGCTGCGGGCGCTGCACATCGCCGGGGCCAACGTGACCGCCCCCTTCAAGGAGGCGGTGATCGCCCACCTCGACGACCTCTCGGAGGGGGCACGCGTGATCGGGGCGATCAACACCCTGGTCCGCGACGGCCGCCGGCTGAAGGGCTACAACACGAACGCGATCGGGATCATGGACGCCCTGGGCGCCGCGGGCTGCGAGGTCGAGGCCCGCACCGCGCTCGTCTTCGGCACCGGCGGGGCCGCCCGCACGGCGGTTTTCGTGTTGACCTGGCTGCGCGCCCGCGAGGTCTGGGTGGCCGGCCGGCGCCTCGAGCGGGCCCGGGAGATCGCCGCGCGCTTCGGCGGCCGCGCCGTTCCCCTCGACATGCTCCGCAACGTCCGCCTGCCGGCGGAGATCGTCGTGAACGCGACCTCGGCCTCGAGCCCGGAGGAATCCGTCGAGCTCTGCAGCCTGGTCCAGGGGCTGGAGCTGGGCGCCTGCCGGCTGTTGCTCGACCTGAACTACGGGCGGCGGCGCAACTTCTGGCGGGAGAAGGCCGAGGCCGAGGGCATCCCCTTCCTGGACGGTCTGCTGCCGCTCGCCTTCCAGGCGCGGCGATCCCTTCACCTGTGGACGGGGCTGCTCGTCCCGCCGGAGGAGTTCCTGGAGGCGCTCGACCCGCCGGGGGGCCGGCCGCCTCCCGCGACTCCGGCGTGAGGCGCCCCCTCAGGCGGCCGGCGCGGGGGGGCCCGTCGGCAAGAGCACGGTGAAGACCGACCCCTCGCCGGGCGTGCTCTGCACCTCGATCAGGCCGCCCAGGGCGTCGAGCAGCCCCTTGACGATCGGCAGCCCGAGGCCGGTGCCGGTGATGTGGCGGGTGGTCTCGTCCTTGACCCGGTAGAAGCGCTCGAAGATCCGGCCGAGGTGCTGCTCGGGGATCCCGATGCCGTTGTCGATCACGGCGACCCGCAGGTTCCTCCCCGCGGGCTCGGCGACGACCTCGATGCGGCCGCCTTCGGGCGTGTAGGTGATGGCGTTCACGATCAGGTTGCCGAAGATGCTCTCCAGGGCGATCGGGTCGGCGTGGATCTCCGGCAGCGGCTCCGCGGGCAGCCGCAGCCAAAGTTCCTGGCGCTTGGCCTCGGCCTTGGGCCGCAGGAAATCGACCACGCTGCGCAAAAGCTCCTCGAGGACCACGGGGCGGGGCTCGCGGCAGATCAGCCCCTCGTCGATCCGCGAGAGATCGAGCAGGTCGTTGATGAGCGAGATGAGCCCGCGCGTCTTCTCCTTGGCGCGGGCGAGGATGTGCTGGTCCTGCGGGGGGGCGCGGTCGACCAGGTCCCCGATCACCGTGGCGAGCTGCTCGTGAATCGTGGAAAGCGGCGAGCGCAGCTCGTGGGACACCTTGGAGACGAACTCGGATTTGAGCCGGTCGACGATTTTGAGGGTGGTGATGTCCACGAGGTTGACCACGGCCCCGAGGCATTCGTTGCGCTCCCCGCGGATCGGCCGCGCCCGCACGCGGAGGTACTTTCCGTCGGGAAGCGCGAACTCGAATTCCGGCAGGTCCTCGAAATCGACGATGGCGCCGCGGGAGAGCTCGAGAATCGTCCGGCAGCAGGCCTCGTCGGGGAGAAAGTCGGCGACCGAGCCGCCCGGCTTCGCCTCCTCGCCGAGCTGGAGCAGCCGGCGGCAGGCGGGGTTGATCAGCACGACCCGTCCGGCGGTGTTCGTGACCAGGACCCCGTCGGGGAGCGACTCGATGATCGTGCGGACGCGGCTCTTCTCGGCGTCGAGGTCGGCGAGCGTCCGGCGGCGCTCCTCCTCGAGCTTCTCCGCCTCGCGCGACAGGCGGATCTTCTCCGCCGTGCGCTTGACGACCAGGCGCAGCTGGTCGGGCTCGAAGGGCTTGGGGATGAAGTCGTAGGCCCCGCGCTTCATGGCCTCGATCGCGGCCTCGACGGTGGCATAGCCGGTGATGATGACGACGAGGATGCCCGGGTAGCGCTCGCGGATGTGCTGCAGGACGTCCATGCCGTCGCGGCCGGGCATCTTGAGGTCGAGCAGGACGAGGTCGGGCCGCAGGGCCTCCACCAGCTCCAGGGCCTCGTCGCCGCGGGCGGCCTGGAAGACGCGGAAGCCGGCGCGGCCGAGGATGCGCTCCGCGCCCGCGCGGATGTCCGCCTCGTCGTCGGCGACGAGGATCGTGAGGTCGTGGACCGGTTCATTCACCGCCGGAGTCTCCGCCATGGCCGGGATGGACGGGAAGCTCGATCACGAAGACGGCCCCCTGGCCGGGCTCGCTGGCCGCGGTCAGGACCCCGCCGTGGTTCTGCACGATGCCGTAGGCGAGGCTCAGGCCCAGCCCCGTCCCCTCCCCCTCGGGCTTCGTCGTGAAGAAGGGCTCGAAGATGTGCGGCAGGACCTCGGGGGGGATGCCGGGCCCGGTGTCGGCGATCTCGATCCGCACCCGCCGCGATTCGGGGAGGTGGCGGGTGCTCACCGTCAGCCGCCCGCTTCCTTCCATCGCCTGGGCCGCGTTCAGGATGAGGTTCATGAAGAGGTGGTTCATCTGCTGGATGTCGCTCGTCACCGGGGGCAGCCCGGGGTCGAGGCGGGTGTCGATTTCGATGTTGTGGAAGAGCGACTGGCTTTTCAGGAGAAACAGGGTGCGCGCAATCGCCTGGTTGAGGTCGTGCGGCCGCATGAGGTGCCGGGTCTGGCGCGTGAACTCGAGCAGCTCCTTCACCGTGTCGCGGCACCGCTGGGCGTCGTTCAGCACGCGGTTCAGATCCTCGCGGGCGGCCTCCGGCAGGGCGTACTCCTCGAGGATCAGCTTGGTGAAGAGGATGATCCCGCCGAGCGGGTTGTTCAGCTGGTGGGCCACCCCGGCGGCGAGTTTCCCGAGCGAGGCCATCTTCTCCGCCTGCAGCAGCTGGAGCTGGGTCTTCTCGAGCTCCTTCTGCATGCGCAGCCGCTCGCGCAGGTCGTGGAAAAACCCGATCGTCGCCACCTCGCGGTCGCCCTCGTAGACGATGGCCGCGTTCAGGTTGATCGGGATGCGGGTCCCGTCGCGATGGAGCACCTCCACGGGAAAGGAGCGCAGCTTGCCGCGGCCGCCGTGATCCGGGCTGCGCAGCTGCCGCATGACCTCGCGCTCGAGCCCGTCGGGGTAGATCTGCCGCACGTCGAGCGAGGCGAGCGCCTCCTCGACCGTGTAGCCGAAGATCTCGGCGGCGGCGTCGTTGAAGATGATCACCCGCCCCTTGCGGTCGGCCGCGATCACGCCGTCCACGGCGCTCGTGATGAGGTTGCGCAGGAAGGCGTTCGAGCGGCGCAGCTGCTCCTCGAGGAGGCTGCGGGGGGCGGGCTCGATCTCCAGGGCGACGACGGCCTCGAGGCCCCCCTCCCCGAAGAGGGGGTAGGCGTAGACGCAGATCCGCTCCGAGGCCTCGTCGAGTTCCCCGCAGCGCGGGCTCCAGGCGGGCTCGCCCCGCGCGAGCACCTGGCGCACGGCGCACCCCTCGCAGGGTTCGCGGCGCCCGAAGAGCGCCTCGTGGCAGGGCACCCCGAGGGCGGACCCGGACGCCCCGCCGGCCGCGGCGAGGATGCGGAAATCGGGGGCGATCACGAGCATCCGCTGCGGGTAGCCCTCGACGGCGCGCAGGAGAAGCTCCCCTCGGCGGGGGTCGGCCATGGCCAGCCTCCCGGTGCCCCCGGCGGGTGCGGCGGGGAACGAAGCGGAGCGGAACGACGCCGCCGTCCAAGGAAACCGCGCAAGCCGGGCGGCCGCGAAGGCCGAGGCCCGGCAGCCGGGCGCACCGCGTCGAGAACTCGCACAAAAGCGCGCGAAAAGCAAGCCGCGAGGAAGGTTCAAGCCCGATGGCACACACGCCGGCCATGATCCGCATCGCCCTCGTCGGCGGGGGCCCGTTCTGCGCCGAGATTCTCGCCAAGACGGCCTCCGGGCTCGGCCGGGAAGAAATCCTCGCCCCCTTCGTCGCCGTCGCCGACCCGGACCCGGAGGCGCCCGGGGTGCGGCTCGCCGCCGGGATGGGGCTCGCCGTCTTCCGCGACTACCGCGCCCTCTACGACCCGCGGCTCGACATCCACCTCATCATCCTGCTCACTCCCGAGGAGCAGGTGCTGCACGAGGTGCTGAACACGCGGCCCGCGCGGATCCGCATCCTTTCCTACCCCGTCTTCCGCATGTTCTGGACGGCGATCGCCGCCGAGGAGCGCAAGCTCCGGCAGCGCAGCGGCGAGATGGAAGCGATCCTGAACGGGATCGAGGACTTTATCCTGGTCATCCTCCCCGACCGCACGATCGCCGACGCGAACCTCTCCTTCCTGCGCAAGATGGGGGTATCCCGCGAGGAGGTGATCGGCCGCCGCTGCGACGAGGTCTACCGCCGGCGCGGCCGGCCCTGCGTTGGGCCCGGCGAGTCCTGCCCGCTCGAGCGCGTCGTGCGCCACCGCCGCCCGGAACGCCAGGTGCAGCGGCGGTCGGGGCCGGGCGGGGAGGAGCGGTTCACCGAGGTCCACGTCTACCCGGTGTGGGAGAAAAACGGGCGTATCTCGCGCTTCATCCACATCAGCCGCGACATCACCGCCTGGCGCCGGCAGGAGGAGGAACTCATGCGGCGCCTCGAGGGCATGGTGGAGGAGCGCACGCGCCAGCTCAAGGAGACGACCGCGCAGCTGCTCCACCGCGACAAGATGGCCTCGCTCGGGAAACTCGCCGCCGCCGTGGTCCACGAGATCAACAACCCGATCGCCGGCATCCTGAACCTCACGCTGCTCATGAAGCGCATGCTCGCCGAGGGGCCGCCCTCGCCGGAGACGATCGCCGAGTTCCGGGGGTTTCTCGGGCTGATGGAAACCGAAACGCGGCGGGTGAGCCGCATCGTCTCCGACCTTCTCGCCTTCTCGCGGCAGTCGCGCCTGGAGATGAAACCCCTCGACCTCAACCGCCTGATCGAGAAGACGGTCCAGCTGAACGCCAACCTGCTCAAGATCGCGGGCATCCAGGTCGAGGCGCGCCTCGCCCCCGACCTGCTCCCGATCGTGGGCTCCGAGGACCAGCTGCAGCAGGTCCTCGTCAACCTCATCTCCAACGCCGTCCAGGCTATGGAGCCCCGCGGCGGGGGCCGCCTCACCCTGACCAGCGAAAACGGCCCTGGGGAAGGCTGGATCCGGATCCGGATCGGCGACACGGGGATCGGCATCCCCCCGGAGAACGTGCCCCGCATCTTCGAGCCCTTCTTCACCACCCGCAGCGGCAAGGGGGTCGGCCTGGGCCTGTCGGTCGCCTACGGCATCGTCCAGGGCCACGGGGGGACGATCGCCGTCACCTCGACGGTCGGCGAGGGGACGAACTTCGAAATCCGGCTTCCCCGGTCGCCCGGGGAGCGGGGAAAGGAGGCCGCATGGCCGCCGCCCGAATCCTCGTCGTCGACGACGAGCTGATCATGCGCGAGTCGCTCGCCCGCTGGCTCGAGCGCGACGGGCACGCCGTGGAGACGGCCGCGAGCGGCGAGGAGGCGCTCGCGAAATGCCGCGCGGCGCGCTACGACATCCTGCTCCTCGACATCAAGCTCGAGGGCATGAGCGGCCTCGAGGTGCTGCGGCGCGTGAAGGAGGACGACCCCGACGCCGCCGCGATCATGATCACGGCCTACGGCTCGATCCCGACCGCCATCGAGGCGATGAAGCACGGCGCGGCCGACTACCTCCTCAAGCCCTTCGAGCCCGAGGAGCTCGGGGTCGTGATCGAGAGCCTGCTTGAGCGCCAGGAACAGGCCCGCGAGACCCGCTACCTCCGGGAGCGGGTCGCCGAGGCGGCGCGCTTCGAGAACCTGATCGGCCAGTCGCCCGCCATGCAGGAGGTCTTCCGGTTGATCGCCGACGTCGCCCCGACCGACGCCCCGGTGCTGATCGACGGGGAGACGGGGACGGGCAAGGGGCTCGCCGCGCGGGCCGTCCACAGCCTGAGCGCCCGGCGCGAGGGCCCCTTCGTCGCCGTGCACTGCGCGGCGATCCCCGAGACGCTCATGGAAAGCGAGCTCTTCGGCCACCGCAAGGGGGCCTTCACCGACGCCAAGGAGACCAAGCGCGGGCGCCTCGAGATGGCCCACGGCGGCACCCTCTTCCTCGACGAAATCGGCGAGGTCGGGGTGCGCACGCAGATCGATCTGCTGCGCGTGCTCGAGGACGGGGTCTTCTACCGGGTGGGGGGCACCCAGCCGCTCGAGGCCGATTTCCGCGTGGTCGCGGCGACGAACCTCGACCTCGACCGGGCCGTGCGCGAGGGGCGCTTCCGCGAGGATCTCTTCTACCGGCTCAACGTCGTGCGGATCACGATGCCGCCGCTGCGCCGCCGCAAGCAGGACATCCCGCTCCTCGCGGAGCACTTCCTGCGCCGCTACGCGCTCGAGGCGCGCCGGCCGATCGAGCGCATCGGGCGCGATGCCCTCGACGCGATGATGGTCTACGACTGGCCGGGCAACGTGCGCGAACTCGAAAACGCGATCGAGCGCGCGGTCGTCGTGGGCAAGGGGCCGCAGATCCGGGCGGAGGACCTGCCGATCGGCCGGCCCGTCGCCCCGGGGGCGGCCGCGGTGCGCCTGGAGGAGGTGGAACGGGATCACATCCGCCGGATCCTCGAGGAATCCGGCTGGAACATCACCCGCAGCGCCCGGTTGCTGGGAATCGACCGCTCGACGCTCTACGGGAAAATCCGGCGCTACGGGCTGCGGAAGCCGTCGTGAGCCGAGCCGCCGCGCCCCGGATCCTGCTCTCGCCGCTGGGGCCGTTCGAGGGGGAGCTCCTTGCGGCGGTGGCCGGGGAGGTGCGCCGGGTCTTCGGCTGCGAAACCCGCAGCGTGCGCCTGCTCGACGAGGTCGGCTTCGCCCGCGACCCCCTCCGCGGCCAGCTCGGCTCGACCCCGATCCTCGAGCGGCTCGCCGCCGCCTGCCCCCCCGACGCCCTCAAGGTCCTCGCCCTGACCGAGGAGGACCTCTTCATCCCCGTCTTCACCTACGTCTTCGGCGAGGCCCAGCTCGGCGGTCGCGCCGCCATCGTCTCCACCCACCGCCTGGGGCTTGCGCCGGGGTTCCCCGTGGCGCACGCCGCGCTCTGCCGCCGCCTTCTCAAGGAGGCCGTCCACGAGCTCGGCCACACCTTCGGCCTGCGCCATTGCCCGGATGCGAGCTGCCTCATGCACTACTGCCGCAGCGCGCGGGACGTCGACCGCAAGGGGGGCGAGCTGTGCCGCTACTGCCGGATCCTCCTGAACGACGCGCTCGCCCGGTGCGATCCCTGAGGCCGCGGACCCCCCGCCTCAGGTCCCGAGGTTCCAGGAGGCGAGGTAGGCCTTCTGCTCGGCGGTGAGGCGATCGATGTGCACGCCGAGGGCGGCCAGCTTCTCCTGGGCGATCCGGCGGTCGATCTCCTCGGGGACGGGGTAGACCGCCTTGGGCAGCGGCTTCCGGCGCCGCGCCAGGTACTCGATGCTGAGTGCCTGGTTGGCGAAGCTCATGTCCATCACGCTCGAGGGGTGGCCCTCGGCCGCGGCGAGGTTGATCAGGCGTCCCTCGCCGAGGACGTGAAGGCGGCGGCCGTCCCGCAGCGTGTACTCCTCGACGAACGGCCGCAGGGTGCGGCGCGAGACGGCGAGCTCGGCAAGGCCCGGCAAATCGAGCTCGACGTTGAAGTGCCCGGAGTTGGCGACGATCGCCCCGTCCTTCATCACCCGGAAATGCTCCTTGCGGATGACGTTCACGTTGCCGGTGACCGTGCAGAAGAAGTCCCCGACGCGGGCCGCCTGGCCGATCGGCATGACCTCGAAGCCGTCCATGACCGCCTCGAGCGCGGGCAACGGGTCGACCTCGGTGACGATGACGTGGGCCCCCAGCCCGCGCGCGCGCAGGGCGATGCCGCGGCCGCACCAGCCGTAGCCGCAGACGACGAAGCGGGTGCCGGCGATCAGCCGGTTGGTGGCGCGGATGAAGCCGTCGAGGGTGCTCTGGCCCGTGCCGTAGCGGTTGTCGAAGAAGTGCTTCGTGCGCGCGTCGTTGACGGCGATGATCGGGTACTCGAGCACGCCGTCGGCCGCCATGCTCCGCAGGCGGATGATCCCCGTCGTCGTCTCCTCGGTGCCGCCGCGGACGTCGGCGAGCCGCTCGCGGCGCTCGGCGTGCAGGGTGGAGACGAGGTCCGCCCCGTCGTCCATGGTGAAGTGGGGCCGCGTGTCGATCACGGCGTGGATGTGGCGGTAGTAGGTCTTGGCGTCCTCGCCCTTGATCGCGAAGACCGGGATGCGGTCGTGGCGCACGAGCGAGGCGGCGACGTCGTCCTGGGTGCTGAGAGGGTTGGAGGCGCAGAGGGCGACCTTCGCGCCCCCCGCCTGCAGCGTCTGCATCAGCGCGGCGGTCTCGGTGGTGACGTGGAGGCAGGCGCCGATGCGCACCCCGGCGAGCGGTTGCTCGCGCGCGAAACGCTCCCGGATGCGGTTCAGGACCGGCATGCTGCGCGCGGCCCATTCGATCCGCGCCTTGCCTTCGGCGGCGCGGCGGAGATCCCGGATGTCCGATTTCATGAACGGTCCTTTCGTGGGCGGCCGCCCGGGGAGGCCCCGGCCGGCGGTCAGATCCCGGCCCGGGCGCGCAGGGTTTCGGCCATGTCCGTGCGCTCCCAGGTGAACTCGGGTTCGTTGCGGCCGAAGTGGCCGTAGCACGCTGTCTTGCGGTAGATCGGCCGCAGGAGGTCGAGATGCTCGATGATCGCGGCCGGCCGCAGGTCGAAGCACTCGCGGACGAGCTCGGCCAGGCGCCACCCCGGGAGCTTGCCGGTCCCCATGGTGTCGACCATGACGGAGACGGGTTGGGCGACCCCGATGCAGTAGGCGATCTGGACCTCGCAGCGCCGCGCCAGCCCGGCGGCGACCAGGTTCTTGGCGACGTAGCGGGCCATGTAGGAGCCGGAGCGGTCGACCTTCGAGGGATCCTTGCCCGAGAAGCAGCCCCCGCCGTGGCTGCCCTGGCCGCCGTAGGTGTCGACGATGATCTTGCGGCCGGTCAGCCCGCAGTCGCCCATGGGGCCGCCGATCACGAAGCGGCCGGTCGCGTTGATGTAGTAGCGCGTCTCCTCGTCGAGCATGGACTCCGGGATCACCTTGCGCACCACGGTGTTCAGGATCCCCTGGCGCAGCACCTCGTAGTCCACCTCCGGGCTGTGCTGGGAGGCGATGACGACCGCGTCCACCCGGCGGGGCGCGCCGTCCTGGTACTCGAGCGTGACCTGGGCCTTGCCGTCCGGCCGGAGGTAGTCGAGCTGGCCGTTCTTGCGCACCTCGGCGAGCCGCTGGCAGAGGCGGTGGGCGAGCACGATCGGCATGGGCATCAGCTCGGGGGTCTCGTCGGTCGCGTAGCCGAACATCAACCCCTGGTCGCCCGCCCCCTGCTCCTTGTAGAGGCCGTCGCCCTTGTCGATGCCCATGGCGATGTCGAGCGACTGGTGGTCGATGCTCGTCAGCACCGCGCAGGTCTGCCAGTCGAAGCCCATGCGCGAGGAGTTGTAGCCGATGTCCCGGATCGTGTCGCGCACGATCTGGGGCATCTCGACGTAGGTGGAGGTGGTGATCTCCCCGGCGATGAAGGCGAGCCCCGTGGTGACGAGCGTCTCGCAGGCCACGCGGCAGCGCTTGTCCTCGGCGATGATGGCGTCGAGAATGGCGTCCGAGATCTGATCGGCCACCTTGTCCGGGTGGCCCTCGGTCACGGACTCGGAGGTGAAGAAGAACTTCTCCTTGGGGATGCTGATGCTCATGGGCGGTCTCCTCGGCTCGGCCGCCCGCCGGGCGCGGGGACGGCGCAGCCGGCACGCGACGGCGGGGGGATATTCATAAAAGGGCATAGGTAAACCGGCCGGCCGAGGATGTCAAACGGGAAAGGCAGGGGCGCTTGCACGCCGGCTGTGCGACGCCGCCCGGCTGTGCTATGCTTCGGCCATGCGAAGCCTCCTCTGGGCGCTCGTGGTCCTCGCCGCAACCTCCGGCGGGCCCTCCGGGGCCGCCCCGCCCTCGGCCCCCGGGGCGGAGGCGCCAGGGGAGGCCGCGGAGCCGGTCCGGGCGAAGGCCTGCCTTCCGCTTTCGCCGCTTCCGGCCCGCGGCGAGGCCGTCGTTTCCGTGGTCCTCGACATCGCCCCGGGCTTCCACGTCATGGCCGACCGCGGGGCCTGGGGAGGGAGGGAGGATTTTCGGCCCTTTTTCACGCGGGTGCTCCTCCTCGAGGCCCCCGACGGCGTGACGGCGGAGCCCCCCCTCTACCCGGCCGCGGAACCCTTTCCCGTCGGGTTCACGGAGCGGCCGTTGCCCACCTTCGCGGGCACGGCGGCGATCCACGTGCCCCTGCGGCTCGAGCTCCCCGCCGGCGTCGACGCCGTGCGCCTGCGGCTGCGGCTCGAATTCCAGGCCTGCACGGAGAACGCCTGCCTGCTCCCCGAGCGCCGGGAGCTCGAGGCCCACGCGGCCGTCGCCGCCCCGGGGGAATCCCCGCGGGCGGCCGACCCCGGGCTGCTCGCCGACTTCGCCGCCCGCCGCGCGGCGCTCTCCGAGGCCGCCTTCGACGTCCTCGGGGTCGGCTTCCGCTTGGACGGCCGGACGGCCCTCGGCGCGGCGGGGATTCTCCTGCTCGGGGCGCTCGGCGGGCTGCTCCTCAACCTCACGCCCTGCGTGTTGCCGCTCATCCCGGTCAAGGTCTTGAGCCTCTCGCGCGCGGCGGCCGACCCGCGGCGCTGCCGCCGGCTCGGGCTCCTCCTCCTGGCCGGGGTCGCCTCCTTCTGGCTGGGGCTCGGGCTGGCCGTCGCCGGCGCAAGCGGGATCGCCGCCGCCCACGGCCTCTTCCAGATCCCCGCCTTCCCCCTGGCGGTCGGCCTGGTCCTGGCCGGCCTCGCCGCGGGCGGCCTCGGCGGGTGGTCCCCGCGCCTGCCGGGCTTCCTCTACCGCTTCGAGCCGCGCTTCGACTCCGCCACCGGGGCCTTCGGCATCGGGGTGCTGACCGCGGTGCTGTCGACCCCCTGCACCGCCCCCTTCATGGGGACGGCCGCCGCCTGGGCGGCCTCCCGCTCCCCCGAAGTCGCGGTGCTCGCCTTCCTCGCCGTCGGCCTGGGGATGGGGGCCCCCTACGCCGTGCTCGCCGCCCTGCCGCACCGGGTCGGCCGGCTGCGCGCGGCGGGGCCCGCATCCGAGCTCGTGCGGCAGACGATGTCCGTCTTTCTCCTCGCCGCGGCCTGCTACTTCGCGGGGGTGGGCGTGCAGGGGCTTCTGCCGGGGCTGCTGCCTGCGCGCGCCTGGCGCTATCCGGTCGCGGCATGCATCGCCGCAGCCGGCCTGTGGGTCGCCTGGCGCGGGCCCCGCCTCGCGGCGCGCCGGGGGTGGCGCATCCTCTGGGCGGCAGGAGGCTTGGTCTTCGCGGCGGCGGTCCTCGCCGCCGTCCTTTCGCCGACCGCGGCCGACCCCGTCTCCTGGGAGCCCTACAGCGAGGAGCGCCTCGCCCGCGCGCAGGCCGCGGGCCGGGCGGTGGCGCTGGTCTTCACCGCGGAGTGGTGCCTCAACTGCCGCGCCCTCGAGGAGACGGTCTGGAAGCGGCCGGACATCGTCCGCCGGCTCTCGGCCCCGGGGGTTGCGGCGCTGCGGGCGGACCTCACGACCGGCGACCCCGCCGCGCGGCGGATGCTGCGGAGGGCCGGGAGCCTCACGGTCCCGTTTCTCGTGATCTACGGAAAAGACGGCGCGCCGCTCTGGAAAGGCGACTTCTACACGGCCGAGCAGGTGGCCGCGCTGCTCGACCGCGCACTCGCCGGGCCCTGAGGGGGACGGGCCGGGGGGTCAGCCGCCGAGGTCTCCGGCCGCCGGGGCAAGCGGCCCGCGGGCCTCGAGGCGGAGAAACTCGGCGAATTTCCCGACGGCGAAGGCGTCGCGCACCCGCGGGTCGGGGGCGCCGAGCACCACCACGATCAGGCGCCGGCCGTCCTCGGAGGCGGTGGCGACGAGATTGAAGCCGGCGCGGCGGGTAAAGCCGGTTTTCAGGCCGTCCACGCCGGGCACCCGGCCCACGAGCCGGTTCTTGTTGTGCAGCCGGAGGCTCCCGCCGCGGAAGGGGGTCTCCACGAGCGCGGTCCAGGCGAGGATCTGCGGGCGCCCGATCGCCGCGCGGGCGAGCCGAATGAGGTCGCGGCAGCTCGAGACGTTGTCGGGAAGCCCGGGGGCGGGCGGGAGCCCGTGGACGCTCGCGTAAACGGTGTCCTCCATCCCCAGGTGCCGGGCCTTGCGGTTCATGCGGGCGACGAAGGCCTCGGCGCTCCCCGCGACGTGCTCGGCCACGGCCATCGCCGCGTCGTTGGCCGACTCGACGAGCGCCGCGCGCATGAGCTCCTCGAGGGAAAACACCTCGCCCGCCCGCAGGAAGACCTGGCTGCCTCCCATCCCCTGGGCCCGGCGCGAGATCGCGACGGGGTCGCCGAGGGAACAGGAGCCTTCCTCCACGGCGTCCAGGACCACGAGCGCCAGCATCAGCTTGGTCAGGCTCGCCTGGGGCCAGGGCCGCTCGAGGCCTTCGCCCGCGAGCACCCGGCCGTCCGCGGCATCGGCGACGGCCCAGGCCTCCCAGCCGCGCTCGGCCCCGGGAAGGGCCGGGGGCCGGGCCTGGGGCGC
>FWPV01003225.1_pt1 | contig 37574 bp, 28 predicted proteins | sample 2228371 | NCBI WGS metagenome assembly FWPV01 (sample SAMEA103939776, study PRJEB20133) | metagenome | reverse complement strand
CAATATCTTTTTTATTTGAAATTATAATAAAAGGCACTAAAACCTCTTCAGGAGTTGCTCCACCATGAACTTCTCTTATTGGCTTTTTTCCTAACGAATTATGCTTTAATGCAATTAAATATTTTTTCTTGTCAATTTCTGATTTGTGAAAAATATAATCTGTATCATTGATATGTTCTTCTTCATCAACTTCAACAAAACGCCCTTCGTGACTATCATCTTTTCCATATTTTTTTGAATCAACCAGTCTGGACAAAGCAGTTAATCCGTGGTCTGAAACTATTGCAATTGTCTGTTCGGAATCAAGTATTATGAATTTGTCAATAATTTTTTTAATTTCTTCAAATTGATTAATTATTGAAATAGGAAAGGAATATTTTGATGAGTGAATATGATAATCGAAATCTTGAACATACTTAATTTCAGGAAATTTATTTTGGTCTGTACTTGTGGGTAGCCTGGCAACTCCAATAAGTTTTTTAATGATAAAAATATCTTTATACTGTTCTTTTAAATAATTTTCAATGAAAGACACCCATTCAATACCTAAAGCATCTATCCAAATCACTTTATCTACTTTATTTGAATGAAAAATACTATGTATGGACTCAAAACTATTATACCAATTATAAAATGATTCCTCGTTTGCATTTTTTAAAAGTAATATTTCATTTAATTTGTAACTTATGCAATCATTTAGTTTCGATTTTTTATACTCCATTAAATATTCTAAAACCCAATCATTTTCATTCTTAAGATTGTCAAATGAACATTCTGAAATATAATATGATATTTCAGGAAATCTACTAAATAACAAATCTGTATCACTAACTTTGCCATTTGTATATAACTTTAAGAGATATTCCTTTTCGAACTTAAGAATGCCAGTAGTTAACAATAAAGCGTGTCGGAGATTTTCAATGGACTTAATTTTTAAATCGATTTCTTTTACTGCATCATCACAAAGGGTAATTGGTTTAATTTTCGAGAACTGTCGAATCATAGCTAAACGCTCTTTAACCAACTCTTCACTAATAGGTAAGTCAAATATTTTCAGGAATAGAGCCTTCAACAAAGCGTGGTCAGTAAAATCGGATAATGATTCAAAAACAATATAAATGTACTTATTTTTCAGGCAATTTTGTAACAAAACAAAGTGTTTCAAAAGCCATCTTTTGAATGCAACGTCTGATATTAGCCAATGCTCAATAATTATTTCTGGTGTTAATGATACAACATTTATATACATTTTTACAAATGTATTAAAGTCAGTAAAGTTACTGCCTGCAAAATTCAAGAATTCTTCCCAAAATTTTTTTTCTGAATTTTCATATGGTATTGGTATCTCGATACTTAAAACCTTTTCGAGTAAAGTTTTAGGATTATCAATTTGTTCAATAGAGAAGATATAGTCAGGCAAAGTATATTTATAGAACAAATTCAGAGGTGTGGAATAACATATTACTTCACAGTGACGTTTTTGTTTCCAAAATTTAAACCAAGCTTCAGTGTTTTCAATTATCTCATAATTCTTAATCTTTTTGGGAAGTTTAAATTTTGTTAAATACACCTTAACTGACTTAGTAACTCCCGATAATTTCCAATAAAATATTGATTCATTTTTCCTAGTATAATTTTGAAAAAAATCATTTTCAAATCTTTGTTCAATTCCTAATAAAGGTAAATATATTCGTCTCGATACATCAACATTTTCAATCAATAGTAACTGACAGAAGATATTTTTGAAGTCATCTTTTGAATAAAATCTAACAATTTCCGAAAAAGGGACAACGGCAGTATCTTTTGTAAAATTTTTTACAATGTTGATGAGTTTATCTTTTGTAATCCAACCATCTGAATGTGGTAAATTCTTTTCTAAATTGTAGATTTCAACTCCAATAGATAAAAGATTTTCAATTAACATTCTATATTTTTCAAAGCTTTGTAAAAAAATAAATCTTACAGGATAACGCTTTGATAAAATATCATTTGTATCCTTATCATACTTAATTTCTGAAATCAGTGCCTCAATACTTTCAAATTCCTTTATTTTTTCTGCCAATTTCATTGTTTACTTTAAGTAAAATATCTAGCAAATAAAAATAATAGTTCTGCAGAATTCTTATTTTCTTCAATCATTTTTATAAGTCTGTTTATTAGTTCTTGTTCTCCCTGATTAAAATTTCTAATTTTACTTATTACTACTTCCACTAAACCCGGAGGTGGCGGTTTTGGGGGCGGAGGTGTAGGTGGCGGTTTTGGGGGCGGAGGTGTAGGTGGCTCTTGTGGTCCGTTTCTCCCAGAAGACCATTCATAAACTTTTATCTTCACATCCTTTTCCTCCCATAAACCAATTTCCTCTTGCAAATGAGAATGTAAATATTCCATTATCTCACTAAAAGTATCCTCTTTAAATATATCTATGCTTCGAAGGAACGACAGGAATCCAATTCTAAAATTTTCAGAATTAAGTGCCAACCTTAAATCAAATTGATAATGTCTTATTTTTTCTAAAACTTCAACAAAAAATTTTACATCTAAATTATCACGAGTATTTTTAATTAACCTACATAATGCATCGATTGGTTCAACAATGCTTTCTCCAGTAGGACAGTATTTTAACGACCATAGTGGATATTTTGCTTTTTCTTTTATAAACTTTAAAATTGCCCAACGTGTATCCGTAATACTATAATAACCTTCTTCAAAAACAAAAAGCTCATGCAGAATTGTTATGAGCTCTCTTTCTTCTTTAGAACCAAAACGAACAATTAATTTGTTTTGATACTTACCGTTCTGCCAATACTTGAACATATTATTAATTAAATCTTTCATCTCCCCCTTTTCGATAGGTCGTCCTAAATCAGCAAAATACAGTTCTCCAATATATTTTCTCAGCACAAAACCTAAAAGTGCCATATTTGGCATATTTGTGTAAACACCATAGGGTGCTTTGGTTAAAAATATTAATTCCTCACCTATATTAAACGATGTCCTTTGTTTGACTTTAAGAAGTTTTGTTTCAATTTCATTTTGAATAACATTCAAAGGGTGATTAAAACTCGTATCTTTTAATTTTAAATTCTCGTCTACAATATACTCACCGATTTTATCTTTTATTAAATATTTCAAATACACATTTGTACCGCTAGATGTTTTTTCTTCAAGTTCTGAACGATTTTCGACAGTAATAAAAATCTCTGCAGCTTTTAGTGCATTTTGAAACTTCCAAATATTAGCATTCTTATACAAGCCAGGAATGCTATCAATGCCTTTGGAGAATATTTTTGGACTGTATTGACGATTAATAACTTCTCCAATTTTGGAGGCAAGATATTTCTCTTCTATCTCCCTGAAAATAAGCTGCATATACTTGTTTTTAATTCTAGAAAACCACTCTTTTACTATTTCTTTAGCGTAGTTTTCGTAGTTAGCTGATTGTTCTTTATAATTATGATTGTCGCTTACCTGCTTCCTTGCAAGATAATCTATGAACTTTTCAAAATTACTTTCAGCAAAAGGTTCTTCAACAATAACAAAAACAACATTTTTAAACTCTTCATCATATACTAATTTCTTAATTAAAGGGACAATAGAAAAGATATCATTAAACTGTAAAGATAAAAAAACTGCGCATTTCAGGCTATACGGTTTCAGAAAAGCTTTGTTTAAACGATTCCTTAAAATATGTTCACTTACAAAATTCGTTGAAAATAGAGAAATTTCAGATTCCCTGTATAAATTATCTTTAAAAATTTGTTTCTCTAATTCCTCGTCCATTTGGGCATATTTTATAACCTTTACCATATCCCTAAACTGGATTCTAAGGCTTTCTTTTTCTTCTTCAATTTCGTTTATCGGTAAGGAAGAAAACTCAATTAAAAAGTCTCCCATTGGTGTTTTTGTTATTATTCCTTGTTCGTCAATATAGTTTAATATTCCTTCAATTTCTTGTTCAGGAATACAACCATAAAAAATTTTGGCTATATTATCTGTTGACGGAAGGACAGGATGACCCTCCTCGGTATTTACATTAATTACTTTGTATAGCAAATTTAAAAGTAAAATTCCTTTAAATACCTTTGAATAATTTTCTCCTAATTCTTTAATCCTTCCAATATTTAAACGATACTTATCAAGAACTTGATTAAACCTTGCTTCCTGGACATTTTCAAAGGCATTAACAAAAAAATCCCAAAGATAATCAGCAGTAAGAAGGCGTTCTTCATTTAACTCTCTGTTTATGAAATTCAAAAAGCCTAATTCTTTGTCATACAAAAAGCCAAAAATACTTCTATTTGTAGAGCCTATATTCCTAGCTATAAAGGTAGATAAATATGCTGTATAAGGGTGAATAGGGAAAAGACTTTTCATCTTAGATTTTGCAGTAGCACTTTGATTATTCGTCAAAAAACTTATTAAATCATCCCATTCTGCTGAGCTTTCAAATGTTTCCTTTTGTAATCTTCGCCATTCTTCAAAATTTAATTTTCTAATTGTAGCTGCAATAATATGATAAGTTGTAATGGGTTCCATACTATACTGAATAATATGAAACCTATCATTCAATTTTGAAATATCTTCTGTTGCTGTTTGTTGTTGGTATGGTGTTCTATGACTGATTAAATATAAAAAAATATTGTTTTTCTCTGCTAATTCAGAAATATTTTGTAATTGGCTAATAATTCCTGAGTTAATTGAATCCATTACCGAAGTAAACTCATCCCAAAAAATTATCATTCCACTTGCTTTATTTTGAGATATTACTTCGTTATAAACTTCACCAAGCCACTTTGAAATATTTAAATGAGAGAAGTGAATACCTTCTTTGTTTAAAGTGAACTCAATAACATGATAGAACTCGATATCATAAGCATTAAGCTTTCTCAAAATATCATCTTTGGTTTTTACATAAATGCTTAATTCATCATACTTTTTTATAAGTAACTCCCAATCTATTAAAGGATTATTTACCATGTCAATTAATCGGTCAAAATCACTGGTAGGTACAATCCCTAAATCCTTAAAACTAGGGGAAGTTCTAACAGCTTTTTCAATTTGTAACGCAAATGTTCTGCTGTTAGAAATACTTCCCACTCCTTTTAAGACAATGGGTAATATTCTGTTCTGAGCTCGATAGTTTTTAATTTTCGTTCTTAAATTGGGTTCTTCTATATTCTCATTTATGTAATCTTCAATATCGGTATAATCATCCGAAAGCAAATGTTTAACAACCGAAGCTGCATGACTTTTACCAGTACCATAAGAACCCTGTATCCAAATAGATTTCCTTAAACTTGGTTCATTTGTATCTAATGCGGATAGTGTTTTTCGTAAAACTTCATAAAATTGGTCGTTTGGAATAAACTGTTTCCAATAATTAATTGTTTCGTCTTCTAGATTAAATACAGGATGAAAATAGTCCTGTAAACCAATTATTTCTGAATATCTCATAATAGTTCTCCTAATTTCCAAGCAAAAGTTTAAGAACTTCGATATATGTTAAATCTTCGCGTAACGAGATATTATCGAGCCCCTTGACTAAATTAACTTTTATAATCCCATATTTATTTTCTTGTAAGGTCCTCAATATATTATTAAACCGTTCTTTTGATACTCCAAATTCCTTGTAGATGCCTTGTTTTTGTTCAGGTGCATATAATTCGGAAACAGTAAAATTATAACGGTTTTTGTTATTGGCATATCTATAAAGAGAATATGCGACAGTTGTTAGATCGACTTCATCATAAGGCATTTTGGAAATGTAAGTAGTCGTTCCTTTTTTCTCATTTTTTCCTAACTTCATCTTTGAAATTATACTATATTTGAATAAATAAAGTAATGAGTTAATTGCATTATTTCTCGTCCTTGGTTGTAATTCTGGATAACTCTCTTTTAATAACTCAGTTAGTTCATCTTTCGAATAAATCGAATTGTACGGAATGCTTTCAATATACCATCGGATAATTAGTGAGTTGTAATAGAAATTAACCCATAAAATTTGCCAAGCTTTTAAGGGATTGTTGAGATAAATCTTTTGTATTAACTTGCCTAAATCGGTTATTTCACTAACATTTTTACCAATTATTTCACCATCTTTTAACCAATTAATGAAGGCTCTAATTTGGGGATTACCACCTAAATTGTTGTCAATTTCAAAAAAGTTGTTGATATTTCGAAAATATTGTTCAATCCAATTTTCTTTTATGCCAAACCCTTCATACCTATTCAAACTTGCTGATTTGTTTTTCATTTGATTACCTCCATCTGTTATGTATAATGATTTTGCTACCATACAACCTTTGTCAATAAAATCTATACATTTCCAGCAATGAACGCACTTGTTTAAATCAACTTTTACTCTGGGTACAACAATTAACGCACCATTAGGACATTCTACCTCACAAGCTGAGCAATGTGTACATAGAGAAGTTTTATTTAGTACACCCTTGACCTTTCCCATAATACTTGGGAAATTAAAAATGTTTTTAAAAATTGCTTTCACTGAGTTGTTCCCACTAGAAATTTCTAACGAAAATTTGCACACAATTTCATTAAACTTAATTTCACCCGAATACCATCTTCCGGTTTTTTGATAGGTCCTTGGCCCAAGTACCTTAATCCATTCGAGAATGTCTTCACTAGGATTTGAAACATAGGCTTTTAATTCCCCATTCTTTTCAATAATATCAACCCTTGATTTTTGATTTTTTAGAGAAAGCCCACCCGCTCTTGTTTTCCATTTACCTTTTTTGATATACTCATTAACATCTTTAATTCCTGACTCAATACAGTAACTTTTTATCAAGTTTAGAAATGGCAGCATCTTTTTAGGGTATATTCCATTAATAATATACTCTGACAACTCAGATGCAAACGGACAAACAAAACACCCCACTCTGTTGAGTCCTAATCTATACCCTTTATTGATGGGTAATTTCCTTCCAAAAAGGTAAAGAAATACTTCAATCGTATTCCAATAGTAAATAGGACTAGCATTTATTACCCCAAAATGTTTAACATTTTTTCCTAATTTCCTATCATACCTTGCCCTAGAAAAACTTTCCTCGGCCCTAACACCTTCGAAAACCAAAAGAGTTGGTTGCCTCCCATTCCCTTTCAAAAACTTTAAATCGCGATACATTGGTGCAGTTTTCAAAACGGTACAACACCATCTGTGAATACGACTTGGTATGCCAAACTTTTTCCAAAGTTCAACAGTATCTTTTTGAGGACTTCTCGTCAAATGGAATATCAATTCGGGATATTTTGCAGTATAATGTTTCTTTGTTATTTCCCACATTTCGATAGATACTGGCAATTCTATCCCCGTATCTGAATAAATCACCCTAAATTGCTCTGGTGGAATTACTCGGCTTACAAGATCAAGCACAACCTGAGAATCTTTGCCACCGCTATAAGAAACAATAAAATAGTCTACCCTATTATTACGAGAATATTCCCGATAGGTTTCTTCAATAAATTCAATAGCCTCTTGTTCAAGACGAAATAGAAATTCTTGATTTTTTTCAATTACCCTCTTGATGTTAATTGGACTTAATTTTAAGTTTTTACCTGCCTTGGTTATCTCAATACCAGGGTCGTCAAAAATATTTCCACCTTTCACCTCGGCGACTAATTCTCCTTTGTAATAAAATCTTCTATCTAATGCCCAAAGTAAAGGTTTTTTCGACTTAGGGTATTTCCAATTAAATTTTTTATTAAAACCTAAAAAATCTAATTCTTCATAGAAAACTGGACGAGGTGAAAGATTTAAAGTATCACCGTCCCTCTTTGTCGTAAGTAAAATTCCATTAATTTTTCTGTCCCATTTTACTCTAAACATAAAAACAAATTTTTTGGTTTATAAACATTAAAATGCTTTGTAATATTCTATCATTGGACAAAGCTTTGGTTGAAGCGTCGGCTTGTAAGGCAGAGACAAAACAAAAAATTAGTGTCAGAAATTTTTTTAAATAAAACGAAATTGGTAAAAATATAAATTTCGAAGCATTAGCCGTTGAAATAGCTGCTCGAGAATTCATTCGCCTCTTCGTATTATTTGTATTAATGCTAATCATTTTTACTCTTTCGGGGTTAATAGTTTACAATATTACAAGCAACTTATTGCTTTTCCTTATGCTTCACTCCAATACAATAACACAAACTAAATTAAGTAATAAATAGGTATCTTTCAAATATTTTTTTAAAAATTTCCATATAAATTACATTTTGTACTCCCAGTGTTGTATATTATTTTAAAAAATTGACCTTAATGTCATAAACTAATACAAATAATGATATTATTATGTCAAAAAAAAATAAAAACAACTTGCTTTTTATTCGTGCTGTTCTAGCTACGTTGGCTTTCAGTTTAGTGATGGGAATTGTCGAACTGCACTTAAAACCAAATATGTTCGAGTCACAAAACCCAAGCTGAATACCATGTCTTTACTTGTCGGATTCACGACGTCAAAGGTAATGCCTGCGCCAGGCTTCTTGTGCTTTCTCCGTCAAAACTTTTAATGATTTTCCTCTGATTTTTAAAGCAAATATGGGTTGTGAAGAATAATATTTATCTTTCTGATTTTGTCTTTTGTGTTAACGAAAGAATATTCTACTTTCATTTCATCAATACCTTTCGCTGGCGTGAAATAATAATTCCCCATCGCAATAGCCATAGCCACATTGCCAATGATTTTTATTCCAATGTTTTCCCAGCAGACATTGCTTCATAGTTTTATTGCAAATCCATAGTCTTCGGGATAATTTTCATCTCCACCAATAAAACATGACAATACACCTTGAAAGTCAGTACGGAATTGCTTTTCGGAAGCCAATGTCGGTTTAAACAGAACAACACCTTCCTGAAAATTGTAGAAGTTGTTAATGTGTTCAATGGCAGCAGTTTTGTAATCCTCTTTTTCTAAATAAATTTTGACAATATTAACAATACTTTCTCTTCAGATTTCTGCGCGTCTAATACTTCCTGCTCCGATATAACAATTTTTGTCTCTGTTTGAGTAATCGCTGTGTTTTCGTCTGCGTGTTTCGTTTACAAGAAGTATTTCCAATCGAGAAAACCTCAGAAAAAATTTTTGCAATTACAGTTACAATAACCTTCATATTAAAATTTGTTATTTTAATTTCCTTTTATTTATGACTTCACCCGCTATTGCCACATACACGCTGTTAGCAGCCGTGGTTATTGTTTTAATAAGTTCTTCTTCTTTAAAAAGTTAATAAATTCATTCACAATTTTTTCTTTTCTATCAATAATATCTTGTTCTGTAAAGTCGGTTTTAGTCTCTGCCAATTGTTTTAGTTCAGAAATCATTGTTCCTTCTATTTTCTTACCTTTGTCATTAATAAAGCCTTTGTAGTATTTAATTTTATCACTAAATCTATAATCAGAAGCCCTGATATTTATAGTTTTTTCAATTAAGGATTTGTTGCCAAGGGATTCTAAAAGTTTTGGGTTACTAAGTGTCTTTTCGTTTTCTTGACGTTTTTTTGAAAAAATATGTTCAATATCAAAACTTATATTGAATTTTGGAATTTCTTGATTTTCATCTTTAAATGCCCACCAGGTTAGCATTGACCTTGTAATCGGTCTTAAATTATTGAACTCAAAGTTATCGATTGCTGTACGCAATGTATTTTCATCAAACTTATGTTCATCAAAGGTGACTGGGTTATTATTTATAATATTTATCATTTCAGCATAAATTGGTGTTCTAAGAGCGTTAACACCCGGATTAGTAAAAGCGTATGCCCAAACAAAAGCGATTGTTTTATCAAGAAAATCATCTAATTGATTTTCATCTAATTGATTGTTGCCATTTTTATTATGCAAAAAATATACTGACAAAAAATAAGTCCACATACCATTTGGGGCATAATTAAGGATAAACAATTTTCTTAAAATTTTAGGTGAAAATCTATCAGGATTTTGTTTGTAGACATCATTCCAAAAATCAGCAAGAATTTTAAGATTAGATAGAGTTTCATCTTGTTTTAGAATGGAATAATTATTTTTTTCATAAAACTTGCGTAGTGCTTCTGTGGTACTTGATTTTATCCCTTGTTTGGCACGAAGAAAATACATGTATCTTGTAAAGAGTTCATCCATTGGTGTTCCATTCAATGGCTTGAAAATGCTAGCTGTAATTTCTTCCAGTTCTTTCCATTGTTCAATGAATTTGTCTTTTTGGTTTTTATCTGAGTAATATTTATAAAATTGTGCCTTAAAAATGTCGGCGTCGGACAAAGGCAGTCCTCTATCATTGAGTGTAGAAAAAATTCTTAATGCAGTGTCCTGAGATTCTGCCTCGATTGGTAAAAGAATGCAATTATTTAAAATTCTGGTAGGCAGATAAGCAAAATATGATGGATATTCACTTAAAAAAGTTTCAATTTTTTCTTGAAAAAAACGATAGTTCTTTGCATATCTGCTATTTTGGTCTCTATTTACAATACCTGTTTTAAGGATTTGTAAAAACTCTTCTTTATCATTATCTGTGGCTACTTCTGAATTAATTTTCAATTCGTCAAGTTTAGGTTGTCCGAACTCATTAGTTTTCCATATACATTGCGCAATTTTCTCACGAGTTATTTTTGAGTTTTCATCTTGCATATTACCAAACTTTGCGTAAAAAGCCCGTAACAACAACATTAAAGTTGTAAGTCGTTGTTGTCCGTCAATTACTTCTTTCTTTCCTTTGTCATTATCAAAAATTACTATTGAACCTAAAAAGTATTCATCATTGATATTAAATTTGTCGCTGTTATTATCAGGAAAAGCGAAAGCAAAAATATCATCCCAAAGAGTTTGACATTGTTCTTCTTCCCAAGCATATGGCCGTTGATAATCTGGAATAAGAAAGTCAGCTCTCTTGTCTGAAAAAAGTAACCAGATTGTTTTTTGGTCAACGTTAAGTTTAGACATATTGTTATCCTTTTATTTTTAATTAATCATTACTGTTTGTTGTATGACTCATTTCATTGCCGCTAACGTTTGACAATATGGAAAGTAAGGGATTGAAGGCTTTTTTACTATCAAGGTACAAGAAATTTTTAGCAGGCTACAACGCTTGATTACCCACTGCAACCAACCTTTATGGCATATACACTTAGTTAGCTTTTCTTGCTTTATCTCATTCATAATATATCTTTACATTATCGTTTTTTAATCTCTGTATCATCCAATTATTTATTTTCTTCTTGTCAGCTTCTTGTAAATTTGATTTGATTGACAAGATTACAACAGGTGTCATCCGTGGTGATTCAAGTGTATCATGAAAATATAAAGATTCAGAATATATGCATCCATCGATTTGTGGAAATATTGTTTTAATTTCATTCAGTATTGTCAAGCCAAGTTTTTGTTGACTCAAGATGCTGTCTATTTCTGATTTTTTTCTACTTAACAAAGCGTTAAGATTGATTACCTGCTCTTTAAGTTTGAATAATTCAATATTTTTTTCATCCATATTGCCAAAAGCTAATCCTTGTTCAATTATAATGGTAGCATTATCAAGATTAAAGTCCTTGGATTTTTTAATGATTTCATTTTTCTGTATGTCTGATAGTATTGAACCTCCATAAATTAAAGTAATCTTATTTGACTTAGCATCAATATCATGCTTTAAAAGGTAGTTCCCATCAAAAAAAGCAACATTAGAAACATAAGATTTTGCGTTCTGCAAAAATTTTTCTTGCTGTACAAGTTGATATCCAAAATAGATGCTTGGCAATAAAACAATTGTAATTACAAATGTGATTATTCTATTAATCTTCTTCTTTTGGACTTCGTCTACAATAGTCCTAATTGGAAACTTCAATAATCGTGAAATCCAAACAGAAGCAATGGCAATAAATATTGTATTAATAGTAAACAAATAGATAGCTCCGAAGAAAAAATTGAATTTTCCAGTGGCAATTCCATAGCCTGCCGTACACAAAGGTGGCATAAGAGCAGTTGCAATTGCAACTCCGGGTATTACATTTCCTTTCTGTTTGCTACTAATTGCAACTATTCCAGCTAAACCACCGAATAAAGCAATTAAAACATCATAAATTGTTGGATTTGTTCTTGCCAATAATTCAGATTGGGCGGTCGAAACAGGGCTCAGGGCAAAGTAAGCAGTCGAAGCAAAAAGACTTACCAGTATTGCAAAAGTATAATTTTTAACTGATTTCTTTAATAATTCGAAATCGTAGGTTGCAATGCCATACCCCATCCCATTAATGGGTCCCATTAAAGGAGATATGAGCATAGCCCCAATTATTACAGCTGTGGAATTCATATTAAGACCCACCGAAGCCACAATAATTGCAAAACCCAAAATCCAAAGATTTGTCCCTTTGAATACAACCCCTTTTTTAATCTCTTCGTATACTAGATCCGGGGATTCAAGCTCGGATTCTAAATTTAAATATCTTGTAATTTTTCTAATAACATTTACTGTTTTCATATTATTCAATAAAAATAATCAAAATAATATTATCGATTTTATTCAATTTTCTAATTATATTCTTATAGCTAAGGGTTTGAAATGGAATTCGAGTTTAAATTTTGCCAGTTTTGCATTTAGACTGAAATAACTGAATTGGATAACATTTGATATTTTCAATACTATTGTATAAGTTTTTCGTCCTAATTCATTTTTGCGGAGAGGGCGAGATTCGAACTCGCGGTAGGGGCTTTTCCCTACGACGGTTTAGCAAACCGTTGCCTTCAGCCACTCGGCCACCTCTCCTCAGTTAATTACAAAATTAACTTTTTTTATTCGAATTTCAAAATTATTTAACACTAAAAATGAAATCTCCCTGAAAGTTCATTCAAAATCGACTATCCCAACTCCTTATGAACTATCGTAGTTGTAGCTTGTGCAGTCGGTGTTATTAAAATATCTTGAATATTAACATGTTCCGGCAAAGTAACAATAAACAGTACAACTCTAGCAATGTCTTCCCCGGTCAAAGGCTTGTAACCCTGGTAAACTTGCTTTGCTCTTTCGGTATCGCCTTTGAATCGGACAATCGAAAACTCTGTTTCGACAAGCCCAGGGTCAACATTGCTTACCCTTACACCAGTCCCATTGAAATCCATTATCATAGCCTTCGATAAAGCCTTCAAAGCAAACTTTGTTGCACAATAAACATTACCATTCGGGTAGACCTCTCTTCCAGCCAACGAACCAATATTAACAATATGACCAGCGTTTTTCTTCAATAAAATCGGGGAAACCAATTTTGTCAAATATAGCACGCCTTTAATATTCGTATCAATCATTTGTTCCCAATCTTCGATATTACCATTGTAAATTTTATCCAACCCCAAAGCCAAACCTGCATTGTTAACCAAAATGTCGATGTCTTGAAATTCAGATGGAATTCGATTAAAAGCCTCTTTAAGTTCCTCGAATTGTCGTACATCTGCTTGAATTAAATACAATTTTGTACCGAATCTCTGTTTTAAGTCTTCGGAAAGCTCTACTAAACGGTTCATCCTGCGTGAAAGCAATATTAATTTTGCACCATTTTTTGCAAAAGCCTCTGCAATGGCTTTTCCAATTCCCGAGCTTGCCCCCGAAATAAATGCAATTTTACCTTCTAAGGTCATTCCTTTCCCCCAATTTTTTTATAACTATATCGAAAATTTCTTTACTAATCGATTCAATATCCTTCCTCCCATCAATAACATAAAATCTATTTGTATTTTGGGATGCAATCTCGCGAAAGCCATCAATCACCTTTTGAAGGAATGCAATTCCAGATGTTTCGAATCTATCTTTTTCGAATTTTCCAGACCGAAGCGTTAACACATTAATGTCGATATCCAAAAGAAAAGTTAAATCGGGAACTAATCCCTTTGTTGCATAGTAATTACATTCCGAAATAAATTGAATTGGCAATCCCCTACCGTAACCTTGATAAGCAACCGACGAATCGTAAAAACGGTCGCAAAGTACTACGTAATCTTTATCCAATGCAGGCTTAATTACCTTCGAAACTAAATCCGCCCGAGCTGCTTCGAACAAAAATAATTCCGACAACGAATCTATGTTAGTCGATTTCGCAAGCAAGATTTCTCGCAAGTTTTCGGCAAATGGTGTCCCTCCTGGCTCGCGGATTGTAATTACTTTATATCCATTCTTTTGCAGAAAATTTGCTAAAAGAAGTGTCTGAGTAGTCTTTCCTGAAAAATCAATTCCTTCGAATGTTATGAACATTGTTTCCCTTCGATTAACAATACGAATTCCCCTTTGAGTGTAATTTCGTTGTTTGTAAGAAGGTTAAATACTTGGCGGAAACTGCCTCGGATAAATTCTTCATTCATTTTAGTTAGCTCCCTTACAAGACATATTTTCCTGTCTAACTCTATTTTACCATTGAGCAATTTAAAAAATTTTAGAATTTTATATGGTGAAATGTAAATAATGGTTGTGTATGGATTATTAATAATTTCGTCGATGAATTTCGAGATTGACTTTTGGGGTGGAAAGCCAAAAAATGTAAAGCGATGAACAGGCAAACCGCTTCCAACTAAGGCTGTAACAAATGCCGTAGCACCTGGCAATGGGATAATTTTTATCCCCAACTCAATGCACTTTTGCACTAATTTATAGCCCGGGTCTGAAATCAAAGGAGTTCCAGCTTCGGAAATCAAGGCAACCGTGTAGCCCTCATTAATAATTTGAACAATATTTTCAACTTTTTCACTTTCTTTTGGGTCGAAAAAACTTATGAACTTTTTCGAAGGCAAATCAAGCAGTTTGAATAGCTTCCCCGCCGAGCGCGTGTCTTCGCATACAACGATATCGCACTTCCGAAGTGTTTCGAGAGCTCGAAATGTGATATCGCGCAAATTACCGATTGGTGTTGGAACAAGATAGAGAACCCCCTTTTCAATGAGTATTTCCTTTTCCATTCATTCTTAATTTGATAAAAAATTCCTTTAAAATTTTGGAACATTCAGCTTCCAATACACCACCAAGCAAATCAGGTCTATGGTTCAATTTTGGATTATTTAATATATTCAATACTGAACCACCAGCTCCAGCTTTTGGGTCGTATGCCCCCCAAACAACTCGCCCAACCCTTGCCAGAATTATTGCACCTGCACACATCGAACAAGGTTCCAATGTTGTATACAAAGTACAATCATACAAATATTTTGTACTCAACTTTTTTAAAGCTTTCTTTATTGCCAAAATTTCGGAATGAGATGTAGGGTCTTTCCTTTTCTCTACTTCGTTATGCGCCTTCGAAATAACTTTATTGTTGTAAATAATTACACTCCCAACAGGAACATCTTCGCTCGAAAAACATTTTAAACTTTCGCTTATAGCAAGTTTCATAAAATCGATGTCAGACTTCATAAGAAACAAAATTATTCAAAAAAAGTTTAATAATATAGTTTTTTTCAATTATTCATTTTCGAAAATAGTAATATATGTTTCAAGGGAAAATAATCATTAAGAATGGCAAAATCGCAGAAGTTATCCATTTAAAAAATGATTTAACAATAATAATCGACAATAAAAAGCATAATTTTGGAAATGCTTATGCTTATCCAGGATTCATCGACTCACATATCCATCTTTTAGGCTCAGGGGAGCAGTTGTCTTTTCCGAATCTCGCCGATTGCAAATCAGCCGAAGAATGTGCCGTCAAACTAATTGAAAAGCCCACAAAAAGAGGTAATTGGATATTCGCCCGTGGCTGGAATAATGAAAATTGGCTTAATCCGACGCTTCCAAGCAAGGACATTCTGGATAAGTATTTCCCAAACAAGCCTGTTGCACTTGTCCGAATCGATGGACATTGCATATGGGTAAATTCCAAAGCTTTGGAATTATGCAAAATTGACGAGCTTATCTCTTTTAACCAATCCAAAGATGTACTATTGAATGATAACAACCAACCTACTGGCATTCTCATTGACAATGCAATGAATTTAATCCTTAGCAAAATTCCCCAATACTCAACTGAACAACTTGAATCTTTTTTAATTCGAGGGATTGAATACCTTACACAATTTGGCATAACTGAAGCTCACGATATGGATGTCCCTTCCGAGTTTTTGGAAATTTATCGAAATACCTACCACAGCAAAACGAAGAAGATTAACATCAGAATTTTCCTTAACAAAGAGAATTTAGAAAGTATTAAATTAAATGAACTTAATACATATTTCACCGACGACGCAATAAAAATCGTAGGAATAAAACTTTTTATGGATGGTGCTTTGGGTTCGTATGGTGCGTTGCTTTTTCAACCATACGAAGACAATCCATCTCAAAGTGGCTTTCAATTAATCAACGAAGATGAATTAATGTGTTATTTACATTATGCAAGTAAAAACGGGCTGGGTATTGCAATACACTGCATTGGTGACCTTGCTACAAAAATCTTTTTAGACTATTACGAAAAATTTTTGCAATACTCTACTCATCGCCCAAGATTTGTTCGTATTGAACATTCCCAAATTGTTCGCTCCGATGATGTGGAAAGATACAAAAAACTCGGGATTTCGGCTTCCGTTCAACCTTATCATTTCGTCTCCGATATTGCAATGGCAAAAAAAAGATTGGGACACAGATGCACCGACGCCTACCGTTGGAAAAGCTTTATTGAAAATGGAATCATCCTTTGCAGTGGATCGGATTTCCCCGTCGATAATCCTAATCCTCTGTTTGGAATCAATGCACTTGTCAATAGACAAAACTTTGACAAAGATAATTCCTTCGGAATGGAAGAGATTTCTATTCAAGAAGCACTTAAAACATATTACTACTATCCAAAAAAAAGCATTAATGAAAAACCAAATTCAATATCAGTCGGTAACGAAGCAAATATAACTGTATTAGACACAAACATTTTGGAAAGCCAAAAGTCAACCGAGCAAGTTAAAAATTTAGCAACAATTTCAAAAGGCAAAATCGTTCATTGTGCTATCTAACAAATTCGTACTCAAACAGCTTAGAATAAAGTTTCGAGCTTTGTAATAAATCTTGGTGTGTTCCAATTTCAGCAATCTCACCATTTTTTAGAACAATAATTTTATCGGAATTTAATATGGTGGAAATTCTATGTGCAACAACAACTGATGTTCTATTTTTTAATATTCTTTGAATCAAATTTTCAATTAATTTTTCGGACTCGGGGTCGATGTTGGAAGTCGCCTCGTCAAGTATAAGTAGTTCAGGATTTCGAATAAATGCACGGATGAATGAAAGTAACTGCCGTTGACCAGCTGACAATGAAAATCCTTTATCCACAGTGCTTGTAAAATACTTCCTAGGCAGACTTTTAATGAATTGGTCAATACCTAATTGCTGACAAATTCGTTCGACTTCTTCGATAGATAAACTTTCGTCGCCAAGAGTAATATTTTCGAAAATTGTCCGCGAAAACAAAAAAACATCCTGACTTACAATTGCAATTCGTTGTAGGTAGCTTTGAAGTCTGAATCTATTTATTTCAATTCCATCAATCAATATTCTACCTTCATTGGGAGTATAGAATCTACACAACAGATGGACAAGTGTTGTCTTGCCCGAACCAGTCGGACCAATTATGGCAACTGTCTCGCCTCGGTTTATTTCGAAGCTTATGCCTTTTAAAACAAATTTTTCATTGTCGTAAGAGAATGAAACCCTATCGAAAACAATTTTCTGATTAATCTTTTCGAAAGACAAACCATTAGTAGCTTGCATCTGGCGGGGTTTTTCTTCGAGTATCTTAAATACTTGTTCCGAAGCAGTTATTGCATTTTGCAATGTGGTAAATTTTTCTGTCAAATCCCGAATCGGTCGGAAAAACATTTCGGCAAATTGAATAAATGCAAAGAATGTACCAAGGGAAATTTCATTCGAAGTAATTTTTACAGCAGTGTACCACAAAATAAGAGACAAAACCAATGTGCCTATTAGTTCGATAGTTGGGAAAAATATTGCATAGTACGAAATTGTTTTTAACCAAAGATTCCTATTCTCTAAATTAAGATTCCTGAACTTATCCTGAAAGAACCCAGTTGCATCGAAAAGCTTTATAGTAGTTATTCCCGAAAAGTATTCATTAAGAAAGGAATTTATTTGAGCAATAACCTTCCTAATATTCGTAAAAAGAACTCTAACTTTATTTTTGAAAATGAATGAAATTGTAAAAAAAACAGGAATAGCACCCAAGGTAACAAAAGTCAATCGAACGTCTGTAATAAACATGAATACAATTATCGAAACTATCAGCAATAAGTCAATTAAAATCATCATCAAACCGCCCGAAACAATGTCCGAAATTGTTTCAATATCATTGGTTAACCTTGTAACAATTCTGCCAATGGGAGTTTTATCGAAAAAAGAAACATCGAATTTTAAAAGATGATTAAACAATTGCAACCTAAGTTTATACAAAGATTTTTGACCAATCAATCTCATTAGGTAAGAAGATGTAAACTGGAAAAAGGCACTCAAAACTAATATCAAACCAATGAGCAAAATTATTTCTACAAGCCCATCGAAATTCTTTTTTAAAATGTAATCATCTATTGCAATTTTCGAAAGATATGGACGCAACGGAGCTGAAACTGTATTTAACAACATTAATAAAAAAGCAAAGAAAAGCAAAAATGGATAATCTTTTAGTAGTTTAATAAGCTTGGAAACTAAACCAAAATCTATCCCTTTAACTTTCATAAAATCATTTTTTCGAAGATGCTAAAATATATAAATTCAAAATTTCAGACGGCGAAAGTTGTTCAACTCGTTTATTCTTATATAAATTTACTACATCTTCTTTGGCTTCGAAATCGTATTTTTTAAAAATTGTGTTAATTAATTGTTTTCTTCGATGCGAAAATGCTGAACCCAGAAAATCAATAAAACTCGCAACGTCGAAATTTGGTTCAAATGAATCTTTAAATGAAATGTTGATTACACTCGAATATACCTTTGGTTTCGGGAAGAAACAACTTGGGCTAACATCGAAACACAATTCAACATCCGAAATAAGCTTAAAAATTATCGAAAATATGCCATAATCTTTCGTATTCGGCGATGCTAAAATTCTTCGGGCAACCTCCTTTTGAACCATTAGTGTGGCTTTTTTAATAATTTTACAATTTTCTATTAATTTAAACAGTACTCGCCCTGTAATACCATACGGAATGTTTCCAATAATCATTAACTTTCGACTAAACTTACTGTAAATCACTTCCAAATTAGTTTTTAAAAAATCTTCAAGCACAAATTCATAGGAAAGGCAATTGTTCGACAAAAAAACTCTTTCATAAGTTGAATAGAGTTGTTTGTCAATTTCATAGCCAATGTAATGAATTTGCCTTTCAAGAAGAAATTGGGTAATAATCCCTTTGCCAACACCAATTTCGACAACTACATCTCCATTGGAAAGATTGAAAGTTTCGACAATTTTTTTTGCTATGTTTTTGTCCCAAAGAAAGTTTTGCGAAAAATACTTCTTTGGTTTAAAAAAATCCATTTCTTTGTTTTTCATTGAAGAGAGCATTAATCTTTTCGTAAAGTTCTTCGAAAGATTGAGAAATTACTTTCGTATCCGAAACAGTTGTAATAAAGGAAGTATCGCCATTCCATCGTGGAATAATATGAAAATGTATGTGTTCTGGCAGACCTGCACCTGCTGTTCTGCCAATGTTCATTCCAACATTGTATCCGTGAGGCTTTAATACTTTGTCCAAAACTCTAATCGAATCTTTTAGAGTGAGCATAAGGTTTAAAAGCTCTTCATTGCTTAAATAATCAAAATTTGAAACGTGTTGCAAAGGACACACAAGTAAATGCCCCGCATTGTAAGGATATTTGTTCATTATTACAATCGAGAAATTATTTCTATATACCACCAATCTTTCTTTTGCCTCATCGGGTCTTTCTATTGCTTCACATACAAAACAACCCTCCTTACTTTTTTCATCTTTAAATGATTCAATATACTTCGAACGCCAGGGAGAATACAATATTTCCATAAATTCACCTTAATCTAAATACAAATTTCAAATAACACAAAATTACAAAAGGCGGGTTAAGAACCCGCCCTTTCGAAATAAGAATTTAACGAAAATCAACGTAAATTCTTTATGCTAATAAAACATTTTTTTGCAAAATTTAATGATACTTAGGTCGAAAACTTATAGTGTAAACCTAATATCCACACCAGCTTGAATAGAGCTAACTTTCCACGTTTCGACATTATTGATATTTGTAACGCCGAGATTGTAAAATACCCCGGGAATGATGTCGATCTTCGAGCCAGTAATAATTTCGTACATTACACCAAACTTCAAAGCAAATCGAACACTCGAAGCTTTTGCATCAGCACGGACAGATGGGCGGGCAACGGGTCCATCGTAGACAAGAATAGTACGGTCGTTATCTAAATAAGCCTTTATCTTTCCAGAAGCTAGATCTTCTTCATTTCGCTTAAAACGAACATTGTCAGGTTCAACTAACTTATATGTTTGTTTTAGGTTACTCTGCAAAACAATATCGAAGGAAGGTCCAGCAGTAAGAACAATTCCCGAAACCACATTAAATTTATACATTGCCTCTATTGTCAATAAACTATACTTTACTTCAACATCGTGGTTTGTTCGAGTGATTACAGTTGTTACTTTGTTTGGACCCTGCTCTACCAATGAAGGATAAGCATCACCTTCTTTGGAAAAAGTAGCAGGCATTGTAGAAAACAAAACACGACCAACAAGAGAATGTTTGGAAGCAATTCCACCGAGAATTTGCTCATAGAAACCACCAATGAAGAAACCATTAGATGTACCGTTTGTAAAAAATGGGCAAAGTGGGTCATCGGCAAAAGATGCAATATCGGCAGAGTGAATTGCACGATTGTACCCCGCAACGGGTCCAAGATAAATTGCAGATCTACCACGACCAGGACCTAATGGCGTCGGACCTTCTTCTTCTTGTGCCACTGCTAAGTTCACAACAAACAAAAAAATGAATAAAGAAGCAAAATACTTCATAAGTTCACCTTAATTAACCTTAATAAAAATAATTGTATATTTCCACTGGTAATTTTCCAAAACAAGATTATATATTGAATTTGCAAAATTAATCAAATCTATATTTACTGTATTAATTCCTGCCTTCAAATTTTTTCTTTCATTAAAAACTTGTCTTCCAAATTTATCAAATATTTTCATAATAACAAAATCATTTTTTTCAGAAAAAATATCTAATGTTAAATTTTCTGTCGCAGGATTTGGATAATAATTCAATAATTTTGGCAAAGTAATTATTTCGATGTTTCTCATCGGATGTATGCAAACAAGATTAAATTTATAACCATTCTGCGAAATAGTTTCGGAAAAGCAATCACTTTCGTTTAGATAAACATAAATTACACCATCCACATTTTCGTTCAATAACGCCAAAAAAGGAACTTCGAAACTAAAATTAAATGGATACTCCATAATGAAAAAAGGTACAGTTTCCAAAAGAATTTGGGAATTCGATAGCTTCGAAAATTTCATTGGCAAAGACTTCTCATAACCATATTCAGTAAACTTCAATGAATAATTATGCAATGTATCGATTAATATCTGAGAAGAGTCGAATGTTACTACAAATTTTAATTGAATTTCTCCAATTATTTCATTTTCGATTTTTCCTTCAACCGTAAAGGTATGCCATTTTCCAATGTCTAATCTCGCCTCGGGTGTTTTGACTTTAATCAATGGAACTATCTTTTCGAAGTTGATGGTAAGTGAATCCAAAACAATAAAGCCATTTTCGAAAATTACTTTAACAAATACAACTACCAGTCCTTGCTTAAGTGCACGAATGAAAGCCGTGTCTTTAATACTGCTATTGGGCGGTATGGTTTGACCAGTCAATTTATTCGGATTAAATTCAAGTATTGATTCATTTGCAAAAAGCTCTATTTTAACAATCTTCAGGTCGACGTTTCCAGAGTTTTTGATAGTAAATTGTAACAAATTCTTTTGACAAAGATAACTTGAACCAAAATATTGTAGTTCAACATCACCATCGATAGTATCTCGGCTTAAAGCATATCCATAGAACAAAATTGTATCGAGACGAACACCATAACCTTCGACAGCATCGGAATAAACAAGTATTTTCAAATAATTCACACCCAACTTCTTGGGTGCAAAAACTACATCCGTTTCAATAAAAGCATTTACAGGTAAATCAATGGAATTGAACCAAGATGAGTCGAAGACAAATGAATCGAAATCCCCTTCGATTTTTTCGGCTTTGTCAATCCTTAAAGTTTCAGTTCCAATAGACTCAATAATTTTTGCCGTAATCCTTTGAGATTGGTCAATAAAAATTGTATCGAAAATCACATTATTTGTCTTAATTTTTGGTAAAACCCCCTGCCCAACACATTTAATAATAATAGGCTTGCTAAGTTTCCAATCTGAAATGTATTCGGCTTCGACTTCCGAGTAACCCAAAGAAGTTGGTGTGAAGGATAAATTTATTGCTATTGAATCAAATTCTGGAATTACTTTATTCCATATAAATTGCAAAGTATCGAAATTGTCGGATACACTTATGAAATTAGTAAAACTAAGCAAGGTATTTATGTTCCCATTGTTCGATAAATAGACAATCGTATCTTTGGAACGACCAATTCGAACATTGCCGAAATCCACAAAAAGTGAAGCAACATCGGGTGCAACACCTTCGCCAATGATAACAGCCTCTGGTCTGCTGCGAATTTCATCGAAGAACACAACTTTTGTTGAATACACTCTCCGCTCCTTAGGAACAAATGTAATCCTGAAAACCAAAGAATCTTTGGCTTTTAGAAGCTGTCTTGGTTTAGCTTCCTTAAAGAAAACGTTTCCAAAAGATTGAAACATTATGGAATCGATGTAAACATCAACCCCGCTTTTATTCAAAATTTTTACAAATCCAACGGCAGTATCGCCCAAATAAACTTTTTTAAAATCGTAGCCATAAACTTCGAAATCAATATAAAGCGGTGTAACAATAATAGGTATTTCAAAAACCAAATTACAATCCGTCTCAATAATAATTGTATCGGAAAGTCCTGCAAGAGAACCTTTCGGAGCAATAGAAACATAAAAAACAACAGAATCTTTTAGGTCAAGCTCAATTGGAAATCGCTTATTTATGAAGATAGAAAATCTCGGGTCATTGTTTTTTAAACGGATCTTCAAAATCCTAATATTCAGTGAACCCGACTTATAAATCAGTTTAACAGATTTTGTAAGCGAATCGTTAAGTTTTACATTATCGAATTTCAAACTGTTTGGAATACTCAAATCGGGTGGTTCGTAGGAATATGAAAGCCTCTTTGTATTACCATTTTTGTCTCGGGCTTCTATCACAATTTTTGCTTTTTTGTACCTATCGGTAAGTCTTGCAGTAAAATAAACACCCGAAGTGTCTATTATGTTCGAAATTGAATAATTATAGTTATAGGTGCTATCTCGGATAACAAAAACATAACCCAGCCCCGAACCATTATTTTCCAAAGAGTCGTAAATAAAACCATCGAGATTACCACAATCATCATTGAAAGCAATTAATGGTAAAGAAGAATCTTGAATAAATGGGTTCAACAGCGACGAACCCAACACAAAAGCATAACCATCTGCTAACCCAAATCCATACACAATTCCACTAAACATACCCGTTTTACTTTCCAGCAGGTATTGTCCTACTTCTAATTTTACATTAGTCCAAAAGTAATCATTAAAAATTCGAGTTATCGTAAAGTTTCCAGTGTAGTCTAATAAACGTATTCCATTTATCTTTAAAGAATCCAAGGCACTAATGTGACCTACAATGTTAACCATATGGGCCAAGAACTGGGTAGGATTCCAAGTCATATTCTGTGGAGTTTGAAAATTAGTTCGATTCACGAATTGCTCGACGGGAGGGACAATTACCATTGCGGGGTCGAAATTTGGTGAATCGCCATCTGTCCCCGAATGCATAGGAAATTGGGCAACCTGAATTGGATTATTAGAAATCCAACGAACAGGGGTTGCTATGTAAGGAATATCGACAAAATTCTTGCTATAATCTATTGGAATATCAACTCTTTGATTATCGTATTCCATTGTAACAACTGTATTTGGGAAGATGCCAGTAATTCTTATTAAATCCCCAAATGCATTTGCTTTAAAAGGAACGGTAATAAATTCTCTACCCCAAGCATTAGTGGGCATAAGCATTTCAACAAGATGATTTTTGGAATCCCAGCGGGGGACAAGGTTCTGCGGAACGGCAGTCCTCACGTGTCCCGATAAAACACCAAATGGCTTATCGCCTCGAACAATAGTGCCAGTTAAATCCCCGTAACCTTTCGGGAAGGGATAAGACTTGACCAGATAGCACTGCCCACGATTTAGAACAACTTTTTGTGGTTGACCTACTTGCCCGCCACGAGCTGTTATCGCTTTGGGGTAGAATGTTACTGTTGTGTTGTCGTATGCGGACATAATCAAAAATTCGCTCTGTCGGGGTGTTACTTTATAAATTGAATCCAAAGGGTCTAAGTTATCCCATTGTAAATATTGGTCATTGGGATATGACATTACAACATATTCAGTCCCCCATTTTTCAACTGGAATTGCCGTGTAGGCATCGGAAGTTAAATATTGCGTCGAAAAGCCATATACAACAATTGGTGCTGAGCTAATAATTTCGATAAGCTTGTTTTGAACTACCTCCGATTCGTAGTTTTCTATGCTCAAAGGTGCTTCGAATTTGAGAATTTGATTTGGCTTAATTCCATTATATTGAATAATGCTATCTTTTGGAAAAATAACCGTAATATCTGTAGTAGTTGAAGTAACGATAAACACAATTAAGTGCAATCCTCCATAACGTGGGTCAATTGCAATTTCATTTTGCATAAAGCCAACAAAAAAATGCGTCCCTTCAAATGCAGATACCTTCGAGGAAGTTAAAGCTTTATTACAAAAAATTACAAAAAGGACAAGAATGTATGTTAATGCTTTAAATATTTTCATTCTTTCCTACAAATTAACATATTAATTTAATAATTTTTTTCCAAAAACATTTCGTTTCAATTCAAAAACTAAAATAGGCTTTTTTGAATAATAATCATTTGGTGGTGCATAAAACTTATTTATATTATTTTCGAATATACTTTCGGGAACAACCTCACCGTAAACAGTTCCTAACCAAACAACATTATCAATTTCACGATTTACAAAATCCACTCGAATTGAATCGGAGGTAAAAATCGAAAGGTTAAGGGCTCGGTTTTCGTCTTCAAAAAAATAAACAGTTTTAGATTTCCCAGAACCAAAAACTTTCGAAATTTCACCATCTTTGAACACGATATTAAGCGAATCGCTTTCTATGACATTTATTAAGTTCGACCAAGATGGTGAAGGAGTTAAAATCCGAGCATCGTTCGATAAACCTACATATTCTATTTTGTTTTCTTTTAAATGCAAATAAATTACTCTCCCACGGAACTCTGTCGAGTCATACCAGAAAAAAGGTTCATCCTTTAAATACCCTATGTTATTTTGTCTCGATAAATACCCTTCGCCTCCAATTGCAGAAATTCTGCTTTTAAATATTTTTACATTTCCATCGAAATAAAACTCCTGAGCATCAGCTTTTCCCTTTGAATACAATGAATCGCAAAACACAAATAAAGTATCGAAATCAATCTTCTCGTAGGATGTATCATTAGTAACAACACTTTCTTTCAAAGTATCTACAATAATTGCCAATGTATTATTTTTTGCAAATGAATAATCTTCGTTTCGTCGATTTTCCACAAAACCTGCAAGTATACGAATGTTTGAAATTCTCGAAACAATATTCACATTTCCAATTAAAGTGTAAATGTTGTTTTTGCGGTCATAAAATAAAGTATCGCAATCAATTGCAACAGAATCGTCTGAATAAACAACATTGTTGAATGCACTGACAATTTGATTGTTTCTGTCGTACAATAAATATTCGCACTTTAAATTAAATTTTTTTTCGGAAAATGTAACATTCTTTACAAATGTTGCAACTCGGGTATTTGCATCATATTCTCCCCATAACGCAGAAAGCAAAGCACTTGTATCCTTAATAAACACTTTGCTCTTGGATTTGGCTAATCTCTGGTTCCCAATGTATTCAATATTTTCGGAACGAAGCACCATCACATCTTGTTCGATTTGAACATTTCCGATTAGTTCAACATCATTTCTTTCCAAAAAATGAACTGCTTTATTACAATGAAGAATGATGTTTCCTTGACGAAGTTGAACATTTCCAATGAAATCTCTTACATTTTGGTCGCCAATTTTGTAACCAACAATGCTATCGGCATTAATTAATCTGATTTCCTGTTGTGAAAAAAGCAAAGTAATATTAAAAAGAAAGAGGAAAGAAAGGAGAGGCAATCTATATTGATTTAAATTTTTCATCCGAAAGAATTAAGTCATACAATAAATAATTTTCAGAATCGAAACATACAAAAATAACCAAATCGATGCTATCATCATTTTTTAAAAAATCATAAACTGTATCGGTCGCAATTTTTGCTGCATAATTTTTTGGAAAACCATAGACGCCAGTGCTAATATTAGGAAAAGCAATAGATTTAACCCCTAATTCTTTAGCCAAACGAAGAGAGTTTCGATAAGCACTTGCTAAATTTTGAGCTTCATTGCTATTCCCACCTTGCCAAATTGGTCCAACGGTATGAATGACATATTTGCACGGAAGATTTCCACCCGAGGTTGCTACTGCTTCTCCCGCAGGCACGAACTTAATCTTTTTTATTATTTCTTGACATTCTCTAACTAACTTTTCGCCTGCTGCACTTCGGATAGCACCATCGACGCCTCCACCACCACGCAGATGCGAATTTGCTGCATTTACAATTGCATCTACTTTAAGTTTGGTTATATCGCCACGAATTAATGAAAACCTACCCATTTAATAAATTAACCAACAAAAATATTTACCGAATGGTATGCCCAATTCAAAATCGGAGCAAAGTAAATCCCAAAAAGTATTGTAAGAAAGGCAAGAATTGCCACAACCGAAACATTTACAATACTCGTATTTAAGCGACTTGCAGAAGTGTCCAGTCCCCGAATATACATATTTCGCATTATTTTAACATAGTAGTAAAGGGAGACTACACTATTAAGAACACCAATTACCGCCAGCCAAATATAGCCCGCATCTATGGCTGCTGCAAATACATAAAATTTCCCAATAAATCCCGCCGTTGGTGGCAAACCAACCAATGAGAACAAAAATATAGAAAAGAATGCAGCTACAACAGGCGAACGATATCCAGCACCTTCGAAATCTTTAATGTCTTCGCTTCCTATCTCATTTGCGATTATCATTACGCAATAAAATGCACCTAAATTCATAATAAGATAAAACAAGAAATAAACCAAAACCGCTGCTACACCAATGTTGTTCATTACTGTAACACCCATCAGTATGTATCCAGCATGTGCAATACTGGAATATGCCAAAAGTCTCTTCAAATTGTTCTGCCAGATAGCCACAACATTTCCCAATGTCATTGTCAAAACTGAAAGCACAGCAACGATAAAACTCCAATCGATTGAAGAAACCATTGTCCAGATACTGGCAAAATCCTCTGTTGGTAAACTCAAAGCCGTTTTAAAAAACCTAATCAAGACGGCAAAGCCAGCTGCTTTGGATGCAACCGAAAGGTATGCCGTAATTGTAATCGGTGCACCTTCGTAAACATCGGGTGTCCAAAAATGAAAAGGCACAGCAGAAATTTTATATGCAAACCCGGCAATAACAAGCAAACTCGGTATAAGCAACGAAATGGGGTCAATCATACCTTGGGCAAGGACTTGATTAATCTTAAACAAGTTCAAAGTTCCTGCCATTCCAAAAATGAGAGATACACCATATATCATCAAACCAGATGATGCAGCACCAAAAATTACATATTTCAAAGATGCTTCGCTTGCGCGCTTAATTTCCTTCGTGTAACCAGCAAGAATGTAAGAACTAATGCTCATTGTTTCGATTGCAAGATAAATAAGGATTAAATTTGTGGAACTAATGAGCAAAAACATCCCAAAAGTCATACCAACAATGAAAATGAAATATTCCCCAAGTGATTGCTTTTCACTAATTAATTCTTTCGAGTAAAAACTCATTATAACGATAATGAGATTTGAAATCAAAACAATGAACTTAAAATATAATGCAAAATTATCTACCACAAAAGAGCCGACAAATCCAATTTTGTCGGTCTGGGTATTAACCAAAGCTAAACCTGCTAATACAAATCCTACTAACGAAATATAGCCAACTAAAAAGCGAACCCTTGAAAAAATTAAATCGAACAATATTGCGACCAACAAAGTAATAATGAGTATTATCTCGGGAATAAATATAGCTAAACTTCTTTGTATTTCCGATGAAAACTCAAATAATTCAATCATAATGCTATTTCAAATAATTAACAAAATAATTACATACCAGTTAAAAAGTTGCCAATAGTAACAAATGGTTTCATAAAATCAACGAAATGATTTACCGAAGTACTCATCAAACTAATCATTGGATTCGGATAAATCCCAAGATATATTATTATAATTGCCAATGGTACTAATGCAGCATATTCGCGAGCAATCAAGTCATCGGTTGGGAATTTCTTGCCCGTTGGGTCCCAAGGCTTGTTCCATCGTTCGGGCAATTTGCCAAAGAAGACCTTTTGCAAAGCCCAAAGCATATATGCTGCACCCAAAATAATACCCAAGCCCGAAACAATTGTGAGAACTGGATATGTATTAAATGCACCCAAAAACACCATTGCTTCGCTAATAAATCCACTTAATCCGGGCAACCCAATGGCTGCAAAAAATGCGACCATCATAATTCCTGTGTAAACGGGCATTTTATTGGCTAAACCACCAAATTCATCTAAACCACGAGTATGGGCTCGGTCGTAGATTACGCCAACAATCATAAAGAGCATAGAGGTGATTGTTCCGTGATTGAACATTTGAAAAATGGCACCGGTTACACCTTCGGGGCGCATCGAAGCCATTCCCAACACCACATATCCCATATGGCTCACACTTGAATAGGCAATAAGCTTCTTGAAATCTCTTTGACCGACCTTATGTTGACCCAAAGCACAAAGAGCACCATAAATGATGCTTATCATTCCAACCCAGGCTATTAATGTCTGAAAATATCCAACGGCATCGGGGAAGATTGGGAATGCAATTCGAAGCATACCATATGTACCCATTTTTAACAAGACACCGGCAAGGATTACACTTATTGGCGTTGGGGCCTCAACATGTGCATCGGGTAACCAAGTGTGGAAAGGTACAGTTGGTACTTTGATTGCAAAACCAACGAACAGAGCCATAAATGCAATATAACGAATTGTTGTATGAAAGCCTTCGAAAATTGACCCTGGTTTAAAGTTTGCGGGATTAGTCATATCAATTATGCTAAAAGTACCAACGCTATAGTATAAGCCAATCATAACCAAAAGCATAAACACACTGCCAACGAGTGTGTATATAAAGAACTTGATAGCAGCGTATTCCTTTCTCGGACCACCCCAAATTCCGATTAAAAAGTACATTGGAAGTAGCATTACTTCCCAGAAAACATAGAATAGGAAGAAATCCAAAGCAACGAATACTCCCATCATTCCCGTGTCGAGCAATAAATACATTGCAAAGTAGCCTTTGACAGCCTTTTCGATGATAAACGAGGGAAAGACAGCGACAAAGCAGACAATCGCAGTCAGAAGAACCATCGGGGCACTAATACCATCAATACCAAGGAAGTATTCAATTTTGATGTGACCAATAATTGGGAAATTTGCATCAATCCAAGTTGTCCTTTCGACAAATTGAAATGAAAAAATATCGTTAACCCCGGGCAGTGCTTTGTTGTAGTTAATGTAGATAATTATTGCCAAAATCAATTGGATAAACGTAATTCCCACAGTTATCCATCTCATAATAATATGTGAAATCTCCCGGGACCGCTCATCTTTACCAACTGGTACCAAAAGGACCAAAAGTAAACCTAAAATTGGTAAAAAAGTAATCCAAGTTAGTATTGGGAAACCCAAAGTGCTTTGCATCCTAACTTACCTCCGATTTTATCTTTATTGACATAACTTCAAATTAAAAAATATAGAAAAACCAAGAGACCGAAAACAGCCAATGCCAGGTATGTTTGCACGCGTCCTGTTTGAAGATAGCGCACAACACCACCAAAGAATCCCGTCAAATTTGCAACAAAGTTTACTAAACCATCTATAACATACAAATCGAAATATCCCGCAAAGAAGCCAAACTGCCGAGTAAGCCAAGCAAATCCATTTACAATACCATCTATAATCTTGTTATCGAACAATGCAGAAATTTTGGCAAAACCAACAGTTCCAGCTACAACAGTAGCATTGTAAATTTCATCGAAATACCACTTATTCCACGAAAGCTTGTAAAGAGGTTTCAATTGTCGGGCAATGTTATCGGGATTAAAAATTTTGAATTGGTAGATTAGAAACGAGAAGAGAATTCCAAGCCCAGCAATTAGTAGCGATAAAAACATTGCAGGATAGTGTGCTTTATGCATTTGTTCTTCGAATTCATTCAAAGGAAGATGTCCGGTATGAGCATTGTGGCTTTCGGGAACATAACCATTTTTTGAAAGCAGAAACTCCCACTGCATATCATCGGGAACAACAGTTTGTGGTTGGGCAATTACTTTTGGAAACCAACCCGAATGCGCATCAATTGGATTTGGAGAATACCAGAACCAAAAAGATAGTATCGAAAGAATGAACAATGGCAGAAGAATAATCCAATTGTTCTCTTTGGTATGCTTTGCAACTTCTGTTTTTGGTGTTCCGTGAAATGAAAGAATCAAAAGCCTAAACATATAAAATGCTGTCAATCCAGCTGCACTAAATCCGGCAATTGGAATTAACCAATGCCAGCCACCAGTCAGTTGAGCATAAGCAAGTGTTCCTGCAAGTATTCCATCCTTGCTCAAAAATCCCGATGTAAGGGGAACACCAGAAATTGCCAAGGTAACAACAAGAAAAGTTCTATATGTCCAAGGCATTGTTTTACGTAAACCGCCCATATTACGAATATCTTGTGGGTCGGTATGGTGGTCACCTAAATGATGAGCGGAATGATGCATTGCATGAATCACTGAACCAGAAGCCAAAAACAACGCCGCTTTAAACCAAGCGTGGGTAACAAGATGGAAAAAACCCATCGTGTAGGCACCAACACCAAGACCCATAATCATATAGCCCAGTTGGCTAACAGTTGAATAGGCTAAAATACGCTTGAAATCGACCTGGGTCAAAGCAATTGTAGCAGCAAGAAAAGCAGTAATTGTACCAATAACAGCAATGAAACTTAAAGCAGATGCAGTAAACATCGCAAAAACTCGTGCAGTAAGATAAACACCGGCAGCAACCATCGTAGCAGCATGAATTAAAGCACTAACTGGGGTGGGACCTTCCATTGCATCGGGCAACCAAATGTGCAGTGGAAATTGTGCCGATTTTCCTATTGCACCACAAAAGACAAAAATACCAGCAAGAGTTAACAATGTTTCGCTACCAAAAGGCAGGTTTCCTTTTGCTATCGAAGCGAATATATCATCGAACAACAATGTCCCATAACTAAAATATAAAATCATAATCCCAATGAAAAATCCAAGGTCACCAACTCGGTTGACCAGAAATGCTTTCTTCCCCGCATCGGACGCAGATTTCTTTTCGTACCAAAAACCAATTAGCAAATAAGAACTAATACCAACTAATTCCCAGAAAATATACATAAAAAGGAAGTTGTTAGCCAAAACTATACCATTCATCGAAAAAGTGAATAACCCAAGATAAGCGAAGTAACGGGAATACCTTGGGTCGCCAGCCATATATTCAATTGAGAAAAGGTGCACAAGGAAGCTAATTAATGCAACAACAACCAACATAGTGGCTGCAAGGTTATCAATTCCAATCCCAACTTTTAATTGAATGGTGTCAAGATTTATCCATGTAAATTTAAATTGTAAGATTTTGTCGGAGATTTCAAGCAGAAGCCAACCAGAAGTTTTTTCAATTTGTTCGAAATGTCCATACACCTTTTGAAAAAAGATAATCAAAGAAATAACAAGAACCAATCCGAGAATACTTGTAGCAACAACAGCACTACTTTTGCCAAGTTTTTTCCCAAAGAAAACATTAATGGCGAAGCTTAAAATAGGTAAAAGCAGGACCACAATACCAAGGACTAATAAGTTTTCGCCGCTCATATCTACCTTTACAAATTGTTTTCAAAATTATTCTTTAAGTTTATCAATCTCATCGACATTAATATGCTTGTAATTCTGATAAATATTTAGCACAATAGCAAGGGCAACGGCAACTTCGGCAGCTGCAAGAAGAATAACAAAAACAGCAGCAGTATGCCCTTCGATATTGATTTTGTTAAATCGTGAAAATGCAACAAAATTAATATTTGCAGAATTTAATATCAGTTCTACACCCATTAACACAAGGACAGCGTTTTTGCGAGTAAGCACAGCAAATAATCCCAAACTAAAAAGTATTGCACTCAATATCAGGAAATGTGTTAATCCTATACTCATATATTCCTCAAAAATTATTTCCTTCGAGCAATTAATGCAGCACCAATGATTGCTATTAACAACAACACAGAAGCAGATTCGAATGCCAAGAGATAATCAGTCAACAAACTTCTTCCTAAAGCCTCGATAGTCGAACCCACCTCGGAATTTTGTTCCGAAACCATCCATTTTGTTGTTAAAGCTAAAAAAATCAATACACCCAACACAGCAGCAGAAATCACCCCGGCAAAGGAAATCTGCAACCACCCCATCTGTCCTGTTTTAATATCAACACCCGTAATTCGATTGGTCAACATCACTCCAAAAATCAATAGCACTAAAATACCACCTATGTAAATCATAATTTGAGTGATAGCTAGAAAATCTGCATACAAAATAACATAAATTCCAGCTACACCAAAAAAAGTAAACAACAAAGCAAAAACCGAATAAACAACATTTCGCGAAAAAACAACTACGATTGCCGATGATATTATTAAAATTGAAAATAACCAGAAACAAATTTCAATTAAATCCATATATCACTGTCTCAGTTATTCGTATTTTCTTTATTTGCTGCCGAAGCCTTTGCCGCTTTTTCCTTTGCTAAATGTTCAGAAAGAAGGGCTTTCTTTTGTTGCACTTTTTCTTTAGTCATATCGGAAAAGTGATAAATCAACCCTTCGCGTGTGTAAGATGAGTATTCGAAATCTGTGGTGTGAACAATAGCCTCAGTCGGACAAACCGTCGTACATAATCCACAAAAGCAGCATTTAGCAAAATCTATATCATATTTTGGGACCCAAAGTTTTCTTGGAGTTCCATCTGCTAACATTGGTTTTTCGGGGTCCGAAGGAACAACTCGTAGTGTTTCAATCTCGATACATTGCACTGGGCAAATTCTTGCACACTGAGTACAACCATTGCATTTTTCAGGAATTAACTGCAATCTATTTCGTGCAATTGGAGGAATTGGATAACGCTGGTTTGGATATTGAATTGTCACCTTTTTTGCAAAAAGGTGGTTCAACGTGATTTTCATACCAACAATTATGGTATAAAACCACGTCCAAACATTCTTCAAATAATTTATCATTGCTCGACCTGTCTGTTGTTCAACATTTTAATAAATAATCCTATAAATGCTAATTACAATAAAAGACACTAATGCAAAAGGAAGAAGAATCTTCCATCCAAAATACATCAATTGGTCAACACGAAGTCGGGGCAAAGTCCATCGGAGCCAAATTTGAATGAAAACAACAATCATTGCTTTTAAAATAAACCAAAAGACGCCCCACCAAAATCCACTCATAAAATCGCCAAAAGGTGAATTCCATCCACCAAAAAATACAATAGCAATGATAGCTGCAACGATAAACATATTGGAGTATTCAGCAAAAAAGAACATAGCAAACTTCATCCCCGAATACTCTGTATGATAGCCTGCAACTAATTCGGATTCACCTTCGGGTATATCGAACGGCGTTCGGTTTGTTTCGGCAAGCGAAGCATACATATATACAGTAAGCAAAATAAACATAAAAGGGAAAATCCAAATTTTTGTTATTGGACCGGGACCACCGAAAATAAACCAATTCCAGAAAGGTCCTGATTGAATTTCTATTATCTTTTGCAAATTCAATGAATTAGCCAAAACAGCAGCAGTTAAAATTACAATAGCTCCAGGTATTTCGTAACTAATCATTTGCGAAGCCGAACGCATTGCACCAAGCAATGAATATTTATTATTCGAAGCCCAACCTCCCATCACAATGCCTATGACAGCAAAAGCACCAACGGCAAAAAGGTAGAACAATCCTAAATTAATCTCCGCAGGTGCAAACGCAGCAGAAAAAGGAATAACAGCAAAACCAGCAAACGAACCAGCAAAAATTACATAAGGAGCTAAATTAAATAAAGGCTTATTTGCTGCTGCCGGCGTAATGTCTTCCTTTTGAATTAGCTTTATAACTTCGGCAAGTGGCTGAAGAATTCCATAAGGTCCTGTTCGCATTGGTCCCAATCGCTCTTGAATCCAAGCCGAAATTTTTAGCTCGCCAAGGATAGCTATTAGTGCATAAATGATAAGAAACACTAATGGTAAAAGTGTACTAATGATGGCAGATAATAGATTTTCACCTAATAATACCCTGACAAAATTAAAAGTTTCCATTTATTCTTTCCATTTCAATTCACATTTACCTATCAATTTCCCCAAGGACAATATCTATACTACCAAGAATTACAATTAAGTCCGCAAACAAATAACCTCGCGAAATTTCAGGCAAAACGCTTAAATTAACAAAGCTGGGTGCTCTGCCTTTAACACGGTAAGGCTTATCTTTCCCATCACTTACAACATAAAAGCCAAGTTCACCCTTTGGGTTTTCGGCACGGAAATAAACTTCACCTTTCGGTGGCCTTACTTTTTTTGGAATAGCAGCCTTGACATCTCCTTCGTTTGGCATTTGTGCAATAGCTTGTTCGATAATCCTACAACTTTGCTCCATCTCCCTCATTCGAACAATATTGCGGTCCCAACAATCGCCAACTGTACCACATTCGCCTTTTCCTACAGGGATTTCAAAATCGAATCTATCGTAAATCGAATATGGTTCATTCTTTCGTAAATCGAACGGTACACCCGACCCGCGCAACACTGGCCCACTACATCCGTAATTTATTGCTACATCGGCAGGTAAAACACCAACATTAGCAGTTCTGTCAATGAAAATCTTGTTGTATATTAATAAATCTTCTATCTCTTTGTTTGTCTTACGAACTTGTTTGACGATACTTAGTACATCCTCTTTGAAAGTGGGATAAACATCGTGAGCCAAGCCACCAACGCAAAAGTAATTGAACAAGAGCCTTCCACCCGTAGCCTTTTCAAAAATCCAAAGAATGTATTCTCGGTCGCGGAACAAGTATAGAAATGGTGTAAAAGCCCCAGCATCCAAACCAAAAGTAGCAACAGCAATCTGATGGTTTGCAATTCTATTGAGCTCAGCCATTATTACACGAATGTATTCAACTTTTTCGGGGACTTTAATTCCCATCAACTTTTCGACTGCCATTACGTATGGCAATTCATTATTCATCGAAGAAATGTAATCCATACGGTCAACGTAGGGTATTACTTGCTGATAGTTCATATTTTCAGCAATCTTTTCGAAACAACGGTGCAAGTATCCAATATGTGGAATAACATTAGTTACAACTTCACCATCGAGTTCGACTTCCAAGCGCAATACCCCGTGAGTTGATGGATGCTGAGGTCCGACATTTAACCTCATTCTATCAGATTCAATAGCACTAAAATCAATATCGATATAACGTGTTGTTGTCATTTGTTCTCCCTTTAATAAGGAACTCTTATTCCATGATAAAATTCAGGTTCTTTATAATCTTTTCGTAATGGATGGCCCTCCCAATCGTAAGGCAAAAGAATCCTAATAAGGTTATGATGCCCTTCGAAAATGATTCCAAACAAATCGTAGGCTTCTCGTTCGTGCCAATCGGCTGAACGCCAGATTCTTTCAATAGATGGAACTTTTGGTTCTTCCTTTGAAAGTTTAACTTTCAATACTACCTTATGCTTTTTCTTCAATGAATAAATATGGTAGACAACTTCAAAATTTTCGGGATAATCTACCCCACTTAAACACATTAAATAATCAAAATCGAGCTCAGGATTATCTCGTAATTCCAAGCAAATATCGAATAATGCAGAAGGATTCACAACAATAAATGGGTCTGATGGGGGATTATCGACTAATTCAACAATCGAATCTTGAAACTTTTCCTTTAACAAATCAAAAATTTCTTTAATTTCCATAGTTCTTTACTCTTTGGTTAATAATTTTTCCTCAGCAGCAAGCCTTTGGCGTTTTCGGAAAATCGCTTGTTGGTCAATCATCTGTTGAAGTTTCATCATACCTTCTTCCATTGCTTCGGGACGCGGTGGGCAGCCAGGAACATAAACGTGAACAGGGATGATTCTATCGACACCCTTTAATACATGATATCCATACTGCCAATAAGGACCACCACTATTGGCACAGGAACCAACTGAGATGCAGTATTTGGGTTCTGCCATTTGTTCCCAAAGTCTTTTAATTCGTTCAGCCATCTTCAAAGTAACCGTGCCTGTAATCATAATAAAATCGGCTTGGCGTGGCGTGGCTCGGGGAATGATTCCAAAACGCATAAAATCGAAATGAGATGCATTCATCGACATAAACTCGATAGCACAACAGGCAAGACCAAAATGAAGATACCAGTCCGATTTACTACGACCCCAATTTAAAACATCTTCGAGTGTTCCGAGAATAATACCACCTGTTTCGAATGGCTGGTCTAATCTATCTAATAAACCCATAAAACCTCCTTCTTACAATAATAATTACTTCTTTTTGTAAACCAAATATTCCAATTTTGGAACCACAGGAGTTGGTCTTTCCCAATCCAAATCGCCTTTTGCCCAGACATAAGCATAACCAAATACAAGTATTATAACAAATATCAACATTTCGAAAAACACAAACCATCCCAAGCTGAAAGTCTTAAATGTATCGATAATCACAGCCCAAGGCAAAAGGAATACAATCTCAACATCGAACAAAAGGAAAACCAACGCTACAACATAAAATCGAACATTAAACTTAATCCAAGGAGAACCGATAGGTTCTTCACCGCATTCATAGGTTGATAATTTAATTGGATTAGGCTTGTTAGGGCGGATTATTGCAGCAGCAAGAAGACCAACAGCAACAAAAAGAAAACCAACTATAAAAAACAATAGAATAACAGCAAATTCAGTTAGCATCTCAAAACTTCATTTAATAAATTTCAAAAATAAAAAAATTTTACAAAACAAAATATTTTAATAAAATTTTA
>FWPV01003224.1_pt1 | contig 37591 bp, 32 predicted proteins | sample 2228371 | NCBI WGS metagenome assembly FWPV01 (sample SAMEA103939776, study PRJEB20133) | metagenome | reverse complement strand
GGCAAGACTGCTGTAAGCAACACAATAAAAGACTGCTGGACGCAATAAAGTAACTTCTGCATTGCCGGTGCCTCCTTGTTCATGCAGGCACCGGCATGAGGAAGTTGGTGGAATCTACGATGACAAAAGTCGCACGTGCCCTAGGCAAAGGGATTGACGCTCTGTCATTTGGCAGCGGGACCTTTGCCGGCATTATAATGCTTATCGCTGCCATCATAACTTGCTACGAGATAATCTCACGCTATGTATTCAACAGCCCCACAGTTTGGACTCTGGAAGTCACCATCTTTATCCTAATCTGGTTCGGCTTCATCGCCATGGCCTGCGCACAACGAGAGGGTAGGCATATTCACCTCGATATACTGATAAACCGATTTTCCCCCCGGAGCAGAGCCATATGGGACATCGTGACCATGGTTGTTACCCTGTTCTTCATCATCATCTTCATCTATTACAGCTATAATTTCTTCCTAGCCGCGGTAAAGTCACACGAAACAACCCTCGGTATCTTTGTCGCTCCCATGTGGCTACCAAAGCTGGCGCTCTTCGCCGGGGGAACACTCCTCGGCTTACAGCTTGTAAAGGACATAGTCGTCAAGTCCAATACTCTTCAAACGCAGCCTGTAGAGAAAAAACAGGGACTAAAGGACAACCCGATCTTCTTTATCGTTATATTTTTGGTGATGGTCGGGGTAGGGTGTTGGCTATATCAGCTGTCCCCTCTTGGGGGCTTAATGGTACTAATGCTCACCCTCCTCTTCGCTGGAGTGCCCATATTTGCTGCCCTGGCTCTTGCCGGCATTGTCGGCCTGTTCTCTGTCTACGGAGGGATAAGCGCACTGTCCGCTATTCCCAATGTCAGCTTTGGCGCGCTGTACAACTTCGCGTTGGCTTGTCTACCGCTATTCATCATTGCCGGACAGATACTCGTTGATAGTGGTACCGGTGACGAACTGTATGACCTGTGCGATAAGTGGCTAGGGCATTTTCCCGGTGGACTGGCAGTAGCCACTATCATGACCTGTGCCATATTCGCCGCTATTTCTATATCCAGCCTAGTTGTAGCCATAACAATTGGATTGGTTGCCCTTCCCGCTCTAGCCGCTCACCAATACAACAAACGTTTCTCTTACGGCGTTTTGACGGCGGGAGCTACTCTGGGAATTATGATCCCGCCGAGTGGCACAATGATTATCTACTCAGCAGTGACCGAGGAATCGCTGGGCAAGTTATTCATAGCCGGTTTCATACCCGGGCTTATACTTGTGGCAATGTTCACCATATACACCATTTTCTTCTGCGCCCGAGCTGGCAGATACGAAAGAGTAAAACCATATACCTGGAAACAGAGGCTTGATGCCCTTAAGACTGCAACTTGGGGATTGCTGGTGCCGATAATAATTATCGCCGGCATCTATACTGGGATCTTCACCGTGCTGGAAGCAGGGGCAGTGGTAGCAATCTATGCCCTCATCATGGCCCTGGCACGGCGCAAGATAAAGGTATCCCAGCTACCAAACGTGCTGAAAGACAGCGCAGTAAATGGGTCTTTGATTCTAGTCATAATTGCAGGTGCTCTCATCATGGGACTGTTCATGACCTTGCTTCAAGTTCCTAACACTGTGGTCAATTTCATCACTGCAGCCCACATACCCGGCTGGGCTGTTATTGCAGCACTGATGGTAGGTTACATTATATTAGGAATGTTCCTAGAAGTCCTGGCCGTTATGATGATCACGCTGCCCGTCGTCTATCCTCTCATTATCTCTCTGGGATTCGATGGGATCTGGTTCGCCGTACTGGTAACCCTGAACATGGAGATGGCCCTAATTACACCACCAGTGGGCATGAACCTCTACATAGTGAAGGGCATTTCCGGTGCACCCATTACCGAGGTGGTCAGAGGAGTGTTACCTTTCTTCGTCATAATGCTGATCGGTTTAGTCATCTTCGCCATCTTCCCACAATTAAGCACCTGGCTGCCCGGTCTAATGGTCAAATAATAATTTCAAGCTGAGAAAACCAAGGGGGAGGAAAATGGCAGACGTACTTTTGGTAGAGAAGAAAAATTACATCTGCACTGTTTCTATTAACCGACCTGAAAGGCGGAATGCGCTTAACCCCGAATTAGCGCGCCGTATCAAGGAAACCTTCAGTAGCATAAGACCCGGTGGTGACATCAGGGTGGTCGTTCTCCGCGGTGCCGGTGAGAAAGCCTTCTGTTCTGGAGCTGACCTCGAAGCTATCATAGGCGAGGAACAAGGCGGAAATATACTGCAAAAAGCCATAGAAAGCGTGATAGATTGCCCCTGCCCGGTTATCGCCATGATTCATGGTTATGCTGTCGGAGCAGGGTGTGATCTGGCTGCCGCCTGCGATTTCAGGATAATCGCTAACTCGGCTCGAATAGGGATAAACCCCGTCAAGCTAGGGTTGGTATATTTCCCAAAATCTATAGAGCGATTCATCAGACTAATAGGTGTTGGCTATACCAGAGAGCTGTTTTTTACCGGCAAATTTTTCTCAGCCCAGAGAGCCATGGAAATGGGATTAGTCCATTACGTCGTGCCAGATGAAGAACTCGAGAAAACCACTTACACGCTAGCCCAAGAAATCGCTGACAACGCCCCTTTGGCTATAGCCGGGATGAAGTCCATCATCAACAAGCTCCTATACTCAAAGCTGACTCCAGAAGAAGAAGCGGAGATGCTGTCTATCATGGAGAGCTCATGGAAAACTGAAGATGTGCAAGAAGGAGTGAAAGCCTTTGTGGAAAAGCGCAAACCCGAATTTAAAGGAAGATGAAACAACTAAAGACTATATCTTCCGTTATAAACTAGATCTGGAACCAAAAAGACAACCAGTGTTCCATCATCGCCTTGCCGAGTTCGTTCGAGTACTTCTGGAGAACCTCCTCGATATAATTGTACCGTTAAGAGCGGGTGAGGATATTAGGATCGATAGCTTCAGATGGTTGATGAACAAGGAACAAGAATTTCAGCTTTTTTCCAGAACTGAGAACGCGGCTTACTCTTCCAGTGACACCAGCAGAATGGGGCAAAGGCTTATCTCCGAGACGGGCGAGCGGGAGCTAGACTTTCAGAACATTGCCAATGCTACCTTCTATGAGCCCCGAATAAACATGATTAAGCAACTGATAGAATCTCTTTTGACCGTAGTTGAACTTGAGTACCAAGGTAAACCAGTTAGAGTAGATGGCTTCAGATTAAAAAATCTTCAGGACTGGTTGGTTGCCAGTGCTGGAGACCCAAGCGAAATCATTGACTACACCGGAAGCCACTGCAATTGTGACTGCGTTTTCTGCTGCAACAAGGGTAACCCGCCATCTATAGCCGTGGCAAATGCCCCAGACAGGACAGCAGACAAAGAGTTCGCTGAAATTAAGACTAGGATGAAATATTTTTCCCCAAAAGGGGAAAAGGCTTTGTTTCCAAGCTTGGGATGCGTCTATGAAACAGCAATACATCCGCATTTTATGGATGTCCTCAAGCTACTTAGAAAAAAGACCTCCAAACCATTTCGGATAACCACCAATGGTAGCAATCTCACTCCTTCAGCAATTATGGAACTTGCCGAACTGAAGCCAGTTTACCTATACATATCGCTAAATAGCTCTTCACCTTCACGCCGTAGAAAACTGATGCGAGACCCTAGTCCCGAAATTGCCATAAACGCGTTACCCCTACTTAGACAATATCGCATACCATTCGCTGCAATAATTGTGCCCTGGCCAACGAGCACCGCAAGCGAAATGTTCCAGGATCTTTCTTCGACAATAGCCTACGCTGCTGAAAATGAGGCACATCTTGTCCAGATCAACCTTCCGGGATATACTAAATATTTTCCACCTGCGGAACCTTTCGACCTACACCAGCTCTGGAAAGCGCTCCTCAAGGAAATCCGGGAACTCAGAGAAAAACATGACTTACCCATTATAGCCATGCCGACTCTATATGAGGAAAACATTTACCACCAGCGCAAGAACTCGCCACAAGTAATAGGCTTAGTGAAAAACTCACCCGCTTACCTTTGCGGGCTGAAGAGGGGTGATGAAATTAGGCAGATCAATGGCATCCCTGTCCACAATAGACCACAGGCTCGGGACCTGATTTCACTTGTCCGCCAGAGCGGAGCCAAAGAAGTCAGCTTCACAGTAGAAAGGGATAATCAAACTATCCAGGCATGTCTAGATTTAAGCAGATATTCTTATCCTTACACCGAAGACACTGATACCTATTTTGGCATTGTTTTTATGGGCACGGGACTGAGGATGAGTTATATAGAAAGCCTAAAAGAAATTGTAGAAGCCCACCGGGCAGAGCACGTGCTTTTTCTTTCTTCAGAACTGGTAAAACCAACATTTGAGCAATGCTTAGCTGAATCGCATCTCTTCGGAGGTAGTCAATGTAAGATAGACATTGAGGTGCCGAAAAATAACTTTTTTGGCGGCAACATTTTTATGGGTGACCTGCTTGTGGTTCAGGACTTCATCGACCACATCAAAAACTATATAATAAAAAAGGGCTATAAACCAGACTTGGTTATCATCCCATCATCACCCTTCAATCTCAGCGGATGGGGACGGGACCTAACTGGAAGGGTATACCTTGACATTGAAAGGGAAACCGGCGTGCCGGTAGAACTTTTACCCTGTGCTACCATTTATGACTGAAATGCTGTCAGGCAATCGCCTTTGAGACCGTGTGGTGCTTGCCAGTCAAGCGCACTTCAGCAAAGGAGGTAAAGTGTATGAGTGAGGACATGGAAAAAATAAAGCAAAAGAGAAAGGAATGGGAAGAGAAGGTGCTGAAGCCAGCCCTAGACAGATTTGGCCTTAAAGAATCCCCGACCAAATTTTATACTCCTGTTGACATCGAGGGTTTCGATTTTCTGACTAATGTTGGCTTCCCAGGCCAATATCCCTTTACTGCACACACTTATCCCACATCGCCCTACATACCAGCGCCAAGGAGAGGCTTGCCCGGAGCCTCCGGACTGGTAAGGGCAGCCACCTACTCAGGCTACGGGACCGCGGAGGATACCAGAGACTACTATATGGAAATGCAAAAGCGAGGACAAAGAAGAGGACCAAATTTAGCCTTTGATTTACCTACCCAGTGCGGTTTCGATTCAGACAATCCCCTGGTCCGCGGTGAGGTGGGAAAGACTGGCGTAGCTGTTGATACTTTGAGAGACTTCGAAGTCATTTATGAGCCTTTTCAGGGAGACCTAGAGCTTGACAGGATCGCCTCAAACTTCACCATCAATGGCCCGTGCAACATCATAATATCCATGTATTTCGCTCTGGCGGAGAAAAGAGGAATATCCCTGGACAAACTTCGAGCTACACCACAAAATGACATCCTAAAAGAGTTCATAGCTCGCGGCACTTATATCTTCCCACCCAAACATTCGATGAGAATGTTCCGTGATAGCCTGGTATTCTTTACCAAATACTGTCCTCACGTTAACATCACAAGCATAGGTGGTTACCACATCAGAGGTGCCGGCGCTACCAGAGAGCAAGATCTGGCTTTCAGCATGGCTATATTAATCGCCTATCTACAAGAAGGAGTCAAGGCTGGTCTTGATGTCGACTCTTTTGCCCCTAGGTTCTCCGTTAACGCCTTTGGTGGCAGCATGGAATTCTTCAAAGAAATAGCCTTTCAGCGAGCAGCTCGAAGAATGTGGGCTAAAATACTCAAGGAGAAGTTTGGGGCGAAGAACGAGAGGAGTATGCTTTTGCGCCAGCCTGCCGGTGCTCACATGGGATACGAGAATTGCACTGTCCAGCGCCCCCTCAACAATCTAACTCGCTCGGTAGTAGGAGCCATTGCCTCGGCTCTTTCCGGCGGACTTCCCATCCCCATGCCCCCCTATGATGAACCGCTGGGGCTGGGCTGGAGTCTAGAAGCATCCCAGCTAGCAGAGGATGCCTTCAAAATACTATACTACGAAGCCAAGCTCAACGAAGTCATCGACCCTCTAGCTGGGTCCTACTACGTTGAGCACCTTACTGACGAGATCGAAGCAGCAGCATGGAAAGAGCTGGATAAGATAGAAGCCATGGGTGGGGCTGTAGCAGCTATAGAGAACGGATATATGCAACGTGAGATAGCCAAGAGCGCTTACGAGCGACAGAGGAGGATAGAAAGCGGCGAAGATTTGGTAGTCGGTGTTAACTGCTTTGTCGGTGAACACGAGCTGGAAGTACAGACAACCAGACTAGTGCCACATCCCTACGACCCAGCAAAGAGAGAACAAGCTGAAGAGAGGCAAATTCGAAATCTCGCCGAGGTTAAAAGGAACCGAGATAACCGTGCTGTGGCACAATTGCTCAAAGAATTGAAAGTCAAAGCGCAAAACGAAAATGAGAATCTCATCCCTCACTTTATTGAATGCGCTAAAGCCTACGTTACCGAACAGGAAATGTGCGATGTCCTGAGAGAAGTCTTCGGTGAATACCAGCCAGCGACACTGTAACACAGGAGAAGGGCAAAATGAACGCAGAAAAGAGGATCAGAGTTCTAATAGCTAAGCCAGGCCTCGATGGGCACGACCGCGGGGCTAAGGTGCTCGCTCTGGGATTGAGAGACGAGGGCATGGAAACTATCTACACCGGGTTAAGGCAGACCCCTGAGAAGATAGTCCAGACAGCTATACAGGAGGATGTGGATGTCGTTGGCTTAAGCTGCCTCTCCGGAGCTCACAAATACCTTTTCCCCAGGGTAGTCGAGCTGTTAAAAGAGAGGGGAATGAAAGATGTTCTGGTTATCGGTGGCGGGATCATACCTCCAGAAGATGTCCCCTTCCTCAAGGAGAAAGGAATTAGCGAGATCTTTGGACCTGGAACTTCGATTAAAGAAATAGCCCAATATATCCGCCAGAACGTAAAAACCTGATAGAAAGGAGAGGAAAGTGGCAGGACCTTTAAGCAGATATAGAATATTGGACTTGTCCCGTGCCATAGCTGGACCTTACGGCTCTATGATTCTGGGGGACTTAGGCGCTGAGGTTATAAAGATAGAACCGCCGGGAGGAGAAATTAGCCGATTATTCCCTGGACCAAATCATGAGGGCGAATCGTTCTACTACATGGCTTTTAACCGTAACAAGAAGGCGATAACCCTAGACCTTGGCACCTCTGCCGGTAAAGAAGCTTTCTACGACCTGGTAAAGATTTCTGACGTAGTTTGGGACAATTTTCGCCCCGGTGTGATGGAAAGATTAGGAGCCGACTACGAATCGGTAAGAAAGATAAACCCGAAGATCATCTCGTGTTCCATTAGCGGATATGGTGCCACTGGTCCATATGTAGACCGACCATCAGTAGACATAGTAGTACAGGGCATAGCAGGAACGCTCAGCACCACTGGTGAACCGGGGAGACGCCCATTGAAGCCAGGCTTCCCCGCTGCCGATATATTAGGCGGGCTATTCGGCGTCATAGCAGTGATCTCTGCCCTCGCTGAACGCGAGCGAACCGGAGAGGGCAAGAGGATAGATGTCGAGATGCTTGGTTCCATGATGTCAGCAATGGCATATGAGTTCTCCTACTACCTTTGCTCTGGGATTGTCCCTGGACCTATGGGTTCAGGACATCTGGCACTGTTACCTTACGGGGTCTATAAATGCAAAGAAGGATATGTAGCTATCGGACCGAGCTGGCCAAGGCTAGCCAAGGTTATTGGGGCAGACTGGATGATCGATGACCCCAGGTTTGTGAAGGGAGAAGATAGGTTGAAGCACCGCGAGGAGTTCAACCAAGCCATTGAAGAACACCTAGCCAAGGCACCAGCAGATGACTGGCTGGAGCTATTCTATGTTGAGGACATTATCGCTGGACCTATAAACACCTTAGACAAGACCGCCGCCGACCCACAGGTGAAAGCCCGAAACATGATACTGAATCTCCCACATCCTCTCGGCGGCAATGTAAGACTGGTAGGGAACCCAATCAAGATGGAGGGTATCACAGAAGAAGAATACACTGCCCCGCCAACTTTGGGACAACACAATAGCGAAATTCTACAGGGCCTACTCAAATATTCGGATGAGAAGTTGGCAAAGCTAAGAGATGAAGAAAAAAAGCACGCGCTAGAACTGCTCGCCCGGCTGGAAAAGACCTCAATGGACGCAGCCATTCGCATTTTAGAAAGACAGTCCGAGCAGGAAAAAGAAAAAAGGTGATTAGTCATCTCATACTCATCTGAGGTCAATTGACCCTGCGAAGCCTTGCCTCGATAGAGGAAAATACCTATTAGTCATCATTCGTTTGCGATTGTCGACATGGGCTGTCTAATAGTCATATACGATTGTTGACAAACAGAAAAAAGTGTGTTACGTTTCTAACTGAAAGGTAATTGGATGGTTGTTTAGCATATCAGACACCGGTTAATAAAGGAGAATCATTGAATGGCAAAAGTGGCATCTGCAATAAAAAACGAAGTTGAAGAAGAACCTCCAGGCGTTGCCACCGTAAGAAATGAGGTGGTAAGGGAGGACGAAGAACCTCCAAGTACGACGGCCGTTGTTGAGGACACGGCCGTTTTTAATAGATATAGGTTCTTCGCCGGCATTTCCGAAGAGAACTGGAACGACTGGAAATGGCAATTTAGAAACCGTATCACCGCTGTCGAAGAACTAGCACAGTTAATTCCGCTCTCAGCCAGAGAGAAAGCTCAGCTAAAGTTAGTCGCCTCTAAGTACCCACTTTCCATAACGCCCTATTACTTATCGCTCATCAACATATGCGACCCGCACGACCCCATCCGCAAGCAGGCGATACCTTCTTTTGATGAGATTGCTCTCAGTGATGTGGGCTTTGAAGACCCTCTCGAGGAAAAAAGGGACTCCGTCGTCCCCGGTTTAGTCCACCGCTACCCAGACAGAGTTTTGATGGTCTTAACCAATTTGTGCCCCATGTTCTGCCGCCACTGCACCCGAAAAAGGGAATGGCAAAATGGTGGCTGGGTGCGCACCCCCGGTGAAATCAAAGCGATGCTGGACTACATCCGCAAGCATAAGTCAATAAGGGACGTTATTCTTTCCGGCGGCGACCCGCTAACCCTCTCCACACACCGTCTCGAAGAGGTAATCTCCAGATTAAGACAAATAGACCATGTGGAGATCATCCGCATCGGCACCAGGTTCCCGGTGGTGTTGCCTCAACGCATTGACGACGAGCTCTGCGAAATGCTATCAAAGTATGGACCAATATGGCTTAATACCCAGTTCAACCATCCCCGTGAAATAACGCCGGAGTCAGCTACCGCTTGTGACCGATTGTTGCGGGCTGGTGTTCCGGTAAGTAATCAGTCTGTACTTCTGCGAAATATAAACGACACTGTAGAGACGCAAACAAAGCTTTGTCACGGGCTCCTCAAAATAAAAGTGCGTCCCTACTATCTTTTCCAGTGCGATGAGGTCCGAGGTACAGAACACCTGCGAACTCCAATAGAAGCAGGAATAAAAATAATAGAAGGAATGCGGGGGCACACTTCAGGTCTGGCTGTGCCTACCTTCGTCATCGACCTCCCAGACGGTGGGGGTAAGGTTCCCCTTCAGCCAAATTATATACTCTCGCAAACGAAGGATGAATTTATACTGAGAAACTACCAGGGGCGCTTCGTGTGGTACCGAAATCCTCAAGACCACACTTCAACAAGACTAACTGCACAGACCAAGGCAGTAAATCTACCCGACAATTCATCCATCGAGAGGCTGGGAGAAGCTCAACTTCATACCCAGAGGGCAGAGGCCGGAAGTGAAAATAGGGCTTTCTTACGATATTAAAGAAGCTGTTCCCTTCAAGTTGGGTCAACCTGCTGATGCCCTTGAGGAGTACGATTCGCCCGAAACCATAGATGCTATAGCCAGCGCCCTCCAGTCCCAAGGACACTCAGTGGTCAAATTAGGCGGCGGCAGAGAGTTCATTATTAACATCCTCAACCACAACGTGGACTTCGTATTCAATATATCCGAAGGTTTGGGCAATTATAGGAGCAGAGAGGCTCAGGTGCCTTCTGTACTAGAAATGCTAGACATTCCATATTCGGGTTCAGACCCTCAGTGTCTAGCAATATGCCTAGATAAACCGTTGACAAAGAGACTGGTGGCACAAGTTGGGGTTCGCACCCCAAAATGGCGGGTTCTTAAAGATACCAGCGACCTGAAACAAGCAATCTGGAATGATTTCTCATTCCCTGCCTTTATCAAGCCAGCATATGAAGGCTCGAGCAAAGGCATCGGTCTCGGTTCCAGAACAGAGACAGTGGCTCAAATATTCCAGCTGGCAACAGGGCTTCTGGAGCGTTACCAGCAACCTTTATTGGTGGAGGAATTCATCGCTGGTGATGAAGTGACTGTTGGCATCGTTGGCAATTTTCCGCCCATGGTTCTAGGCGTAATGCGTGTTCTACCCAAAAGGGGGGGCGACAATTTCATCTACTCACTTGAAGTGAAGCGAGAGTGGGAACAGTTAGTAGAATACCAATGCCCTGCGCAGCTGGACAATGGTGTCTTACAGCAGATCCGAGATTCAAGCCTGGAAGTGTTCAAGGCTTTGGGCTGCCGTGATTTTGCTAGGCTTGACTTTAAGCTTAGCCCTGATGGAACTCCCTACTTCCTAGAGATAAACCCGCTGGCAGGACTCAATCCCAAGAGCAGCGACTTGCCTATCATGGCCTACAAATTGGGATGGACTTATGATGCTCTAATCTCGGCGATACTCAATGCTGCCTTACAAAGGTACCCACAGTGCGTCCACAGATAGCGATTATCTACAATGAGCCTAATCCCGACCTGTATGAGACCGCAGCGGAAAGGAAGTCATCGCTTGCCATACTTGCCGGTGTAGAGGCAGCCTACCAAGCCCTAACCGCTTTAGGCTACTCCGCAGCTCTTGTCCCACTATCACCACCTCTGGAATCGGTCAAAGAACGGCTCAAAAACCTAAGAGCAGACCTGGTATTCAATCTCTTCGAAGGCTTTGATGGTCAGCCAGAAACGGAAGCGGCTGTAGCCAACCTACTTTCAAAAATTGGGCTAAGATATACCGGCTGCTCAGGAGCCGCTCTTTCCTTAGGGCTGGATAAAGTAAAAACCAAGACACGTCTAGCAGCCCTAGGGATCGATACGCCAAAATATCAACTATTAAGTCCTGAGACCGTTCCTTTGTTTCATCTGAACTATCCCTGTATCGTAAAGCCTTACGCAGAAGATGGAAGCAACGGAATAACAGAGGAAAGCCTGGTGCATGACTTCACTTCGTTAGAAAATCAGGTAAGATTGATAAGTAAGCAGTTTAAAGGAAGAGCTCTAGTGGAGGAGTTTGTTGACGGTCGTGAATTCAATATTACAGTCCTTGGAAGCAAGAGACCCATAGCCCTGCCCATATCCGAAATAGTCTTTTCCTTGCCTTCTGACATGCCCAGAATTCTTACCTTCGCCGCTAAGTGGGAGCCAGAAAGCATCTATTTCCAGCACACTAGGGCTACATGCCCTGCCGAGATAGGTCCAGAGCTGAGCCAGAAGATTGTTCAGATTTCACTTTTTGCTTTCAGTCTGCTAGGACGCCGCGGTTATGCTAGGGTTGATTTTCGCCTAAATGCTGAAGGTGGACTTAAAGTCATAGACCTGAATCCTAACCCAGACATATCCCCGGACTCTGGGGCGGCACTCCAAGCCCTCAATGCTGGAATGACCTACAACCAGTTTATCGAGAAGATCGTACTACTCGCCCTGGAAAAGGACTAATTAATGATGAGTCCCACTATTAGACCCATGACTGAGGAGGACAGACCAGCTATAATTCAAATGCTAAGGTGCATGCCGGAATTCAAGCCGATCGAAGTTGATACGGCTGAGGAGATCTTAAATAGCTACCTGCAAAACCCCACCGGTTCTGGCTACCATGTCTTCGTAGCTGAGACTAATTCATCCATTACAGGCTATATCTGCTTCGGACCAGCCCCCTTGACCGAGACAAGCTGGGACATATACTGGTTGGCGGTCGCACCAAGTGGACAAAGACGGGGAATAGGGAGAGCTCTCCTAGCATATGCTGAGGAAAGGATCAACAGGAGCGGCGGTAGGTTAGCCCTAATCGAGACATCTTCCACACCAGAATACGAAAGAGCAAGACGTTTCTACCGCTCACAAGGCTATAAATCGGCTTGCCGAATCAAAGACTTTTACGCACCAGGGGATGATAAGATAATCTTCCAAAAACGGCTAAGATAAGCTATACTATAGAACAATTCTTAACAAGACAATCTTTTTCCACACGGCTTTGATCCTTTTATGATGCTGACCCGCTGTCAAGCGTAATACAAAATGGCTGCAGCTACACATAAGCAAACGATAGTTAAAAAGGTCTACTTGGAGCTAATGTTCTGGGAAATATTTGGCACACAAGGCACTATTGACTTGCCAATCCCACAAGGTCAATACGTAGCTAAGTTCCAAAAATGTAATGTGGGGCGAAGACTGCTAAATCTACCTTGCTATGAAATGGACTGAGGCAGAAATGGTAACAAAGCACAGGAGGTCACGAGAGACCGGCAGACCCCCGTCCAGGTAGAAAAACAGCGGACGATCATAAAGCAAGATAGAATATCAATTTGGAAACAGTTTTTAAGATAAACGAGGAGACTGCCCACTAACTATCTACTCTTCAATATAATTTAAAAAACTCTGGGGGCTATTGAAATGTTAACCGAAGGCATATCCATAGGCAGGGCATTTGGCATACCTCTCAAACTGCATTACTCCTGGTTTATCGTCTTTGTGCTTGTGGTCTGGTCGCTGGCTGCTGGCTACTTTCCTGCTGCTTATCCACACTGGAATCTGACCACCTCACTAATAGCTGGCGTGATGACCAGTCTGCTATTTTTCGCTTCCGTCCTAGCTCACGAGCTAATGCATAGTGTGGTAGCTCAGGCAGCCGGTATCCCCATCCGCTCCATAACTCTGTTTATCTTTGGCGGTGTGTCTCAGATGACTGAAGAGCCCAAACAGCCCCAAGTTGAGTTCCGCATGGCTCTGGCTGGCCCTTTGACCAGCCTAGTGCTGGGCGGTATATTTTTGGCAATCTGGTTCTGGCTATTAGACATACCCGAGCTCGTCAAAGCGATATGTCTGTGGCTGGGGTGGATCAATATCGTTCTAGCTGCGTTCAACCTCATCCCCGGTTTTCCTCTAGATGGGGGACGTGTGCTCCGCTCACTTCTGTGGTGGCGAAGTGGCAACCTGCGCAGTGCCACCAGAATAGCATCTAATATCGGCCGGGGGATCGGTTATCTTTTAATCTTCATCGGTATAGCCTCTATGTTTATGGGCAACTGGATAAACGGCTTGTGGCTTGCTTTCATCGGCTGGTTTCTGGAAAATGCAGCCGGTGCCAGCTACCGCCAGCTCGCACTTCAAGACATACTCAAGGGGCACAAGGTGAGAGAACTGATGACGCAGGACTGCCCTGTCGTGCCACCACAACTCACCATACAGCAACTGGTAAATGAGCAAATATTCACTTCCGGGCGGCGTTGCTTCCCAGTGGTGGAACATGCTCGTGCCCTTGGCCTCATCACCATACACGACATCAAGACAGTACCCCGCGAGCAATGGCCAACCAAGACTGTAGGGGAGGTTATGACCCCCTTCGCCAAGCTGAAGTGCGTAGGACCAGATGAAGACCTGTCCACAGTTCTGCGAATACTAACTGATCAAAACATCAATCAACTGCCGGTGGTCAAAGACGGCAATGTCATTGGCATGATTGCTCGCGATAACCTGTTGTCCTTCATCAGCATCCGGAGTGAACTAGGTACGTGACTTTCGGCAACAAATGCAGGAATATGCTGCCGCTGACCAGTATGGGCGGTCAGCCTTAGGTCAAATAACGCTGTCGCCAGATAACTACGAGCAGACCCAAGAGAATAGCAATAAAGAAACCTATAACAATACCTGCGGCAGCTCCTACCCCAGCACCAACAGCCCCCACAGTAAACCAAGCCTTTTGCCCGGCTACCTCCACAAGGTAATTGCCTGGCTGAGACTTGTGAACCGTCCAGCAGATACGCTGACTTGAACCAGTGGAAAGCATTACCGGCGTGCTTGCCTCAGTGACCCCATTTATCCTCAGTGCCACATGGCACTCACCACTGCCACCGCCATTATACAAATCGATACAGATTGTCTGGGTCTGCCCATCAACGTCAATCCTTAGATTAGTAGCTGTGCACAACGGGGGAAATGCCCAACCAGGCGGCAGGGTTGTTCGAGGCACACTTGGTCTCGGTGGCGTTGGAAGTGGAGACAGTGGAGGCGGAGGTGGTGGAGACGGTGGAGGTGGAGGTGGCGAGGGCGCAGTGTAAATGGTCGTGGTCACCAAGCTGCTCACCGGCCCATAACTGTTGCCTGCACCGTCCTGCCACGTCACCATGCCAACATCGACAAGCGGTGTATTGTTGGCTACGCCACCACCTGCCCTCACCGCCAGCGATACCACCCTCCTACCTCCAGCCGCCACAGTCCCTAAATTCCATATGACGCTACCATCACTTAAAACACCAGCCGGACTGCTGCTAATATATGCGTACTGCACCGGAAGCACGTCCATCACCACTACATTGCGAGCATCTATACCGCCAGCATTGGTCACCTCTATGGTGAAGGTGAGAATACCTCCAGGACTGCCTGTGTCCGGACCACTCTTCACCACCGAAAGTACCGGCCGAGCATAAGCTATAACCCGCTTCACCGCCGCAATAGCTGTACTTGTCAACAACGGGTTATAGGGGTAGTCTAGGACAACCTATCCGCCAATGGAGTGCAACCCTTAAGGGGCACACGGGCAGAGCCTAAAGCTGGCATTACCTGGTAACCAATCTTACACCAAGCATTAGCGACAGACGCTGTTTAGAAGTATAATAACCACAGCATGATATCAATTTCCCGGTTGTTATGCGATGTAGTGGGGCCCGGCGACAGCCTCCGCTACAGTGGACAATTCCACAGCTCCGATGAGCAGCGGCCAATTGTTGTCTGGAACTGCACCAAAAAATGCAATCTCCGCTGTGTCCATTGTTACAGCAATGCAGGAAATAAAGAGTCCCCCGAGATAATGACTACTGAGGAAGCAAGAACGTTTATCCGTGACCTCGCTGACTTCAGCGTTCCTGTGATATTGTTTTCCGGCGGAGAGCCTCTGCTCAGAAAAGACATCTTCGAGCTTGCTAGCCTCGCCAGGGAACAAGGGATGCGAACCGTCCTGTCCACCAACGGTACCCTTATAACCAAGATGGTGGCGAGGAAAATAAGAGGTGCTGGCTTTGCCGAGGTAGGTATCAGCCTAGACGGCATCGGTGCTAAAAACGACCTATTCCGCGGCAGAAAAGGTGCCTATGAAGCTGCGCTAAAGGGGATTAGAAACTGCATCGAACAAGGGATGAAGGTATCTTTGAGATTAACCCTTACCCGCTCCACATACCAGGAGATACCCGCCATCTTCGACTTAGTTGAACGTGAAGGCATCGAGCGGGTCTGCTTTTACCATCTGGTGTACTCCGGCAGGGCGAACACGACGAGAACAGAAGACCTAGACCACTCTCAGACCAGAGCGGTGGTTGATTTAATCTGCCAGCACACTCTAGACCTTCATCAACGTGGACTGCACAAAGAAGTCCTGACGGTCGATAACCACGCTGACGCTGTTTATCTTTATCTCAAGCTGAAAAGACAAGACCCAACTCGTGCAGACAAGGTACTGTCTTTACTCCGAGCCAACGGTGGCAACAGCTCAGGCATCCGCATAGCAGCAGTAGACGCCTCAGGGGACGTCCATGCCGACCAATTCTGGCAGCACTATTCGTTGGGAAATGTGCGCCAAAGGAAATTTGGCGATATCTGGCTTGATACCTCAGAGCCTCTGATGCACGGGCTGAGAAATCGGAAAAAATTACTTAAGGGACGCTGTGCCAAATGTAAGTACCTCGAGTTGTGTAACGGCAATCTAAGAGTGCGAGCTGAGGCGGTCTTCGGTGACATCTGGGCAGAGGACCCAGCGTGCTACCTGACTGACAGCGAGATTGGAATTGACTGATGAGGACAGAGGAGAAAATTACTCCTAATCTACAGATGGTAGCTTGGGAGATAACCCGTAGCTGCAACCTTTCTTGTGCTCACTGCAGGTCCTCCTCCACTGATGATGCTTATCAAGATGAACTGTCCACTGAAGAATGCCTCTGTCTGATTGATGGGATAGCGGAGATAAGCAGACCAGTCATAATCCTCACTGGTGGTGAACCACTCCTGCGCCAAGACGTTTTCCAAATAGCAAAATATGCGGTGGACAAGGGGATGAGAGTGGTCATGGGCACCAATGGCACTCTCATCACCGAGGAAGTCGCCGCTAAACTGAAAGCAGTCCCCGTATCCAGAGTAGCCATCAGCATAGACTTCCCCACGCCAGGACTACAAGATAGATTTCGCGGCAAGGCGGGTGCTTTTCAAGCAGCCATAGCAGGGATTGCAGATGCACAGCGAGCGGGTGTTGAGGTTCAAATTAACAGCACCATTACCAAGCTGAATGCCCCATATCTAAATAAGCTGCTCGAACTTGCCATCCAAACCGGGGCGGTGGCGTTCCATCCATTCATGCTGGTGCCAACCGGCCGTGGCAAGGAGCTTAAATCAGTTGAGCTATCCCCAGAAGAATACGAACAGACATTAAACTGGGTCTATGATAAGCAGAGGGAACTGGGGGATAGAATATTTTTTAAACCCACAGACGCCCCCCATTACCAGCGCATAGTCAGACAGAGAGAAAGGGAAGAAAAGCCGCAGAGACTACCGCTTGATAAAAGGCTGGCATCGAGAGCTAAACACTCTAATATCGATTTTATGACGCGGGGCTGTCTTGCTGGAACTAGCTTCTGTTTCGTCTCCCACAGGGGCATAGTGCAGGGATGTGGCTACCTGAATGTAGAGGCTGGTAATATAAGGGACAAGAGCTTCGGCGAAATCTGGACAACCTCTAACCTGTTCCGCGAATTAAGAGACCAATCAAATATCAAGGGGAAATGCGGGATCTGCGAATATAAAAGGGTCTGCGGTGGCTGTCGAGCTAGAGCCTATGAGGCTACTGGTGACTATCTGGAAGCCGAACCCTACTGTGTCTATGAACCTGTATTGTTGAAAAAATAAGCCGCGAAAATGAAGCTTGATGACACCGAGAAGAAACTGCTTAACATCATCCAAACGGATGTCCCATTGAGCCGTGAGCCATTTGCCTCCTTAGGGGAGCGACTAGACATAAGTGACAAAGAGGTGATCAGCCGAATTGAAAAACTAAAGGCAGAAGGGATCATCCGCCAGATTGGTCCAGTGTTCAATCCTAGAAGGCTTGGCTATCAGACCACCCTGGTAGCCATGAAAGTGACCACCGAACTGCTGGATGAGGCAGGCCGAATAATCAGTGCACACCAGCACGTGAGCCACTGCTATGAACGCGACCATGAATTCAACCTATGGTTCACATTGGCGATGCCCCTAAAAGAAAACCTAAACGACGAATTGCGTAAACTTAAAACCAAGGTCAAGGCTGAGACAGTTTTGAGCCTGCCGGCAGTCAGAGTGTTCAAGCTAGGAGCTTACTTTAATCTCGATAGCAATGATACATCACCGCCAAACGTGGACACTAACTACAACCTATTGAATGCAGTCGCCACACTCTCTGACGCCGACCGGACTGTTATCAATGAATTACAGCAAGACCTTCCGCTCACTGCATTGCCTTTCGACTTAATGGCAGCACGGCTGTCAATGGATATATACGATTTTCTAGGACACTGCCGAGCCCTTTTGCGGCGAACAATCATGCGCCGCTTCAGCGCCTCTATCAACCACAACAAACTCGGATTTACAGCTAACGCTATGGCTTGTTGGCAAGTGCCACCGGATATAGTAGAGATAGTCGGTAAGAAGATGACAGCGTTTCCAGAGATAAGTCACTGCTATGAAAGGCAAACAAGCACCGTCTGGCCCTACAACTTATTTGCTATGATACACGCCAAAACCAAAAAAGCCTGCGAAGCTGTAGCTGATAAAATATCCTCAGAGGCGCAGCTTGATAAAGCTGCAATGGTGCTGCTTTTCAGCACCAGAGAGGTCAAGAAAACGAGAGTGCGGTATAGCGTATGAAAGGACATGAGCAAACAACCCCATACTATCCGATCATGCTCAATATCCGCGGCAAGAAGTGCCTGGTGGTTGGCGGCGGCAGAGTAGCGCTACGCAAGATACAAGCGCTGCTAGAACATGGCGCTGCTATTGAGGTTACCAGCCCCAGTTTATGCCCGGAGCTGGACCAGTTAGCAAAAGACGGTGTTATTCGAACGCAACGAAGAGCCTATAAGGCTGAAGACTTAGACGGTGCTTTAATTGCCATAGCTGCAACTGATGACACGAAAACCAACGAAACCATTGCCAAAGACGCAAGGCGACGAGGGGTCTTGGTGAACGTGGTAGACAATCTGACAAGTTCGGACTTCATCTTCCCATCCTGTTTCAAGCGTGGCGATATTGTCATCGCAGTTACTACCTCTGGCAAAAGCCCAGCGTTAGCCCACAAAATCCGAACCGAATTAGAGCAAAGCTTTACACCCGAATATGCTCAGCTAGCCCTGATTGCTGACGAAGTTCGCGCAGAGTTAAAGCAACAGGGAATTGCAGCCAATAGCGACGCTTGGCAACAGGTCTTGAATTCGAATTCACTTATTGAGCTGTTGAAACAGGGCAAAACCCAAGAAGCTAAGAAAGTCATGCTCAACAAGCTAAAGTCATTGGAACAAGAGAAGTTATGAGCAAGCAATTTGGGATGCAAATTCATGCAGTGGGTGTGAACCATAGCACCACACCGATTGAAATTCGGGAAAAGCTGGCGGTAAGCAGCGAGCACTTTCCCTATGCATTATATCTGCTTAGAAAATATGTATCTCAAGGGGTAATACTCTCCACCTGCAACAGAACCGAAGTCTATTCCATGACAGACAGCGGTCATTCATCTCGACCAAGCATAGATTTTCTCAAAGCCTGGGCAAATATCTCCGATGCCGACTTACTGCCACATCTCTACTGCTACCAGAATCAGGCAGCGGTGGAACATCTGTTTCGGGTTGCCTCCGGGCTTGATTCCATGATCATCGGTGAGTTTGAGATACTGGGACAGGTGAAGCAATGTTTAGAGGCGGCGAAAAAATCTCAAATGGTGGAACACCCATTGCGGAACCTTTTCCAGCAAGCAATTAGGGTGGGCAGACGTGTGAGAGAGAAGACAGGCATCAGCCGGAATGCCCTCTCTGTGAGTTCGATAGCCGTTGACCTTGCTGCCAGAGTCATCGGCGATTTGTCCAAATGCAAGGCGCTGGTCATTGGCACCGGCGAAGCTGGAAGGTTAGTAGCCAAGACACTTAAAGAAAGGGGTAACTGGCAGATCACCACCACCAGCCGTTCCTACGAAAAGGCTGCCGCCCTTGCCGCGACGCTGTGTGGCAGCGCAGTCAATATAAGCAACCTCAGCCAGGAGTTGACTACCTGCGACATAGTCATCAGCTGCACTGGAGCTCCCCACCTTATGCTCGATTACAAGACTGTGGAAAAAGCGATGCAGAGCCGCGCCAATAAACCTCTAGTCATTATCGATATTGCCGTCCCTCGGGATGTGGAGCCTGAAGTAAGACAAATCAGCAACGTCTTTCTGTATGACATCGATGACTTCACAGAGCTCTCGGAAGTGAATAGGAAACAGAGAGAGGCTGAAATACAAAAAGCTTTACAGATTATCGAAGCAGAGGTAGAGAGATTCATTTCTTGGTGGCAAGCGATCGAAGTCAAACCGGTAATTAGCAGTCTGGTAAAAAAAGCCGAAGGCATACGCCAGAGGCAGCTAAATATAACTCTAAAGAAGTTGCCGCAACTTTCTTCCAGAGAGCAAGAGAGTTTAGACGCTATGACCAAAGCCATAGTGCAAAAGATACTACACCACCCTATCGAGTGCCTCAAGAATAATTCGCACAGGAGAGAGGAGTACATAGCGTTGATCAATGAGCTTTTCCAGCTGGACAAGGAAGGGTCAGATTGAGGAAGATCATCATCGGCACACGTGGCAGTAGGCTGGCGATTATTCAAGCCCAGTGGGTACTGATGAAACTCACGGAGGCTATACCTGGACTGAAAGCCAGCCTGGTCAAAATAACCACCAGAGGTGATAGGGACAGCAAGACTCCGCTGGGCAAATTCTCCGAGCACGGGGTATTCGTCAAAGATTTGGAAAAGGCGCTATTAAATGGTGAGATCGACTTAGCCGTCCACAGTCTGAAGGATTTGCCCACCGAAATGCCAGATGGGCTTGGGCTCGCCGCAACCACAGAGAGGCTCGACCCTAGAGATGTCCTCGTATCTAAAGCGAGTAAACTTGCTGAACTTCCTCCAGGTTCAAAGATAGGCACGGGCAGCCACAGGCGAGCTGTTCAGCTGCTCGCCTGCCGTCCTGACCTTGAAACATGCGCTATACGGGGAAATGTCGATACTCGGCTACGAAAGGTCTACGAGGGAGAAATTGATGGCATTATCGTCGCCGCAGCTGCCTTGATACGCCTAGGGTGTGAAGACAGGATAACAGAATACCTACCAGTAGAACTTTTCACACCGGCAGTGGGGCAGGGAGCATTGGGAATTGAGATACGCCTGGAAGATAGAGAGATAGCATCGCTCGTCTCCACAGTAAATCATGAGCCGACATGGCAATGTGCAACCGCAGAGCGGGCCTTTTTAAAAGCCCTAGGCGGGGGCTGCCGTACGCCACTAGCCGCCCTCGGTGTTGTATCAGGCAATGTCCTAAGACTTAGTGGCATGGTATCTGACGTTGATGGCAAGCATATTCTTCGCGCCGTAGAGGAGGGTGCTCCTTCAGACCCAGAGCAGGTTGGCAAACGGCTAGCACAAAAAATGATGACCATGGGGGCAGCTGAGCTAATTTCCATGGCAAGAGCCCATTTCAATATCTGCAAATCATTGTAGCTTGAGCGCTCTGGAGTCCTTCTCGTGCTGCCGGGCTATAATCTGGCAACCATGCCACCATCGGGACGATGACCAACTGGCTTTACCTCCCAGACAAGACTAAAACCTACCGCGTCTCCCGGCAACAACTCGAGTGGCAACAAGATAACCAGACAAGTCTGCTGGTATATCCTTTCAATGCCTCCTTCGGAACTGGAGATGCTCTCGATGGGAAAATGCCATAAAGTGACTTTAGGCTCTATGGTAAGCCTCAGTTCAAAGCCCAGATTTCGATTTCCCAAGAATATTTTATTTACACCTTCCAACTCCCGCCAAGAATCAAGGCGGTCATCCAAAACAAGTCCAGGTACCAGATAATAGGCTTGCTCATTGTGCCCACCGCCGAGCAGGTTCAGATTCCACTCATTGCCGAAAACAGCCTTAATGGAGGAGTTACTTATATTTTTTAACTGGTAGTCCACGTTCATCTTTTCCTGTCCGGCTTCCAGCCTTATTTCTTTTTGCACCTCAAAGAGCAAGTTATTCTGACCCAGCCTTAGATTGCCACTGCACTGAAGTGCGATTTTTAACGCCTTGCCCATCCTGCTCACTGATGCTTCATAAGGTTTGCCAACAAAGTTGCCCACCTCACTATAAGAATTGCTAGCAAACTGCTCCAGCTTTGTGCCAGAACTAAAGAAATGATCAATAAGGCTTGAGCGAGGATACTCGTCGTAGACCAAGTGGCGAAGCGAATCTACGTCCTTTACCCTTATCAGGTCATGGATGCTAGGAATAATGCTCCCCTCACCGGTTCTATCTCCGGAAGACTGCTCCATCAACACCTTATGGTAAGCTTCCGGTCTTCTGGTCAACGTGCTTAAAACGTTATAGTTATGACGTCGAAGATCCCACTCGAAAATAGAGCCTCCCTGTGCGGGGCTTAGATAAACAGAAAACGCATCTCCCTCGACGAGCAACTCTTCGTTGCCATCGCTGTCGAAGTCGAACTTTTGCCATCCCATCCAGTTACTTCTTGGACGCAACACCCTCCCCCACCACGAGCGGTGCTCATGCATAATCTCGTCAGCTTTATTCTCAGCCTGAATTAGATATTTATAGGTAGTTGCTCGGATATCAGCAAGATAAATGCCACCGAATATACCGTGCCAGTAGGGACAATTGCACTGTGCCTTCCAAAGCTCTTCCAGTCCGCAATCGCCTTTGCTTAGAGCTTGTGCTTGATAAACCTTGTTGTGGCTACGGAGCATCTTCTTATGCATCCGATTTATCTCCGGGTATTTGACCAGAAAATTGCGCCACAGACCACTGTACATAAATTTAACTATATCGTGGTGCCCCTTACTCTCAAGGTCATGCTTAAGAGTTGCGTATTGCCAAGATTTCTCGGCTGGCAGTGACCACTCCAGCATCTCATCATAAGAAGCACAGGGTAAATAAATCCTACCAGCAGGTGGGAAACATCGTGCATATTCACCCAATGGGATAGTATGCAGCCACCGCTGGTTAGCTTCCAATTCGGCAAAAAACCTGTCTACCCATTCTCTTTCCCAGCAGTGCTCATAAGTCCCAGGCCAAACGCCGAATTTTTCTCCATCGTCACCTAACACGACAATTTTACCTTCTACATCTGAAGCCTCTTGCTCCAGATAACTGAGGACCTCCGCCACATCATGCCAAGGTATAGAATAGCGCAAACGTTTACTGATAGGAAAAACTTTTACCGAATAACCTTGCTCCTCAGTCAGATAATAGCCAAAAAGGTCATCGTCCTCCAGCCCAATTGATTTGAAGGCATTATCATCGACCAACGTCCATTCCACGCCTGCTTCAGCTAAAGCTTTAGCCAAGTGTGGCTCCCAGACACGCTCTGGTAGCCACAATCCTGATGGTTTGATGCCAAACCTGCGGGTGACAAATATGCTCATCCTCGCAATTTGCCCCAGCTTATCGGCATCTGGTATTGCCGGCAAGATAGGCTCGTAGTAGGCACCACCCATAATCTCCACTTGATGGCGAGTAACTAGATCAGCCAGTCGGAATAAGAATTCAGGATGGTTTTGCTCCAACCAATCAATAAGGCAACCGCTATAATGCAGGGAAACACGCACTTTGGGATGCCTCTCCAGCGCCTCAACCATGGTCAAATAGGCTTGCTTGTAAGCCTGCTCAAAGACCCAATGAAAGTTACCCAATGGCTGGTGATTATGGATAGCCAGACCTAGGTAAATATGCCTCAACTAATCTTCCGCTTGTAACTATGTGTTATTTTGCAACCACAGGAGTGGACTTATCTCTCTGGTTTTGTCATTATCTTACCGCAGTACTGAAAGTATCTCTGCCAAGCTGAAGCTAGTAAAATACCATGAATAGACGCCTTGTTTATATCCATTTCGGTACCTAGCCATTCTACCCACCACCCCCACCATCCACACCGATACCTTTTCCCGTATGTACCACCTTCTTTCACCTCATGATGCCTAATCCATATACAAGCTATCTATAATCTGGTCAAATATATGTCTCACGGCCACTACTTTATAATAATACTCCCTTTTCAACTCCGGCTTACAACCGCTGACCGATATCGCCTTATAAGCATTCAGCAAAACCTCGCGCTGGAGGCTCAATCCTCGATAAACCATGTTAATGTCCCACATCGGTTTCTTGCTTGCCCACCAGAATTGACAGCTATGGAGTGCCGCATCCAGAGTTGTCCTGGCGATGTTGGCAAATCTGGAGCTGGTTTCATTATCTGCCAGTTCCAATGCTTTGTGGGCTACATCCATAGTGATATAAAGATGCTCCCATTGTCTCTGGTGTATCTGGTTGTTCTTGTCTTTCCACAAGGGATAGTAATTTTGCACCTTTAGGTCCTCAGCCGAAGTGCTCCATGACGACGGTCTTGGTTCAATCCGGTTGCCCCTGGGAAAAATGTCCAGCAACTCACTCACGGTAACTATCTTTACCTGCCTGTCAGTTTTGTCCCTTTCAAACTCGAATAGCCTCCGATGTTGCTCCGCAAGTGGCTTTTGTTCATGCAGTGTCTTATCGCCATTTGCCCTTGGCTCCAGAGCCTCAAAAATTTGCGATAGGAATAACTTGTCCCAATGTTGAATATGGTGTCCGAAGGTCTCAGCATCCATAGCGGTGATGACATATATATCGCCTTCGCCTTTATACAGCCGCTTCAAGTGTTCAATGAAGCCGGGACCATCGATATTTCGGAAGCTAATCTTGTTGCTCAATATGTCATCGCGAAAAAAAACAACCAGCTTATCGTTTTCATAGCTGATCTCGTGGATCACATCCATTGGCCAAGCCACTGGACAGGCAATTCCACTAAGAATAATCCAATCATGACGGGATTCGATAATAGGTCCAATTATATCTCTGGAATAACACATCTCGGGGGGAAAGAAACCTCGAGGGACATAAATGTCACCCAAAAGATTGCGATTAGTCTGATAATTAAGTCTGATCTGTCTTTCCACCTCCTCCGTCGGTATCAGGGGCAATATTGGGTGATATTTTCCTGAACCGGTAAATTCAATCCGCCCTTCATTAGCTAAGCCACGTAACTTCACCAGAACATCAGAATAGCCACATTGCGCAAGCATTTCAGTAAGCACACCATTGATATTTACAGTGGCTCGAGCATGGGGAAACTCGCTGAAGACTTCAAGCAAGGGGCGATATGCCTCATTGCTTATCTTCATAAGCATGCTGGCAGTCTGAGTTGGAGGCTGATAGAAATGAAAAAGAGGCGCCCAATAAATCATACCTCTGCTCCTAGCTTTAATCGTCGCTCAAAGACATAAGCAGCAACGCCGATTATGCCAGCATTGCTTCCAAGACGAGCTCGAACAATACGCACGGTCCGTGCTGGTAACCCAAAAGCTCTCTCTCTAACCACCTTCCGAGCTGGTTCAAGCAGCATATCCCCCATTTTGGACAAGCCACCACCGATAACAATCAACTCGGGGTTAAAGATATTAACCAAGTTGGCCAAGCCAATACCCAGATAATTGGCAGCCTCAGCCACAATATCACAGGCTAGTCGGTCGCCTCGCTTGGCTGCCAGTGCTACCGTCTCCGCGGTGATGCTTTCCAGCTTCCCATCAACAAGGTCAAGGATAGAACTCGTTTCCCCCCGCCTTAGACGTCTCACCGCCTCACTGGCAATAGCCCAGCCCGAAGCCATAGCCTCAAGGCAACCGAAGTTGCCGCAATGGCATCGCCGCCTGTGGGCTGCTATTGTCATGTGCCCTAGCTCGCCAGCACAGCCATTGATCCCAGAGTAAAGCTCTCCGTTTATGATTATACCACCACCGATGCCCGTGCTCACCGTCACATAGACCAAATTCTTGACCCCTTTACCAGCTCCAAAGCGATGCTCCCCTATAGCAGCAGCATCAGCATCGTTAATCAAATAAGTGACAATGCCCAACTTGTCTGCCACAATATCCCGCAATGGAACATCGCACCAGTGGGGCAAATTAGGAGAGGTGGTTACAATCCCCCTCTTGGTGTCCAAAATGCCAGCGGCAGCAATGCCAGCACCAATTAGCTCGGTGATTTCTAGCTTAGCCTTAGCCACAGCTCCGCCTATAGCTGCTAGTACCCTATCGACCACGGCTTTGGGACCCTTATCAGCCATAGATAAGCAATAGCTCCGAGAAACCACTTTACCGTCAGACAGAACCACGGCAGCGATAATCTTGGTACCCCCTAGGTCTACTGCCAGCACCATCCGCTGGTCAGGTCTTAGCATGATTTTCTGCATCCCAGATTGTTTATTAATGTTACGCAGCGGCTCAAAACCGCCTTAACATTCTCTTTTTCCCGAAGGCGCTTAGCTACATAGAGAAATTTACCGATTACCCTTGAGCCCCAGAGCTTTGCCATAAAGAGACTCATACTTCTTGGCAGAAGCCCGCCAGGAGAAGTCCAAACCCATTATGCGCTTCATCACACCCTGCCAAGCGTCCTTCTTTTTTTTATAGCTATCCACCGCTCGCTGGATTGCAGCCAACATTGCCTTAGAATCATACTCCGTAAAAACGAAACCGTTTCCCTGGTCAAGGTCTTCTGTCAACTCTTGAACAGTGTCAGCCAGCCCGCCAGTGCGACGAACAACAGGCACAGCCCCATAGCGCATGGCGATAAGCTGCCCTAGACCGCAAGGTTCAAACCGAGATGGCATCAAGAACATATCACAGCCAGCATAAATAAGGTGGGCTAGAGCTTCATTGAAGTCAATAAACACTGCCAGTCGTTCAGGATACTTGCAAGCCGCCAGCCTGAGCAAATCATGATACGTTTCTCTACCTCTGCCCAGTATAACCACCTGCACTTCTGTACTGTGGAATAAAGTGTCAAAACTGGCAACTAAAATGTCGAGACCCTTCTGCTCATCAAGACGTGACACCATGCCAATAAGCGGCACCTCAGCATCTTCAGCAAATCCCGCTCGTTTCTGAAGTTCCAGCTTGTTGGCAGTCCTCCTATCTAGCGCTGAGACATCATATCTAACTGGTATGAAAGCGTCAGTCGCTGGGTCCAACTCATCATAGTCTAACCCGTTGACTATGCCAAAAAGTCTATCCTGCCGGCAGCGCAAAAGATGGTCGAGCCCTTCGCCATATTCTGGGGTTATAATTTCCCTAGCGTATGTCTCACTGACCGTAGTCACTAAGTCCGCCCAAAGAATGCCTTGGCTCATGAAATTGAGCGGTGGCACAGGCATACCCTCGGGATGCAATCGCCAATCCTCTTCTAGACCGCTGGATGTCAAGAACGCACGGTCAAAGAACCCTTGATAGGCTAAATTGTGAATAGTGAAAATAGAAACATAATGATAGTCGTTTTTCTTCAGCCATAAGGGAACTAACGCCGTGTGCCAGTCGTGGCAATGGACTATCTCCGGCTGCCAGTCCAACTTGGGCAATACCTCCACAACAGCTCGGCAAAACAGAAGGAAGCGCTCCAACTCACCTTTGGCATATACTTCGGTGGTATTAGAGAAATCATCACTGTCTATTAGATAGACTTGGACATTATCGCCAATCTCGGTGACCTTTACAGTGACAGATTTTTTGCTTTTCATAACCTTAACACTGACGGCGCTGTCAGCGAGAGGTGTCATCGGATATCTGACACTGTCCATAAGCCCATATCTTGGCATCATCAGACGTACATCATGTCCCAATCTGTTCAAAGCCTTTGGCAGAGAGCCAACAACATCCGCCAAGCCACCCACTTTTACCAATGGAACAGCTTCAGCAGCGACAAAGAGGACTTTCATTGCGTGTTTTGACCTTCCCTCTCAGCGAAACAACTATAGTCGATGTCTGGGAAGATCTTGTCCAACTCCCACAGTTGGCGGCACAAAGCTAAAGCTTCCCCGTCTGCTCGTCCTGATTCAGCAATCTCAGCCAGCCGCTGAAACCGTTTCACGTGCTCTAAGAAGCGATTCTCAGCGTACAGACTGGCTTGACCCGTGGTTATCAAAAATGGCCAATCACTGGACTGCAGCAACATGAATTCTCTAGCTGCCTGATTCAGGACTTGTTTCATCTTTCCGCTTGCCTTACGATACTTAGCCGCCAGTTTCTCCATCCTCAATTCGGCTGCGTGAATAATCGGCCACATCCAGTCAGTATCAGCATTGCGCCAAGTGAAGTTACCACCACCCAATCCCCAAGAACCTTCAGGCAAAGCCAGCACATCCAGAGGTGGATGGTTTCTTATGAACTCGCTGGCAGTAGTCAGTTCCACCAGTTCACTCCGACTGAGGTGACGCAGGACAGCCTTTATCCAGTCAACACCTTCAAACCACCAGTGCCCGAAGAGCTCAGTATCATAAGCGGCAGCGATGATGCCGAACTTACCGGTTTTCTGATAGAAACCAGTGATTAACTCCTCAACCAATCCAGCATAATGCGAACTGTGCTCAGCAACACGCTGCATCGCCCAATATGGGTCATAATATTCTTTATAGGCTAAGTCTACTTTAGCCCCGGTAACCTTCCAGTACTGAAGCCCAGATATTCCATCTTTCTTATGAAACTCTCGGTAATGGAAATCACCGGGATAGCCCCACTCAGCAGACCATACCTGCATACTTGTTCGGTTGTCTCTGCCGATTACAGCTACTTCCGGGGTTTGCACCCAGTAGGGCAAATAGGTGGTCTTATGCGTCGGTTCCGAATATTGTGTTAGCGGCACCACGTAGCGCCGTGGTATCTCAGCATAAGGACCGATAACTTCTTCTCTAGCCTTTCCTATCGGCTCACCGCCTTCCACGGTATGGGTTTCAGCAAAGAAACAGATGATGCCAAGTTGAGCCAGAAAAGATTCCAACCCAGGTTTGATATAGCTTTTCCCCGGACCCGTAGTATAGTAGGCAGGCCGGTAGCCACACTCGGGAAGCCAGATCGAGGACGGTTCTCTGCCGAAATGACGTTGATAACTTTGCTTTCCAACGTAAAGTTGACCGTATATAGAAGAATCACGCTCTAATAGCGGTAAATACGCGTGTGTGGCTGCACTTGTTGCGAGCTCTAAATACCCCTCATCCTGTAATTGCTTAAGGGCAGTGACTATGTTCCGCCCAAACCTATCATTGAAGCTGGACAGAATTTGCTTATATCGCTCAAAATAGAACTTAGCCAGATACAGCAGATGAGCCTCAGCAGCCTTGTCGAAGCGGCTCATGTCCGCCCGAGCCCGTCGGATCTTTTCTTCGACAAATTCCACCAGATGCTCAATTACCAAGGGGTCAGCTAGTTGCTCAACTAAAACTGGAGTGATACCCAAAGTTAATCTGTAACGACAGCCTTCTTGTTTCAGGTCATAAAGTGCGTCAAGCAGAGGGATATAAGTTTCGGAGGCTGCTTCGTGTAGCCACTCTTCACCGTGAGGCCAACGCCCAGCATTGCGACAATAAGGGAGGTGGCTGTGTAGAACAAAGGTAAATGCTCCTACTTTCATACTTCATTCACTATAAAGGACGGCGCCTTGGTGTTTTGCTGATGACACTTTCGCCACTGGCAATAAACTTGGAAGGAAAATCAGATCCCTCTACCCAACAACCGATTTTACAATTGCGACCAACTCTGACCTCACCGGGTATTCTGGCACCTTTGCCTACTATGGTTATGCCCGAATTCAGATACTCAGGCTCTTCTTTATTTGGTACGCACTCGTCGCCATAACCGATGTGGCATCCGGGGCTTACCCAGACCTGCTTATCAATAATGCAACGGTCAATAATAGCCCCTCTGCCAATGGTGGTATCCTCAAATACAATCGAATCCCTCACTAAAGCGTCTTCCTCAACGAACACGCCGGGAAAAATAATCGAGTTTTGCACCCGTCCATTTATTATGGCACCATTAGATACCAAACTCCTCGTTATCTGGGCATTGGGTCCTATTTTTGCTGGCGGTTTATCTCGCTGCACGGTCCGAATTTCAGCACCAGGGTCATACAGGTTTAGCTCAGGTAAGTCCACTATTAAGTCCATATTAGCCTGATAGTAGGACTCGATAGTTCCTACATCACGCCAGTAGCCGCGAAATCTATAGCCATACACCTTGTGCTTCCCGATGATCTCAGGTAAGATATTTTGCCCGAAATCATGACCGCCCTTCTTCTGACCATACTCCTCGAGGCAACCAACAAGGACGTCCTTATCGAAAACATATATTCCCATGGAAACAAGGTTACTCTTGGATGTCTTCGGCTTCTCTTGGAAGCTGATTACACGTTCATTATGGTCTAAAGTGATAATGCCAAACCGCGAGATTTCCGACGAAGGCACTTCGGTCACGGCTATAGTGACATCAGCCCGCCTGTTACGATGGGCAAGTATTAGATGGTCATAACGCATTGAATAGACATGATCGCCGGACAGTATTAGCACTTCGTCTACCTTCTGGTCTTCTATGTAGTAAAGGTTCTGGTAGACAGCGTCAGCCGTGCCTTTGTACCAGTCCCGAGTCGACCGGCTCAAAAAGGGTTGAAGCAAGACTACTCCACCGCTACTCCTATCCAAGTCCCAAGGCCTGCCAACACCAATGTGTTGAGCCAGAGAGCGAGGATTAAACTGGGTAAGTACTGCCACATTAAAGATACCAGAGTTAGCACAATTGCTTAGAGAAAAGTCGATTATGCGGTATTTGCCACCAAACGGCATTGCTGGTTTGGCTCTCTCCTCTGCCAGAATACTCAACCTTTCACTGGCGCCACCAGCCAAAATCAAAGCTAATACCCGGTTCATGTCATCACCTCTCCACTAGCGCCTTCTTTAATTTTAGCCCATATTTGCTGAATATGTCGAATTACAAAAGAGAAGCTGTATATTAGGCTGAGAAAGGATTTGGATAAGAGGCGGATACCAGGATATCTAGTGCACAAAACCGGAATGTCTTCAACCTTGGCACAGTTCCACAATTAGAAGGTCAAGGGCTAGGTCACCATCATATTTCCCTGTCTTGATGGCAACATCAGCATCCAAAAGCTTGTGATAGGCGCTCTTTACCCGTTCCAGCGTGTATGTTTTAGCCTGTTTTATCGCTTTCTCCAAAACAAAGTCATGTGCCGGTCCCAACCCCTCCCGACTTTCCGATTGAAGAATCCCTTTGCCCCGTTCCTTAGCCACGACTATCCATCGCAGTTGGCGACTAATCATAACTAGAACTTCAGCAGGTTCTGCTCCTTGCTGGAGCAATTGATGTAGGAGCTTCTGAGCCAATTTCCTCCGCCCCTCCAGGATAGCATCAACTAGAACAAAGATGTTAGCCTCTCGTACATAACTGCTCACTTTCCTGACACTGTCCTCGGTAATAGTCCGCCCGGAGGAAAAGGCAAGCAGTTTATCGACCTCATTGCTCATAACCCACAAATCGGCACCGACAAGTTCGACCAGCAACTTGACCGCTGCAGGTGACACAGCACCACCACCCTGCTTTACCCGAGCTTCTATCCAGCGCCTCAAGGCCTCTGCCCTTAGTTGAGGGAATGTCATAACCTTCGCCAGCGGCATCAGAGATTTCAATAAACGATTATTCGCTTTTACTTCCCCATCCACTAAAACGAGAACAGTTGTCGGCGGCATCTGCGGTATATACTCAGCCAGATGTCTCCATTCACGCAACTCGGAATCGAGATTGGTTTCAGAGCGGGATGACCGACGACCTGACCCGGATTTCGGCTCAAAACGCCCCAGCAACCCCTTGACAATGACCAACCGAGTCGGAGACAAAAATGGCACAGCACCGCAAGCATCCACAAGTTGACTTAACCTTAGCTGCTGACCGTCTAATACGATGGTATTGAGTGCCAGCATCTCCGGGCTACCCAAGCCACTCTTCACCCCCTCAAGTGCCTGGTGCAGCATGAAATCGTCTTTCCCATAGAGAATAAAAAACAAGTTTTAGACCCCCCTCTATTGTATCACAGAGAAAGCCCCAGATTTCATCACAAACAACCTATCTTCCAACGAAAACTCCTCTTGATTTTGCCTTCGGTTCCAGATATACTCAATTAACTGGTCAAATCCCAGAAAGTTGCCGACTAGGGAATCCCTGACGGGGCTTGGCTGGTAAACGGCTTCTAAATACCCTGCATTTAAGGAGGCGGAGATGAGCTACTCTTTTGATGAAGAAAACAGCATTGAGGGTGAGAGGGAACTAGATTTAGAAATGCTCCGCGAGGATTTAATAGCTGAATTGCAAGCTATCAACCAATATCAGGAGCATATCGAATCGTTGGAAGATGAAGAGGCAATAAGGGTCTTGGAACATATACGCGATGATGAAAAAGAGCACGTCGCTGAGCTGGTTAGGTTACTCCAGATGCTCGACCCTGTGCAAGCCGAAAAGTTCACCAAAAAGATACTATAATCGGGAGGGCAAGAATTCGCAGGAGCAGGCAAAAAACTAACTTGAAGATACTAGTTGTAGGTGGTGGAGGTCGGGAGCACGCCCTTGCTTGGAAAATAGCCCAAAGTCCAAAGGTTAGCCAACTCTATGTTGCCCCGGGTAACGCCGGGACGGCATCTATAGCCCGCAATCTAAGCATTCGCCCAAATGAGGTAGAAGCTTTAGCCAAAGCTGCCCTAGAAATCGGCATTGACCTTACTGTCGTGGGGCCAGAAGCACCTTTGGCATTAGGCATCGTAGATTATTTTGAGCAATTAGGCTTGCCGATATTCGGTCCGACGAAAGCCGCCACCCAGATAGAATCTAGCAAGGTATTCGCCAAGAATCTGATGCAAAAATACGGAATCCCCTGCCCTAAGGGTATCACCTTCTCAAATTACTCAGAAGCCAGAAAATACCTCGAATCTCAGCCAGTGCCAGTTGTTGTTAAGGCTGATGGTCTGGCAGCCGGCAAAGGCGTTACTGTAGCCGGCACAAGGGAAGAGGCATTAAGGGCGCTCTCAGATATCATGGAAGCCAAGATTTTCGGTGCTGCTGGAAACAGTGTGGTAATCGAGGAATGCCTCACTGGCACAGAGGTAAGCCTGCTATCTTTTACTGATGGAAGAACGGTGATCCCCATGGTTCCAGCTTGCGATTACAAGAGGATATTTGACAATGACCAGGGACCAAACACAGGTGGCATGGGCAGCTATAGCCCACCGAACTTCTTCAATGAGGAATTGATCCAAAAGGTAACCGAGGCAATTCTGGGACCCGCGGTGAAAGCAATGGCTAACGAGGGAATGCCGTACAAAGGGGTGCTTTACGCCGGTCTGATGATGACTTCCGACGGACCAAAGGTGCTAGAATTTAATGCCAGATTCGGCGATCCTGAGACTCAGGCGATTTTGCCCCGTCTCCAAACCGACCTACTGGACATCCTCCTAGCCATATTAGATAATAAGCTCAGCGAGGTAAGCATAAGGTGGAACAATAATGCTTGTGTTGGGGTGGTCTTAGCATCATCGGGATATCCGGGAAGCTACAAGACTGGCTTCCGCATAACCGGATTAGACACACTGGAGAAAGACATTTTAGTTTTTCATGCCGGAACAAAGTTGGGTGAAGATTCGCAGATTTATACAGACGGAGGGCGTGTGCTTACGGTGACGGCTACAGGCGACACCATAGCTGAAGCCAGAGCCAAAGTCTATCGGAATCTACCCCGCATCTACTTCGATGGCTGCTATTACCGTAGGGACATTGCCTCCAGGGAGGTCAGCTGAATGCCCCTAGTCGGCGTACTCATAGGCAGCAAAACCGACGAGCCATTAATACAGCCAGCTCTAGATATATTAAGACAGCTAAATATAGAATATGAATTCTATGTTCTTTCAGCGCACAGAAACCCGGAGAAGGTTCGTGAATATGGCTCTAAAGCAAAAGAGCAGGGCATAGAGGTGATAATCGCCGCCGCTGGTGCTGCTGCTCACCTTCCTGGAGTCTTGGCAAGCTGGACAACCTTGCCGGTTATAGGTGTGCCACTGCCCACTAGTGAACTCAAAGGTGTAGACTCACTTTACTCAATAGTCCAGATGCCAGCGGGGATACCTGTGGCTTGTGTTGGAATTGGCACATCGGGAGCCAAAAACGCAGCCTTACTAGCCGCCCAGATTCTCAGCATAAAACATGGAGAAATAAGAGACGCATATGAAAAATATAGGCGAAAGCTAGCTGAGGCATAGGCTGCAGGAGAGAAAAATGATAGAGCGTTATTCCCGTCCACAGATGAAAAAAATATGGTCAGAAGAGAGTAAATTCGACAAATGGCTTCAGGTAGAAATCGCCGTCTGCGAAGCCTGGGCAGAGCTAGGCGTTATTCCTAAAGAGACTATCCCAAAAATAAAATCCGCTCACTACAGTCTGGAGCGCATTAGCGAAATCCTTAAAGTCACCCACCACGATATGACGGCATTCCTCCAGGCTATAGCCGAAAATCTCGGTGAAGAATCACGCTTCGTTCACCTCGGCCTCACCTCCTCCGATGTCATAGATACCGCCCTTAGCCTGCAGCTTAAAGAAGCTACAAAACTTTTGGCTCAAGATATCGCCGAAGTGATTGCTGTACTTGAAGATAAAGCGATTGAGCATAAGCAGACCATAATGATAGGTCGGACTCACGGTGTCCATGCCGAGCCTATTACCTTTGGCCTAAAGCTAGCCCTGTGGGCACAGGAAATGAGGCGCAATGCCTCCCGTCTGGCTGAAGCTGAAAAAGTTATCAGCGTGGGCAAAATCTCCGGCGCTGTGGGCACTTATGCCACTGTTCCACCCGAAGTTGAGGAGAAGGCTTGCGCTAAGCTAGGCTTGGCTCCAGCGCCGATATCAAGCCAGATCATCCAGCGTGACCGCCACGCCCAGTTCGTAACAACCCTAGCCATAATCGCCAGCTCACTTGAGAAGTTCGCCACCGAAATCAGAGGGCTACAGCGAACTGAAGTCCTAGAAGCCGAAGAGCCATTCGCCGCTGGGCAAACCGGTTCCTCAGCTATGCCCCACAAGCGCAATCCGGAACTCTGCGAACGCATCTGTGGTCTAGCCCGACTGGTGAGAGGCTATGCCTTGACTTCTATGGAAAACGTCGCCTTATGGCACGAGAGGGATATCAGCCATTCCTCTACCGAGCGCATCATACTTCCCGATACCTGCTTAGTTCTGGACTATATTCTGGGCATTTTCACCTCGATTATGAAAGGGCTTCAAATCTACCCAGACAATATGCGTCGCAACCTCGAGATCACACAAGGCTTGGTTTTCTCCCAGCGCGTGCTTTTAGCGCTGATAGACAAAGGCTTAAACCGACAGAAAGCCTACGAACTGGTGCAGCGAAACGCCATGAAAGCTTGGAAATACAGGACGAGCTTCTTACACTTACTTAAGGCAGACACTGAAGTCATGTCCTTTCTGTCTGATTCAGAGCTAGAGTCACTTTTCGACTATAGCTACTTTATCAGATATGTGGATAAGATCTTTAATCGACTGGGTTTAACCGGTAAAAAGAAAACTAAAGTGGTTGAAGCAGGTGAACTAGCACCGCAAGCGCTTTGAACCTGGGGAACATTATGTCAACAGTTCTATTTGAAACAAATCTGCCTCTACCGTTATTTCGTCGTGGCAAGGTACGAGACACTTATGATCTAGGCGATAGGCTACTGATTATCTCCACCGACCGTCTCTCTGCATTCGATGTTGTCCTGCCATGCCCTATTCCCGACAAAGGTATAGTCCTTAACCAGCTATCATGCTTCTGGTTTGAAAAGACGAGGCACGTCATGCCCAACCACCTGATAGCCCCAGTTGATACATTGGACTCACTTGAACCGTACTTCCCACCAGGAATTGCCCCTCCAGGCTATCTTATTGCTCGCTCAATGATCGCTTTAAAAGCTAAGCGTGTCCCAGTTGAGTGCGTAGTTCGGGGTTATCTTTCAGGCTCAGCTTGGGCAGAATACAGACAATCCGGCACTATCTCGGGTGCGTTTGCACCCAAGGGACTACAGGAAAGCCAGGAACTAGCTGAACCATTATTCACACCAACCACCAAAGCCGAGTCTGGGCACGATGAACCCTTGACCAAGAAGCAACTAGAGAACTTGGTGGGGAAAAGTACAGCCCGCGACCTTGAAGAAAAGAGTCTGGACGTTTATCGGTATGCCAGAGACTATGCTCGTGGACGAGGAGTTATCATCGCTGATACTAAGTTCGAATTCGGTTTTGTTGATGATAGGCTTATCCTCATCGATGAGCTACTGACACCGGATTCAAGCCGCTTCTGGGATGCTGCCCAATATGCCGTGGGAAGTTCCCAGCCCAGCTTTGATAAGCAGCCAGTCCGTGACTGGCTAGTAGCCTCGGGCTGGAACAAAGAGCCACCAGCTCCGTCATTGCCAGATAACATAATCGAAGCCACCGCCCGTCGATACCGAGAAGCATACCACCGCCTGACCGGGAGGACGTTGCAAAATGTATTTAGCTAAGGTCTATATTTCGCTAAAACCAACAGTAAATGACCCGCAAGGCATTACTATAAAAGGAGCTCTACACAACCTCGGCTTTGATTCAGTCGAGGATGTCCGCACTGGCAAATATATCGAGATCCGTATCAGACAGAGTGACGCTAATGAAGCTTACAGGCAAGTTGGCGAGATGTGCCACAGACTACTAGCCAACCCGGTAATTGAAACCTACCGCTTTGACTTGGAGAAAGTATAACCTGTGTCTAGTCTAGACCCCACACCTTGCTCTATCTAATCAACCTAGCCTCAACCCACGTTGCCCAATCCTGCGCTGATGAACCCTCAGCTCCAACTCTGAGACCAAAGTCACATTTTTTCCCAAAATACGATGCCGGGATCGCTATTTCTAACTTTTTTAGGCTACCATCATAGGTATCAGTGACACTGTTCAACACCACCCAACCACCTCCCTGCGGTCGGATTATGACATCAAAATACACATTCCCAGCAGTGGCACCTTGAATAAGCCCAACTTGGGCGACAAAATGTTCGCCCGGCTTCACCTCATGAAGTATGAGGTAATAGCCACCAATCCAGCCATCATCAACCCATTTGGGATGTGTTTCTAGAACTTTGGTATAAGTCGTGCCGTTCTCCATCTTTATACCTGTGCGATAACAGGCAAAGCCTTTGACATCATCCAAAGCTCCACCGAAGCTTATGTCACCGCCTGGAGGACCAGTCCTCCAATTGACAGAAGCATCAGCAGCGTGGTCTACAAAATCGTACAAAATCTGAATAGCGTAGGTTAATGACTTTTCATTATTTGTCTCGTCGCTTTCGCTTACAGCGGCATCAGCGTCAGCAACAACTTTTATGTGGGGTGTAGCAGGGCTATAGACCCAGCCAGTGAACTGTTTAGTAGCTGAAGCACCGGCAGCTAGCGAACCCACAGGATCAGAAGCCTTATATACGCCGTTAGCATATAGCTTGGTGGTGCTAGCTCCAGCATCACCAGTGCCTTGGTTCTTTATGGTGTAATTTATCTTGTATCCATCGGAAGTTTCTACTCGAGTGATAGCCGTGATAACTAGATCCGGTTTCGCTGCCGGTGGTGGTGTCCCAGTAACCGAAACCGAAATCGTGCGGCTGGACGGTCCAGCCTCGTTAGTAGCCGTCAGGGTATAATTGGTGCTGACCACCGGCGACACGGTTACCATTCCCTCCAATCCAACAGCACCCACCCCTGGCTCAATAGCCACCGACGTGCCATTGGATACGCTCCAGCTCAGCGTCGCGGAACCTCCAGCAGATATGCTGGGCGGGTCAGCCTTAAAGAAGTTGACCACCGGCAAACCTCCAGGGGGTGACGGTGTTCCTGAAACTACAACCCGCACCGTGGCAGTGCTGCTTCCAGCAGCATTAGTTGCCACCAGAGTGTAAACCGTGGTCGTGCTGGGTGTTACCGTCCTGCTCCCGGTCAAGGCTACGTTACCTATCCCCTGGTCAATGGTCACCGATGTCGCTCCTGAAACATTAGATCGG
>FWPV01003218.1_pt1 | contig 37622 bp, 38 predicted proteins | sample 2228371 | NCBI WGS metagenome assembly FWPV01 (sample SAMEA103939776, study PRJEB20133) | metagenome | reverse complement strand
CCTCCCCCTCCGCCCCCGCCGCCCCCTCCGGCAGACATGACGCCGCCCACTTCGAGCGCCATCCTCGAGCCGTCTGGCTGGACGCGCGGCCAAGTGCGGTTCTCGATGAGCGCGTCGGATGCTGGTTCAGGAGTGAAGGACTTGCTCTTCAGCCTGCGTGGCGGAGCGCCGCAGAACTACGACGGACCCGTCACGATCGACTCGGAGGGCGTCACTTCCATCGCGTACTGGTCCACAGACAACGCAGGCAACATCGAGCTTCCCCGCACCCTCGAGGCGCGCATCGACCGGACGCCGCCGAGCGTCTCGTCCGACGCCGCACCGGACTACGTCGGCGAGGCGATCGTGCGCCTCTCTGGCAGCGATTCGCTTTCGGGTGTGACCGCGATCGTCTATCGCGTCGACGAAGGCGCCCCCACAACGGTGCCGGGTTCGAGCACGATCGTCACGGTGTCGACCGCCGGGATGCACACGATCGAGTTCACGGCCTACGACGCAGCGGGCAACGCCCAGTCAGCGGCAGCATCGTTCGTCGTCACCCCTCGCGATCTCGATGCCCCCGTGACGACCGCCCAAGGGGTTCCTTCGGAGTGGACCTCCACCACGGTCACAGTCACGCTCTCAACGTCTCACGACGATGTGGTCGCGACGTACTACCGGATCGGTGATGGGCCGGTATCGGCATACAGCGCCCCGGTCCGTGTCGACGCCGAAGGCCAGACCGTTCTGCGGTACTGGTCGGTCGACCGGGCGGGCAACGTCGAAGCGCCGCGGGCGGCTGTCGTGCGCATCGACCGCACCGCTCCGGCCACCCTCTGTACGCCTCAGGCGGTCTACCGCAGCTCTGCACAGGTGTGCGTGACCGCCGCAGACCCGCTCTCCGGGCTCCGCGAACTCGCGGTGAGGCTCGACGGCGGCGCATGGCAGACGAGTCCTCTGACCGAAGCGCGCGTCGACACAGCGCGGCCCGGACCTCACGTGCTCGACTTCCGGAGTCTGGACGCAGCCGGCAATGTATCGGAGGGCACGGTGCGCTTCTCGGTGGTCGGTCCCGTGCTTCTCACCGGGAAGCCCGGCTCACCGGTCACGGTCACCCGGCGCCGGGGGTCGGCATCGGTCACGCTGCGCGCGACGGTACGCTACGCCGACGGCACGCCGGTCCCCGGAGCCGTCATCATGCTCGAACGCAGCTACGATGGTCGCCGCTGGTCGCGCGTGTCCCGCCTGACTGCGACGCAGACCGGCTCGGCGAGCAGACGTCTTAGCTTCAAGACGCCCGCCGTGACGTACTGGCGCTGGCGTGTGGCAAGCGACCCCTTGCTTGGCCACGACGCCGGCACCACGCGTCCCTTAAGGATCCGCGTCAGGTAGAGAAGAGCCCCGCAGAGAGGGTATATGCCCTTGAGAACGACAACGAGGGCGGGGCATCAGCTGGAGGCTACCCGCCGGGGGAGGTGTTGACCGTGAAACGCACAGCGGTCTTCTGGGTCGTCATCTGTGCAGTCCTTGTCGCAGGCGCCGGGATCGCGTTGGCAGCCGTCTCGAGTCACGGCCCGGTCCGGGTGGTGTCGGCTGACTCATTCACTTCCGATGGCGATCCGATAGCGGGATGGTACTGGCTGAGGGACCCGGCGCTTCGGAACAAGGCCGTATGGCACTTCTCTGAGTTGCCGACCTCGACGGCGGCCGCTAAGAACAGCCGGGTCATCCTCCGCTTCGACCCGCTCGTGACGAACAAGGCGAACGGCGGTCCCGGCTACGACGCGAACGTCGTGGTGAGCTACAAAGCGCGCAACGGGGTCACCTACCGGCACTACGTCACGATGCGCAACCTGCACCCGGAGATGAAGGACCCGCGTGACAGCGGCGGCTGGGGCTACCAAGCTCAGGGCTGGACCGCCGTCCCGGTGACACGTGTCCCCGCAAGCGGCGAGTTGACCGTGACGGTCACCCGTGGGCGAGCGACGCGAACACACGTGGCTGCGAACGAGGCTGCCTGCACCGTCGAGTGGCTCACGAAGTAGGAGTCTTCATCGCCCGGCCTCGCGTCTGGTGAGCTGTCTGCCGTACTCGCCAGGCAACGGGCAGGTGTCGGGGCCTTCGACGAGCGCGCGACATTCGCGATCGATTCCCTTCAGGGTCCCCTCGAACACGAAGTGGTGGAACGGCAAGACGAGGTACCAGTACGCCCTGCCAGTCACCCCTTTGGCGTCGAAGACCGCCGTCTGGCGCACGAGTGTGCCCTCCCCTCGCGGCTCGAGTTCGTACTGCAACCAGCCCGTTCCCGGCAGCTTCATCTCCGCGCGCAGCCTCAGCAGCCGTGGCGGATCGACGCGCTCCACGCGCCACCACTCGAGGTAGTCACCCTCGACGAGCGCGTACTGGTCGCGCCTGCCGCGTCTGTGTCCCGGGCCGCCGAAGAGCATGTCGATGAACCCGCGCACGTCCCACAGGGTGTCGAAGGCGTACCAGCCCCGCTCTCCTCCGATGCACACGATCGGATCGAATGCGGCCTCGGGCGGGCAGTGAGCTTCGATCGTCCGCGAATCGATGTAGCGCCCCTCGCGCACGAGGGAGACGGGAGGCGTAAGGCCGTCGAGCTCCTCCGACCACCGCGTGCGCGCGAACGCGGCGTCCTCGTCCGCGAAGGCTCGACGCAGCGCTTCCTCCGCTCCGACAGGAACGATGTGCGGGAACTCGCGTGCGGCACGGCCATCGGTCACAACGGTCGGGAACCGCAGGGACTCCGCCAGCTGACGGCCAACGGTCGCCTGCTTCGGAGTGAACAGGTACAGCCACCAGCCAGACAGGCCGGGGGACAGGACCGGCACGGGGATCACGATCCGCCTGAGCCCCCTGTGAGCCGCGTACATCTTGAGCAGCTCGCCATAACTCACCACGTCCGCGCCGCCGATCTCGTACACCGTGAGCGGCGCCTCCGGTTCCGGCGCATCGATAGCGGCGAGCAGGTATTCGACCACGTCGCCGATGGCGATCGGCTGGGCTGCCATACGCACCCAACGAGGAGTGGTCATCACCGGCAGCTTCTCGACGAGATTGCGGATCATCTCGAACGACGTCGATCCCGAGCCGATCACGATCGAAGCGCGGAACTCGAGTACGGGAACGCCGGCTTCCGAGAGGATCCTCCCGACCTCTTGCCTGCTCGCCAAATGCTCGGAGAGGACCTGTGATGCGTCGCCGAGCCCTCCGAGGTAGATGATGCGGCGAACGCCGCACGTGCGGGCCGCCTCGGCGAATATCCGTGCTGCCGCCCTGTCCCGCTCGGCGTACCCCTTGCCGCCTCCAAGGGTGTGCACAAGGTAGAAGGCCGTGTCGACTCCCCGGAGAGATGCGCGGACCGCGTCTCCGTCAAGCGCATCCGCGGCGACCACCTCCACACCTGCCGGAGCGCGGACTCGTTCTGGACGTCGCGCGGACGCCCGCACCCGCCTGCCACTGGCGACCAGCGCCTCGAGCAGATGGGAACCGATGTAACCATTCGCGGCCGTGACGAGGATCAATCCGTCACCTCGAGTATCTGGCCGTTGACCATGTCCACCGTGAACTCACGCGCGGCCTGTGTCGACGGCCGGCTGCGCGCGGCCCTGTCCGTTCTGACCGTCGGCCCCCGCACGACCCGACACGGCGAGCATGACAGATGCACGTGCGGTTCTGATGCGTGGCGAGTCGATCATCGGCCCTCCGGAAGCGACAAGGTCGTGCGCGAGCACGATGTACCTGTTATTCCCAGCCAAGCTGACTCGTCCGCGCTCCGGGTGCATGCCGTGTCAGCCTGTTTCACGTTGCGCCCGAAGGTCTATGGCGCCACACTGTGTCCACCGTGGACAGACTGCACCCAACACGGCTGCGGCCCTGCGCAAGACTCGCCGGGGCCTTCCGGCGAACCGCCTCGCGCATCTTCATGGTCGCGACGGGGCTGGTCGCCATCGCGACGTGCTGCACGCCCTCTGCGGCCGCACTCCCCAAGCCCCAGGTCTCCGCACCCGCCGCACAGCTGACCACGATCGACGGCGCACCGTTGTGGAGCCACAACGCGACCGCGACACGTCCCGTGGCAAGCACGATCAAGCTGCTCAATGCTCTCGTGGTGGTCGAGCACGCAGCGCTCGAAGAGACTGTGACCGTCTCGCCGCGAGCGGCCGCGATAGCCGAAGGCGACGTCGGGCTGTCGCCCCGACAGAAGCTCACGGTTTCGCAGCTGCTCGACATGATGCTCGTGGCGTCAGCCAACGACGCCGCCTCAGCGCTCGCGATACACGTGTCGGGCAGCGAGCGACGGCACGTCGCCCGGATGAATGCGAAGGCTCGTCAGCTGGGGCTGACCGGTACCGTCGCCCGCGACCCTCACGGTCTGGGAGCACAGGAGCGTTCGACCGCCCGCGACCTCGCGATCCTGGGCCGGGCTGCGCTCGCGGATCCTGTCTTGCGCACAGTGGTCGCAAGGCGCGTGGTCGCGATTCCGCGAACCGGCGCGACCCTTCAGTGGGTCCCCGCGACGAACCGTCTGCTGGGCACGTACCCTGGCGCCACCGGAGTCAAAACCGGGTACACGCGGCCTGCGGGCTACTGCCTGGTCGCTTCAGCGAGACGGCACGGCGTGGAGATCGTGGGGGGTCGTCTTAGGCGCGCCCACGCTCGAGAGCCGGTTCACGCAGATGAGGCGGCTCTTGGACTGGGGCTTCGCGCACACGCACGTGCGCACCCTCGTCACGAGTGATACGACGATGCCCGTGGTCTGGTCGACCGACGCCGCAGATGAGCCCATCGTCGCACGCCCGGCTTGGACGGTAAGACGCCCACTCCTGGACGGGAGCAGACCACCCGCACGGAGAGTCCGCGCCGCTGCCGGTATCGCACCGCCCGTGCCTGCGGGCAGCCGCGTCGGAGACCTCGAGCTCAGGGTCGGAAGTCAGGTGATAGCGACGGTCCCGCTGCTTGCCGCCGTCGAGTCGAGTGGCGTCACGCAGACGGCAGCCATGCACGGCGGCGTCCGCGATCGAGCGCGCGATTCCAGCGTCGGACCTCTGAGTGCGACGGGTGGCCCCCGTCGCTCCCGATGAAGTCGCCGTTCACAGAGAGTTCACCGATCACCTCTTGACCCCGCAGTCGCGACGGGGCTAGGTTCGTGGCGAGCAGCGAAGGCCTGCTGCAGACGCGCCCAAGCAGTCGTGCTCAGAGGGAGGTCGTCTTCCCCGCCAGCGGACACACCGCCGTCCTCGACCCGGGGTTGGTCTGCGCCCTGCTCCCCGCCATCGTCGTCCGTCACGCAGCCGACCCGCACGCCGCCGTGCTGCGCCTGCCGCGGAGTCGAGCACGCGACCTCACAGGCGCATGGGCTGGGAAGATCGGGGCTCACAAAGCGCACCACCGCTTCGGCCGCTGGGGCACCCTGCGCCACCTCCAGCTCAACCTCTGGCGAGTGGGGATCAAGGGCTCAGGCATCGCCGTGCGCGTCCCGCTCTTCAGCGCGTCGTCGTTCCTGGCGCCGCTGGGACTTGTCGCGGACTGACTGCGCTGCACAGCCGGCGCGGCCTCGCAGCCACCACCAGCGATGCACGGGCGCGACGGCACACGGACGCGCGAGGTATCCTTGCCGATGCCCATGCCGAACGAACCCAGCATAGCGGTGCGGACGGTTGCCGCCTGTCTCATCGCCGCGACGGCCGTGACCCTCGCGCCTCGGCCGTGCTTTGCTGCTCCCGCGAGCCGCGACGTCGCTCGTGCGCGTGCCGAGCTGGAGCGGGCCGTCGCCCGCAGCGCCGCGGCTGAAGCCCGCGCCGCCGCCACCGCCGCGCATGTGAGGCGCGTCAGCGCCGAGCTCGACCGCCTCGTGAACGAACAGGAAGCCGCCCAGGCAAGACTGCAGCAGCGCGCCAACGCAACATACCGTTCAGGACAACTCTCCTTCATCGAACTGCTTGTACGCGCCGTCGATTTCGCCGACTTCTCCACACGCTGGACCCTGCTCGCCCGAGTGAACGAATCCGAGGCGCTCACCATCCATCGGCTCAAGACCGCTCGGGCGAAAGCACGAGCGGCGGCGAACCGCCTCATGGCACTCCAGGAGCGTCAGGCTCGCGAAGCGCGGGAGCTCGAGCTCGAAGCCCTCCGGGCGAGGCGGGCACTCGCCGCGAGCCGCGAAGCGTACGCCGAGTACCAGCGGCGCATGCGTGCGGCGCGGACACCCGCACCCAAGCGCCAGCCGGAGCCAGGGCCAGAGCCGCAACCGCCGGTCAGAGGCGGCGGGTCGTGGCGCAGGTCCGTCGCTTCGCACTACGGACGCGATTTCACCGGACGAGGCGCCAGCGGCGAGCGGATCGGGCCGTACTCGATGATCGTGGCCCACCGGTCGCTGCCGTTCGGCACGCTCGTCGAGTTCCGCTACCGGGGCAAGACCGCGGTAGCGCGAGTGGCAGACCGCGGCCCCTTCGTACGGGGCCGTGAGTGGGACCTTGGGCCTGGCGTCGTGCGTGTGCTCGGGTTCAGCGGGGTCCACCCTGTCGATTACCGTATCATCGGCCGCTGACATGGCGCCCGTCATCGAGGAAGGGGATGCGATGCCTCGCGCAGCACACCACAGCACGACAGGTCCCGCCGCCGTAGGCCCGTACTCGCACGGCTGCTGGGCCGGCGACCTGCTTTACCTCTCGGGCCAGGTGCCCGTCGACCCCGCGACGGGCCTGATCGTGCCCGGCGGTGTCGCAGAGCAGACCGAGCGGGTCTTCGCGAACATCACCGCCGTCTTGACCGACGCGGGTCTGACGACGGACGACGTCGTGAAGGTGAACGTGTTCCTCGCCGACATGTCCGACTTCGCCGAGATGAACGCTGTCTACGAACAGCACTTCAACGAGCCGTATCCGGCACGCTCGACTGTCGCCGTGGCGGGACTGCCGCTCGGTGCGCGCGTCGAGATCGAGGTCGTCGCGAAGCGGGGATGATGCACTGACGCTGTGGCCGGCCCCCGCGTCAGCACACCGGGACCGGCGGCCTCACATGCCGTCGTCGACCGTACCGTCGATGGCGAACCGCACATGACAGCGCACGCAGTACGGCGCTGCGTGGCAGTCGAGACAGTACAGCGTGCCGCGTCGCCTGACCTCGACGTAGTGCTGCTGCACCCAGGTTCCACGCCCCGGCTGGTAGTCGCTGTGGTGACACATCGTGCACATGTCCGGCCGGTTGCCGTGGCAACGCCCACAGACGTCGCGCTGCAGTTCGGCTGCCGCTGCGTGCCCCTTCACTCCTTGGGCCCATCCCTCGGGGTGCGGCATGGCCATCCCGTGGCAGTCGTCACAGAAGCGCTGCTCGTGACACATGCGGCACTGTTCCGTATCCTGCTTCGCCACCGGTCCGTGGGAGCGCTTCCATGCTGCCGGCTCGTGCGACGCGGGCACCAGCTCGTAGCCCGACGGATGGCATGTCGAGCACTCCGCGTCCGCCTCCGGTCGCTCCGGCTGCCCGTGACAGTTGAAGCACTGCGACATGAGCGAGAGCGCGTTGCTCCGCTGCTCGATCGGGTGCGCGGTCCGAACATGGCACGAGACGCACGAGCCGTTGCGTTTCGCGTGTTCCGCGTGGTCGATGAGGATGCGGAACCCCGAGGTCGCGTTGCGGTTCGGGTCGTGGCACTGCAGGCATATCTCGTCACCTATCGGTGAGACGCTCCCCTTCGCGCTGTCGACCGGGTCCTCGAACTCCCCGCGCAGGTGAGATCCGATATCCCTGGCGAGCAGTCGTCCTCGATCCACGACCTTGAGCGGTGATGCGTACCACTCCCGCGCCGGCTGGTGGCACTCGACGCACTTCACAGACGCGTGGGCCGAGCGGGCCCATTCGTCGGTCCGGAGCCGCATCTCGTGGCACGAGGCGCACAATCGTGGTGACCCTGTGGCCATGTCGAGCAGCCCCACCACGACGAATACGCCGGCAGCGACACCCGCCACCACCCGGACTCGCCGGTCGGCCCACGACGCGCGCAGGCGCTCAGCCATCGAAGTCGCGGCCTCCTGCATCGAGCCGCCGTTCACTGCCTCACCAGCTTCAGCCGGGGGTCATAGTTCAGCGCCGGCACCTCCCCATGGCACCTCACGCAGAACGGGCCCTCGTGACACGCCTCGCAGCTGCGGTGCTTCGCGACGGCCTCGCCGTGAACCTTGCGCCAGTCGGCTCCGTGCGAGCGGGGTCGTGTGACGTGGCACTCGACACACCACTTCTCTGTATAGCCATGGCAGGTCTCACACTCGGGGTCGGCGGCACGTTTCGCATGTTCGACCAGCCACTGTGCCGTGCGGTGTGTCGCGGGCGCCGCCTTCTCGGTGTGACACGCGGTGCAGGCGTTCTTGGCGGTGTCGCCGTCGTGACACTCCATGCAGCCGCCCATGGGCGGCGTATGCTTACCCTCCGGACTCAGCTCGTGCACGAGGTAGTTGTGGCATGCGACGCAGTCCATCTTGAGGACGTTGATGTGTGCCCGGTGAGGGATCCGCAGATCGCCCTCGGGCGACACGCTCCGCAAGTCGTTGTGGCACGCCATGCACGCCGCATTGCCGGGCTTCTCGAACAGGTCGGGTTGGCGGTCGCGGAACGCGAGCGAAACATAGAACTCGCCGATCATGCGCGCACGGTACACGATGTACGGCAGCACGCGTGGCTCCACGTGGCACCCTTCGCATCCCGCCTCGACGTGTGTGGATCGTGACCAAGGCTCCCACTTGTCGGCCATCAGCGGGTAGCGTCGGAAGTAGTCGGGTCGGGAAGTCAGGTAGGCGGGAACGCCGAAGGTCAAGGCGAGCAGCAGGCCGATAGCGAATGCCCACGCGATGAGTCGTCTGCGGCCGGCCATCAGTGGCACTCCTTGCAGAAGCGCTCGCCTCCGTGGCACACGAGGCACCCTTCACCCCTCTTGAGCGCATGACTCGCGTGACCCTTCTTCCAGTTACCGACGTGCGAGGCGGGCCTGCGCTTGTGACAGTCCGCACAGTAGTCCGGCGTCCAGTTGTGACACTCGCCGCAGTCCTCGGACTCGGCCGAGTCACCGTGGACCCGCAGCCACTCCTCCCGACGATGGCTCGGGGGCACCTGTTTGCGGGTGTGGCAGTCGACGCATACGTCACTCGCCTTGTCGCCGTCGTGGCACCGCTCCAAGCACAACTCCATCTCCGGTCGGTTGAATCCCCGCCGGTTGAGCGAATGGACGAGGTCGACGTGGCACTCCGTGCACTCGAGTCCGAGCACCTCGACGTGCGCCCGGTGCGGAATCAACAGGTCTCCGCTCGGGGCGACCTTGCGATACGTCGTATGACACGTCTGGCAGGCAGTCCTTCTCGGGGCCTTGAGCAGGTTCGTCTTGGTGGGACCGTTCAAGAGCTGCGAGTAGAACGCAGGCACGGAGTCCACGGCGAACGCCACCGCGCCGCGCACCCCGGGCTCGACGTGACACTCGACGCATGAGATGCGGGAGTGGGTCGACTGCGCCCAGTGCTGCATCCTAGCGCGCAGCGATGGATACCTCTCGTAATATGCGGGCTGGAGTGTGGAGAAGACCGGCAGCCCGACCGCGAACACCAGTGTAAGCCCGAGCGCCAGCGCGACCCAACGCCACGGCCGTCGCCTGCGTTCGAGCTCGGGGGTGGCGGCGCGATCGGCCACCTACTCCATCTCCTTGAACTGATCGTGACAGTCCTTGCAGTACGCCACCCGATGACACGCGAGGCACCGTGGGTCGTCCACGAGTTTGGTGCGCTTGGCGTGCCTGCCGATCCATGTGTCGGTCGATCCATGAAATGCCGGGCGCTCTCGATGGCACTCGTCGCACTCATCCGATGACTCGTGGCACTTGAGGCACTTCGCCTCGTCCTTGAGTGCCTCGGCGCCATGGAATTCATCCAGCCACTCCGACTTGACGTGCAACCGCTCGATCGCCTTCATGCCGATCTCGATGGTCTGACCCCGGAACGTGGGCCGCTCGCCCGTTGTATGGCACTGCTGGCACTGCGCAATCGTGTGGCAGGACTCGACGCAGGCGCTCTGCCCGCTGGCCTTGACCGTCACGGGGTGTGCGCTGCGCCACTCCTCGCCGGACTCGTGCAGCACGTGATGGCAGTCGAAGCACTGCTCCGTGCGCTTCGTTCCCACGTGACACCCGTAAGCGACACAGACCCCTGAGAACGGCATCTGCTTGTGCTTCTCCATGTACTTCTCGAAGTGGGCCGTCCACTTGTGGCAGCCCACGCAGTCGCGCTTCTCCTCCGCGACACGCCGGTGCGCCGGGTGCGGGATCTTGTCCGTGCGGTCCGTCTCAGTGCTCCACTCGTCCACGTGGCATCGCAAGCACGCCTGAGGAACGGGCGGACCGAACCTGAAATAGCGCGGGACGGTGTCGGTCGTGACAAGGCTGCGGTAGAAGTCGCCCACAAGTGCCATGCCGTTGGCGAGTGGCCGTGTCTCGTGACATGCGCGGCAGCCGATATCCGCGTGCGCGGAGCCCTCGAGGTTCACGTACCGGCGCTCGAGGAGGTGGTAGCGCGAGAAGAACTCCGGCGTCGAGGTGGCCAGCAGGGGCACCGCCACGAGGGCCACCGCCGATGCGACGACCGCGAGGACCCCGAAGGTCGCCACCCGCCGGCGGTTGAGGCCGGAGCGTGTCGTCGATCCGGTCACGAGGCGGTTCACCCGGCCTCGACGACGTGCTTCGTCGCGGCTTCGCCCACAGACCACCCATCATGGCCGTGCCCGTGCTCCTCCTCCGGCACCTGCAAGGGCAGCACCTTGGCGCCGACCACCATCATGAGGACTCCGAGCGCCAGCAAACCCAAAGCGATGAGCGTCTCGACGAGGCTCGGCAGGTAGGGAGCCGTGTACTGTCCGAGTGGATTGACAGCGAAGCCCATCGCCATCAACGAGTAGCGCTTGAGGAAGATCGCGACGACATACATGGCGGAGGCGGTGATCTGCACCCACGCGAGATGGCGTGTTCTCCGGCCCGCGAGCAGTGCGAAGGCGCTGAACCCGAGAACGAGCACCGGGACGAAGGCGACGGCGTACTCGCCGGTGATGAACTCCGTGAAGCGGAACGTGTGTCCCGGCTTGGCCGACGTCGGCCAGTAGATGGTCATGATCTCAACCAGCAAAAGGAACAGATCGATGATGATGACCGTCGCGAGCAGCGTAGCCAGGCTGCGGAACATCTTGGAGGTCAGCTCGAGTATGCCGAAATGCTTCAGGATGTAGGCCACGATCAGCAGCAGCGCGATCCCCGAGGCCGTCGCCGATGTGAGGAAGATCGGAACCATGACCGCGGTGTTCCACAGCTCGCGTGACTTGTTGAGCGCCAACACGAACGCCGTCGTCGTGTGCAGGTAGACGGCGAACGGCAGCGCGATGAGCGTCATGCGGTGCGCCAGCTTCTCGCCACCCTTGCCCGTGATGAGGATCCACAGGTCGATGAAGCAGATGACCATGTAGATGTTGGCGGCGCTACCCGTGTAGACGAACGGTGACGTCGGGTTGGGCGTGATGAGCATCCATGCGGCACGCCAGGGCCGCTCCATGTCGGTGATGATGCCGAGTAGCGCCATCATGACGAGGATGCCGGCCTGCAGGACTGCGAGACGCGACAACGGGCGAAACTGCTCGGCGCCGAAGAGGTGGACGCTCGCGTACACGACGAGTCCGCCAGCGGACAGGCCCACGTAGTACATGTAGTTGGTGAACCACAGGCCCCATGGGTAGTTGTCCCGCATCGCCATGACCCCGCCACCCTCGGTGAGAGCCGCGCCCCACGCCGAGACGCCCATGATGACGAGTGTGGCGAGCAACGAGACGAGCGCCCAGTAGCGTGGACCCGCCTTCCCCAGCGCGCCGAAGTCGAAGTCGATGCCGATGATACGCATCACGCCCGGACGAGGGGTGCTCACGATAGCCATCTCACGTCACCCCACATACCAGATCATCGGCTCGGTCCCGTATTCCTCTTTCAGACGCCAGACCCTCCGTGTCTTGAGGAGGATCGATACCTCACTGTCCGGATCGTTGAGGTCGCCGAACTTGCGTGCGCCCACGGGGCATGCCTCGGTACAAGCGGTGGTCTGACCTTCTCGGGTGCGCTGGACACAGAAGGTGCACTTCTCGACGACGCCCGCCTTCTCCTCGAGCGGAACCTTGGGGTTGACCTCCTTCGTGGGAACCTCGGGTTCAACCCAGTTGAAGTGCCTTGCTCCATAGGGGCAGGTGACCATGCAGTTGCGGCACGCGATGCACTTCTCGTAGTCGATGAGGACGATGCCGTCGGGCTCTTTCCATGTCGCCTTGACGGGGCAGCCGTACACACATGTCGGCTTGGCGCACTGCATGCACTGAACCGGCATGTACCACTTGTCGGGACGCCCACCTTCTTCGTATTCGAGATCGGTGTGCTCGATATCGACCTTGCCCGGCTCCATCTCGAGCACCTGGATGTAGGTGAAACCCGCATCCCGACCGATGTTGTTCTCCTTCACGCAGGCGTAGACGCATCGGCGACAACCGATGCATGACTTGACGTCGATGACCATGCCCCACTTCTGGTCACCGGCCGGCTTCGCGTAGTGAACCGGCTTGCCGGGGTAATTGATCGGCTGGTCCGCTTCGACGATGTGCGCGAGTGGGTCCTCTGCATTCTCGCCGCCGGGTCCTCCGCTCGCGCCAGCGGTGCCCGCCGTCGCAGTGACGATGCCGGGCACGGTGCCGGCCGCCAGCACTCCGGCCGCCGCCCCGAGTCCCTCGAGGAACCGTCGGCGTGACAGCGTGCAGCCCTCCGGAAGCGGCTCTTCGGCAGCGGCGGAGGCTGGGTTTTTCAGGTCGCTCATCGCCTGGACCCTCCCGTCACGAGGAACACAGCGGTTGAGACGACGATCAACGTGCCGATCGTCGCGAGGACCGAGAGCCACAGTGGCGTGTGCACCGGCGGCTGGACCGGTGGACCCGCCAGCGGCGTAAACGGCTCGCGCACTCCCACCGCCTTCACTTCGATGCCCGTACCCTGGAAAGGCGGGAGTGCCGCCACATAGATCCACGACGGCGTATGCGGGTCATGGCAGCCAGCTGCGCTGCACTTCGGCGCGCCTTTGCCGTGAAGACCGGCCTGCCACTCGCGATACTTCTCGAAGTGACAACGCTGACAGACGCGCGACACGTCACCCGTCACATCCACGCGCGTGCCGTCGGCGGCGAGGAGCTTGCCTGGGTCGCGCGTGGGCTCGTCGTGACAGACGATGCACGCCGCCTCGCTGTCGCCTCGGCCAAGCGTGTCGTGGACTTCAAGCTCGACCTCGTGCTTATCGAGCCCGATCGGCAGCGGCTTGGTCGGCTTGCCATCCGAACCGATGGTGACCGGATGGCACTGCGAGCACGGATGGAACGCCGGCTCACCGGTGGCCGAACGGCCCGCAGCGTGAGCGGACGACGCGACGACGAGCGCCGCCGCGACCGACAGAGCGAGAGCGGCGAGCGCCGCCGCATGCCTCGCGCGGAGCGTCGCTCGACCTGAACCCGTCGTGCGTTTCTGGTTGCTCATGTCTATGGCCCCCACACCACCTTCGCGTCGGCGGACCGTCGAAAACCGTCGCGACCGACACTAGCAGCCCCTCTGACCTGCTCCATTCGTGCCCCATTGGGGTAACGTTAGGGTTGTGTTAACGGAGATTCGTGGCACGTGGACTATGCTTGCGTAGCGTGAGGGACACCCGAACGAGGGAGCGCCTACGTGAAGAAGATACTGGTGGTGGACGACGAGGAGTCGATCCTCAAGGTCGTCGAATACGCTCTCACCGAAGCGGGCTTCGAGGTCCACACGGCTCTCGACGGACCGGGGGCCGAGCTCCTTTTCGAAGAGGTACGGCCCGATCTCGTGATCCTTGATGTCATGCTTCCCGGCAAGTCAGGCCTCGACATCGCCAAGGACCTGCAGACGGCATCCAACGTCCCCATCATCATGCTCTCCGCGCGCGGAGACGAGGTCGACCGCATCCTGGGGCTCGAATTCGGCGCGGACGACTACGTCACGAAGCCCTTCTCGCCGCGCGAGCTCGTCAGTCGGGTTCGCGCGATTCTGCGACGCGTCGAAGCCGGCCCAGCGGAGAAGGCACTCATCGAGGTCGGCGAGCTGAGCATCGACACGCTCTCGCGGCAGGTCAAGTTCGCCGGACAGCCGCTGCACCTGACGACCTCGGAGTACGGGATACTGCTGCATCTCGCGAAACGTCCCGGCACCGCCTACTCTCGGCAGGCCATCCTCGCGGCCCTGTGGGACGAATCACCCGTCGGCGATGAGAGGGCGGTTGATGTCCACATCCACAACATCCGCGAGAAGATCGAGTCCGACCCGAAGAGGCCCACCTACATCCTCACGGTGCGAGGGTACGGCTACCGGCTGAGGGAGCCGTAGGCCGGATGGCCGCGCGCCGCAGAGGATCGATCCGGCTGTGGCAGACCGGGCTGTTCCTGGTCGTCGTCGTCGTGGCCATGCTCATCCTATCCGGCTCGCTGTCGGCGGGGCTCAAAGCCACGCTCGCCCGGATCGCCGAGACCACAGAATCGCGCAACGCCTCCGCGCTCGCGCAACGCCTCTCCGGCGATTTTCCTCTTGACCGTTCGGGATCCGGCGGTGTCGCACAGGCGGTCGAGGAGTACCGAGGCATATACGGGGGCGGCGTCTGGATCTACGACATGGACGGCTCACAGATCGAGGCCTCTTTCGATGTGGCGCCCATCGACGCCGTTCTCGAGGGAGCGCGGCTTGGCGGCCTTGACGACCCCAACGGCTATGTGGCGAGCGACCTCACGCCCGGCGGCTTCGTCATCGCGGCCAAGCCCCTCGTGGGTATCGACAGAGCCGTCCACGGGGTCGTTGTCACCGCCAGTGGTGTGGAACGCTCCGTCACGATCCTGGAATCCGTGCGCGACCGCCTCTGGGTCACTTTCTGGGTCTCGCTCGTCGTAGCTGGACTGTTGGGATTCGCGTTCTCGGAGCTCATCAGCAGGCGAATCCGCGCGATGTCCGCAGCGGCGGCGGCCATCGCGGCCGGCGACTTCGAGCAGCGGCTGCCGATAAGCCTGGTGCCCGACGAGATAAGCGACCTCGCGGATTCGTACAATCGTATGGCAGCGACGCTCGGTGAGACGTTCAGCTCCCAGCGCCGGTTCGTCGCTGATGCCAGTCACGAGCTCCGCACCCCGATCGCGGCCATCAAGGGCATGCTCGAACTGCTTGAGGACGGTGCCAAGGAGATCCCCGCCGTCCGCGATGACTTCATCCACACCATGCAGCTCGAGGCCGACAGGCTGGGACGGCTCGTGAGCGACCTCCTGACGCTGGCCAAACTCGACGCGGGCAGCCTGAAGCTGACGATGGAACCGCTGTATGCTCATCAACTCGTGAACGACGTCGCCAACGTGATGCAACCGCTCGCAGAGCAGGCCGGTGTCGAGCTGACGGTATCCGTCTCCGACCCCGAACTGCGGGTGTCTGCCGACCGCGACCGCATCGTACAGGTGCTCCTGAGCTTCACGGACAATGCGCTCAAGCATGCTCCGGGCGGTACCGTCGTGACACTGAGCATCAGTGATCGAGACGGCGAGGTGCACTTCGCGGTCGCTGACGAGGGACCGGGCATAGGCCCTGACGAGGTTTCGCGAGTGTTCGAGCGCTTCTACCGCTCTGATGCCTCGCGCGCGGGCGGCGGCGGAACGGGATTGGGTCTGGCCATCGCGAAGGAGATCATCGAGGCCCACGGTTCCACGATCGACGTCGAGTCGCGGCCCGGCCGCGGCACAGTGTTCGGGTTCTCTCTGCCCGCGCTGTGAGCTCAGAGCCGCACACGAAACCCTAACGACAGAGAAACGCGCTCCCAACCTCCCGCGACCGCGGTGGGCCGATACTGACCATGTAAGCACTGGAAGGGCCGGCGAGGCCGGTCCGATCACTTGGGAGGTCGAACCTCATGTCTCTCGCACTCGCGGCAGTTCTCATCATCGGCGCGCTGGTCGCCGCTCTCGCCGTAGCCGTGGGCATCCCGGTCTTCTTCGCGATGATGGCCTACGACGTCGCCAAGACCCCCGCCCCCGCTCCTGCCGAGTACGCCGACGCAAGCACGCGCATCGCGATCAAGCGGGGTGTCGCTCGTGTGTTCGTCCTGGCCGGCGGGGTCTTCTGGTCCGTCGCCGCGTTCGCGGGCCTCTATTCGTATCGCGAAACCGGCATGACCGCAGCCCTCATCGCCGCCCTGATCCCGCTCGTCGCGGTCGCAGCGACACTGATAATCGGCTGGTACTACGAGCGCCTCGCCTCCGCCCTGCTTGCCGCCGCGTCGCTCGCCGTCATCGCTTGGGGAGTCATCTATCAGTTCGAGGTGGGCGTCTGGGTGCTGATGGGCTTCGCGCTCCTCGGCCCGATGCTTACCGCCTCGGTTCTGTTCTGGATGGCCCGCCGTGACCAGGACGCGTTCGAGCTCGCGACCTCGCTTCGCCCAGATCTCGCCTTCATCTTCGCTGCGAAGAGCTCGCTCCGCTAGAGCCGCACCATCACCTCGGAGTCCCGAACGCCCACCCCATATCCGGGGTGGGCGTCAGGTTGCTGATCGCGAAGCACGTGGTCATGTTGGCCGTGACGAAACTCGTCCCGCCGTTCGTCGAACGGTAGATGCGACCTCCGGGAAACATCGTGGGGCAAGCGTCGGAGGACGTGTAGAAGCCGCCGACTAAGACGGTCTCGAAATCGATCGCCTGCACCCACGACACGCTACCCGGAAACGTGCCGAACAGCTTCCGTGCCCCGGCCGCGCACGCCTCGGCCTGGAGGCTAGTCTCCGCTAGCGGACCGTCACGTAGCGGCTCGTTCCCGACCAGTGCGCCAAGTGGTCGTCGTCGGCGGGCGCGTACGCCCGGAACTTCCAAACGCCACGCTCGCTCAATCGCAGACGCACTGAGTATTTCGAGTAGGTCGAATAGTCCGAGACCGGCGCTTTGACGTAGCCGTAGGGCTTCCACCTCGTGGCGGAGATGCGCTTCCAGCGGTACACCCGGACCACATAGCCGGGCGCGTGGCGCGGCTTGAGGTAACCGAAGACCGTGAACGGCGCGGAGCGCGAGACCGACTTCGGCACGCTTGGCGTCGACAGCAGGTCGGGCGCGGTCTTCGGAGGCGCAGGCGTGACGACGAACGTGATGACATAGCTCGAGCTGTATGCATCGAAGGTGAAGACCCGGAAAAGGAAATCGCCCGAACGGTCGGCGACGTACGTGAACGACCTGACTGGACGACCAGGAGCCACCGCTCGCTGAGTCCCGTGCGTGGTTCCCGGCGGATACAGGTCCAAGTAGACATCGTCGTCCGCTTCGGACGTCACTGTCAGTGTCGCGCTGATGCTGTCGCCCTTGTTCAGGTGTACCCGCCACCACTGGTACGGAGCCTGGTACTGGTGGCCCACTCCCGCCTGCGGACTCACCGCGAACGGCGGGTTCGGCGGGACGGAGTTGTCGTCAGCGCTGGCCGGCACGGGAGCAGCCAAGCGGAAGCTCACGCACACTACAAGTGCGAGGAATGCGATCCGTGCACCCCTCAACCGCTTCGTTTCGAGCAACCGGGTGCCCATACTGCCGCCTCCTCCCGCGACGACGCCCTGCCCTCAGTCTCGTCATATTCCCCTTAGCGCTGGCACACCCAGTAGCCGCTCACCGAAAAGTGAGGGTCGCCCGGACCTTCGAGCGCACGCGGCCTCGGATGGACAGGCGCGAGTCCGCTTGGAACGGATACGGCCCCGTCGCCCTCTGCGGGCGAGGGGGCCGCTCAAGCACGCACTGGCGGAGAGGGAGGGATTCGAACCCTCGTCGGAGGGGTTACCCCCGAAACGGTTTTCGAGACCGCCGCATTCAACCACTCTGCCACCTCTCCGCGGTGGCGTCACGCCGCGACGCTTGCGGCGCGCAGGTTCGCAGTATAGCGAGGCGACCACGACGCAACAATCGCCAGACGTCTGCGACATGCTCTACGTGAGGCGATGAGGCCCCCGCGGCACCGCACAGCACCGGTGCCGCGAAGCGAGGGCATCCGCCGAAGCGATGTGCGCTGTCAAGCCCACGGCCTCCGAGGCCGCGTCACCCTTTGCGGGCATCAGGCGTCGACGGAGCGGGCCGCCGACCGAGCGCCGCGCTCTTGACGGTGATGACGCGTTCGCGACGGTTCATCACGAACAGTCCCCACAGCCAACGCATCGTCACCTCGATTTTCGCGAACAGACCCTCGACGTACCACGCGTGCAGGATCGCCCAGAGCACCGAGCCCGCGAACCCCGAGAGCTTCAGCACACCGAACGCGTCTGCAACCGCGTTGCCGCGGCCGATCTGAGCCATCGTGCCCTTGTTGAAGTACTTGAAGGGTCCGGGGTCCTTGCGCAGGCCCAACTCGGCCAGGATCGTCTTGCCGACGTGCTTGCCCTCCTGCATCGCCGGCTGCGCCACCATCGGCAGCTCGCCCTGGTTCGCCGCATCGCCGATGACGAAGATCTCGGGGTGCCCGGGGATCCTGCAGTGGTCGTCGACGATGATCCTGCCGTACCGGTCCGTCTCGGCCCCGGTCGCCGCAGCGAGCTGGTCCCCTATCGCGGTGGAGCGCATGCCCGCCGCCCACAAGACGGTCTTGGCCTCGATGCGATCGCGCACCCCGTCGGGACCCTCGACGTCGACCCCGCCTTCGCACACATCCACCACCCGCGTCTTCAACATGACCTCGACACCGGCGTCACGCAGCGCCTTCAACGCAGCGTCACGAAGTTTCGGGTCGAACGATCCGAGCACATGCGAAGCGGCATCGATGAGCACGATGCGTGTCTTCGAAGGGTCGAACTTGCGGAAATCACGACGAAGTACCGTGCGCGTGAGCTGAGCGATCGCCCCAGCCATCTCGACACCGGTAGGCCCAGCGCCCACGATCGCGAACGTCGCCCATTTCGCCAGCTCCGACGGGTCGTCTTCGAGCTCTGCGATCTCCAGCGAGCTCAAGATACGGCTGCGAAGCCAGATCGCGTCGTCGATGGTCTTGAGCGTCGCAGTGCAGCGCGCATACTCATCGTGACCGAAGTAGTCCGTCCGCACGCCCGGTGCGAACACGAGCACGTCGTAGCCGAAACGCTCTTCAGGGCCGTCTGGCCGGGCGACGACGACCGTGCGCTCATCCGGCTCGACGCGCGTCACCGTGCCCAGAACGACACGCGCGTTGGGTTGGCGTCTCAACATGCTGCGCAGCGACGGAGCGACCTGACCCGGCGAAAGCACGCCCACAGCCACTTGGTAGATCATCGCCTGGTAGAGCTGGTGGTTCGCCTTGTCGATGATGGTGATGTCGACCGGGGCCTTGCGCAGCATCGTCGTCGCGTACATGCCGCCGAGGCCGCCGCCGACCACCACCACTCGCAGACGTCTCCCGGCCGGAGACAGCGCCGCTGTGGCGGAGACCCGCATGGACTCTCCCATCACGCCCTCACCATCGACCTTCACCATCCGTTCGTGCCGGGAGCGCCCTTGAAAGAACCTTCGACCCAGCTCACGACCCATCCTCCGAAGAAATGGCCGGGCTGCGGCTCCATCCGCCCGACGGCCACGGCCCTGACGCGGAGGTTCTCACGCGTGATCGACGGTGGGCGCGGGTAGTCGGCCGCGCGCTCTGCAGGATGCGAGCGTCTTTGCGTACGGTCGACATCCGGGAGTCCCGCGGCAGACTCGGACTCAACCCCCGCTGCATCGGCCTCCCCGGTATCGACCTTCTCGACGCCAGGCGGCTCCGTGCCGGAAGTGTCCTCTTCAGGCCACACCACCGGCACGATCACCTCGTTGTGCCGCGCGAACGGCGGCTTCCACGGCCCATCGAACTGCGCGGCTATCGGCTCGCCAGCAGAACGCAGACCGTTGCGTTCCATCCACTCGCCCAGTTCCTGCAGCCAGCGCCGGCAGGACGCATCCGCGAGGTAGCCGCCGAAACCCACGACGGCGGCGACGTGGCCGGGAACCTCTGCGAGAGTCACCCGCGGGTCATCGGGCTGCGGCAGCTCACCGAGCGACGCGAACCTGCGGGGCATGATGAAGCTCACGACGTAGCCGCCAGAACCGGAGCCCGCCGCTTCTGCGGTCACAGGGGCCGTCATCTCGATTCGCCGTCCCTCTGTGCGCTCAGCGGTCACGGGCACCGTCATCTCGATGTCTCCCGACTCGTGGTTGCTCCCGAAGATGTAGTTCGCGAGTGTGCTGAAGCCCTCGTTCGTGGCGCTCGCAGGATCCGCGGCGCGAACCCGCACCCGTGCAGTGAGGTACGAGCCGTAGCGTCTGAGCTCGAAAGCGCCCTCCGTGCGCAAGACCTCGTAAGCGAGCCGCTCGGTCACGTCCTCATCCTATCCAGCGCTCTTCATGCACGAATGCGGGCTCATACCGCTCCGCCGGTGGCTTCACCTCGGCCGGGTGCCCGAGTGCGACCATCGACATAGGTACGACCCCATCGGGGACGCCGCAGATACGACGCACGTTGGCCACGCGCTCTTCGACCGGGTACACGCCGATCCACACGGCTCCGAGCCCGATCGCGTGCGCCGCGACGAGCAGGTTCTCGATGGCGGCAGAACAGTCCTGCACCCAGTAGCCCGGGTGTTTCTCATCCCGAGTGTCACCACAGACGACGATGCCCACCGGAGCACGGCCGATCATGCCGGCGTACGGCGTCGCGCCAGCCAGTGCGTGGCGCTGCGCCCCGTCCCTGACCACGATGAAGCGCCACGGCTGCTGGTTGCCGGCGCTTGGGGCCGCCATGGCAGCGCGGAGCAGAACCTCGAGCTGCTCGTCCGTGACAGGCGCGTCAGCGTACGTGCGTATCGAACGGCGACCCAGCAACGCATCGAGTGCGTCCATCTCGGCTCCTCCTCATCCGCTTCCGACAGTCACCCTCCTAACCTACCCAGGCACGCGCCGAACCCTCGCCAGCAGTGAAGACGCGCGAAAATCCGTAACCCGCCGGCAACAATCGGCTGCCACGATGTGAGCACGCACCCGCAAAGGAGACCCGCATGAGCAGCGCTGCGAGCGCACCGCCCGGCACTTCTCGCACGAGGACCTGGCTTGAGCCGGGCGCCGTGCCCGGGACGGCGGTCGTCGTGTTCGAAGGCGCCGCCATCCCGGGCACGCTCGCAGCCTACGCCGGTGTGCTCACGCTCGCCGGTCTCGACATCCTGTCCGCAACCGTCATGAAGCGCGGCGATGTCGTGCACGACACGTTCGAGGTACGAGTTCCTTCTCGGTCAGGCCTGTCCGAGACCGTCGTCGCAGAGCTTGCGCGACAAGCCGACGCCGTACTGGAAGGGCGTTCGACGCTCGACTCCGCTCTGCGCGCCCGGAGAAACTTCTTCTCCGCCGTAGCCTTCACGGCAGAAGTCGAGGTGGACCTGTCGAGCGAGATCACGACAGGCTTTCGTGTGCGTGCCGCAGACCGGCCGGGACTGCTCCATGACCTTGCCAGCGCCCTCTCGTCCGCTGGTCTTAGAACACGCTCGGTCTCGGTCCTCACGATCGCAGGTGTGGCCCGTGACACCTTCCGCGTGGTCGATGCATCAGGACTGCCCCCGCGGGATGCCGAGACGATCGAGCGCGTGCGCCAAGCGCTCCTTCGGGCTGCGAACGACTGAGCTTCGCCTTCGCCTGCAGATCCCGCCTCATCTCACTCCGCGGTGACCGGCACGGGCGTTGCGACTCGCCGCGCGATGCCTTCACCCGCGAAGAGTGCGAGCGCCGCCCAGACCGCCGCGAAGCCGGCGAGTGTGTGCATCGAGACCCGCTCGCGGAACACGAACACCCCTAGCAGGAACTGCAGCGTCGGAGCGATGTACTGCAGGATACCGATCCACACGAGGGGGATCCTGCGGGCGGCCGACGAGAACAACAGCAGCGGCACGGTGGTCACGACACCGGCGGCGGCGAGCAGGGTGAGCGTCAACCAGCCATCCCTGAAGAGGTGTCCCGTCCCTCCTCGTTCGGCGAGCAGCAGCACACCGGCCGCCGGCGTGAACAGCAGGCCCGTCTCGAGCGCGAGGCCATCGAGCGAGCCGAGCGGCGCGGTCTTCTTCACGAGCCCGTAGAGCGCGAACGTCATCGCCAGCACGAGCGCGATCCACGGCAGCCGCCCGTAGTCGTAGGCGAGGTACCCGACGCCGAACGTCGCGAGCGCCACCGACGCCCACTGCATCGGCCGCAGCCGCTCGCGGAAGAACACGACGCCGAGCACGACCGACAGCAGCGGGTTGATGAAGTAGCCCAGACTCGTCTCCACGACGAACCCTGCGTTCACCCCCCACACGTACGTCAGCCAGTTGGCGCCGAGAAGCATCGCGGCTGCCGCGTAGATGCCGAGCGTGCGCGGCTTGAAGGCGCCGGCTGCGAACGAGCGCACCTGCCTCATGAGCACAAGCGTCACGGTGAGCAGCACGCTCGACCAGACGATGCGATGGCTGATGATCTGCAGCGGCGGCACATGGTGGAGCGCCTTCCAGTACAGCGGAAGCAGACCCCACACCACGTACGCCCCCGCCGCCTGCCACACGCCCCTGTTCATGAGCCCGCTTCCGAATCGCCGATGTTCAACGAAGACACCGCAGTATGTCACCAGACGGCCCCGTCGTCATGAGGGTTCGCACACTGCGCGATGAAGACGCCGCCGTCGAGCGCACGCTCCGTGCCGTCCGCCGGTACAGACACGGGACCGCTCGTGGTGGAATACTCATCCCATACCGATCCTGGCGGTCGCGGACGCAGAGCGACCCGTTGCGCTCGATACCGGGCGATCGCCGACGATTCGCCCGACCTGACGAGAGGTGCCACCATGGGAAGACCGCTCACCCCGCTCGACAAGCGCCTGATCAGCCTGCTCTCCACCGACGGGCGCATGCCTCTCGCCGAAGCCGCCACCCGTGCCGGCGTGTCCAGGCCCACGGCTGCCTCCCGTGTGAGATCGCTCGTCGACAGCGGTGTGCTGCGATTCGCCGCACTCATCGACGCTTCGCGCGCCGGGGGTCTGACCGTCGGCCTCGTCGGCATCAAGCTCGAGGGCCACGCCCTCGAGGAAACCGTCACCAAGATCGCCGCCCTCGACGACGTGAGTTGGGCGGCGGTCGTCACGGGCCGCTACGACATCATCGCCCAGGTCGTGACGGAAGGCGGGATGGAGGGGCTCTACCGCTTCGTGAACGCCGGACTCAACTCCGTGGGCGGCATCGCATCCAGCGAGATGTTCGTCGTCATGAAGGCGAACGGCAAGTGGTCGTCACTGCCGCCGGGGCTCCTGCGTGAGTGGAGCGCCAAGGACGGCTAGTGGCAGCAGCCGCGCACGTCGCCTCACCTAGAACGACAGCACGCTGAACTTGCGCCACTCCGAGTACGACTGCGCGTGATTGGCGCACTTGTGGGACGCTCGCACGCGCCACAGCCCCGCCATCGCGCGCGTGACCTTAAGGTCGTAGGTCCACCGGGTCGTATCCACGCCGATCGCGGTCACTGTGTCGACCGCGGACGTGAGCTTGTCTTCCCACCGGCGCGTACGAGCGTTCAACTTCTGGAGCTGGACGTCCATGTTCGTGTACGGGTGCAGCGGCCGGATGGTGCCGGTGATGCGGGCTGTCGTGCCCGGACGGACGACCGCCTTCACGTGCGGCGTCGTCAGGGGCACGTGCACCGGCACGTAGACAGGCTCGGAGAGCATGCCGTCGACCTCGACGGTGTACGTCGCGTTGCGGCGCGGACGCACGATGAAGTGGTAGACACTCGGGTCGGCATACGACACGGGGACCGTACCCAACACGGAGTAGCCTGCGGCGTTCGCGGGCTGCATTCGGAACACGGCTACCGGCGACGAGCCGGCGGTAGCCGTCGCCGTGAGCGTGACGACGCCGGGGTACGTGACCCGTGTGACATCACTGGTCAGGACCGGCGGGATGACCGCAACGGCAACCGGTATCGAGAGCGCTGCAGCGGCCAGTGCGGCGACGGATACGGCGACGCTTCTTCTCATGACTCCCCTCCAGTGAGACCCCTCGATGTCCCTTCACGGCCGCGTTCGGCGTTCCCAGGGACACAGCAGGACACAGAGCGTACCATATGCGGGTGGCCCTGAAGCGTGACGTGCTGGGCGCAGGGCGTAGCGAGGTGTGTGCGCAGCCCCGCGTCAGCAGCACGCACCGGTACAATGGCCTCTCGCGCACGCAAGACTCCGAAGGGTCCCCCATGAACTACCTCTACACGCTCGTCGGCTTCATTCTGCTGTTCGGGGGAGGCGAGCTCCTCGTCAGGGGAGCTGTGACCGTCTCGAATCGCTTCGGTCTGTCGCCTTTGCTCATCGGTATGACGGTGGTTGCCTGGTGCACGAGCGCACCTGAGCTGGTCGTGAGCCTGAGAGCCGCCGCGCACGGTTCGTCCGACATCGCGATCGGCAACGTCCTGGGCAGCAACCTGTTCAACATCCTCGGCGTACTGGGAATCTCGGCGCTCATCGCCCCGATGGTGATGGACCCTCGAGGCCTTCGGCGAGATACCGCGGTGATGCTCGCGGCCAGCATCGGCGTGGCGCTCGCGGCACAGCAAGGGCTGCTCGGCCGCCCCACGGGCTTCGTGCTCACGCTCGCGGTCGTGCTATACGTGGCGCTCTCGTACCGGGCTGAGCTCCGGGCTCCGGACTCGCCGTCAGCCGAACTCCACGAGGAGGAAGCGGCCGAGATCGAGGGGCCGGGATCGCTCGCGGCGGGCGTCGGCTACCTCATCGGCGGGCTGGCCGCGCTCGTCGTGGGCTCACGCCTCCTCATCGTCGGCGCAGCCGCGATCGCACGCACCTTCGGGGTCTCGGAGGCGGTCATCGGCCTGTCCCTCGTAGCGGTGGGGACGTCGCTTCCCGAGCTCGCCACGAGCGTCGTCGCCGCGGTGCGCAAACACAACGACGTCGCCGTAGGGAACGTCGTGGGCAGCAACATCTTCAACCTGCTCGGCATCCTCGGCATCACCGCCCTCGTGAAGCCGATCGATGTCGCCGAGCAGATGTCGCACGTGGACGTGTGGGTGATGCTCGGCGTGTCCGTCGCGCTGGCGCCGTTCCTCGTGTGGCGGGGCCGCATCGGGCGCATGGCCGGCGTGGCGTTCCTGATCGCCTACACCGTGTATATCCTGGTCCTCTTCGCGCCCGCAGCCGGCGCCTGAACCGACCGGCGGTGACGCTTCGTCTCATCCACCCGCTTCTGGAGCCGCCGAGAGCGGCAGGCTGAACCCCACCGTCGTTCCTTCGCCCGGCGTGCTCTGGGCGAAGACCTCGCCGCCGTGGTCGACCACGATCATGCGCGAGATCGCGAGCCCCAGTCCGGCTCCACCGGTGTCTGACGCACGAGCCTCATCAGCACGGTAGAATCGCTCGAAGATGTGTGCGAGGTCGTCAGATCCGATGCCGCTGCCGGTATCGGTGACGCGCACCACGGCACGACCCTGCTCCACAGACACACTCGCGCCCACACTGCCCGCCGCGGTGTGACGAGCCGCGTTCGTGAACAGGTTGCGCAACACCTGAGCCAGACGCCGCTCATCGCCTCTGACCAGCACCCCGCCCTCAGGCGCGACGAGCGCCCGCAGCTCAACGCCGGGCTTGAGCAGCGCACGGGCTCTATCCGACTCCCTCGCCACGAGTTCGGCGAGGTCGACTTCGCGCATATCGTAGCTCAGGCTGCCCGCCTCGGCCATCGCGAGCTCCTGCAGGTCGTCGACGAGCGCAGAGAGGTGCGCGAGGTCCTCGACGAGCGATGCGATGCGGGCGTCGTCGCGAGGAAGCACACCCTCCGCCATGCCCTCGGCCTGCGCACGCGCGGCGGCGAGCGGGTTGCGGAGCTCGTGCGCCACGTCCGCGGTCATGCGCCGCCTCAGCTGCTCGACCCGGGCGAGCGAATCCGCCATGCGGTTGAACGAGTCACCGAGCGACGCCACCTCGGCTGGCCCGTCGATCGCCACCCGGCGCGCCATGTCACCGCCAGCGAGTCCGTGCACAGCTGTCTCGAGACGCTTTATCGGACGCGCGAGGTACGCGGCGAGACCCACCGCGACCACCGCCGCCACGAGGACCGCGAGCACCGAGGCGAGCACGACGCTGCGGTCGACGCCCGACACGAAGGCCTGCTCCGCGGCGGACAGCACCATGCGGCCCATACCGCGGCGACCCTGCCCGGACGGAGAAGGCAACGAACCCAGGTACCGCTCGAACGCCGCGGCAAGCGACGTGCGCGCAGCGAGACCGACGATCGTCGCAGACATGAGCGACACACCAAGAATCGCGAGGAATACCTGCGCCCTCAAGCTCGGTCGCTTCACACGTCACGCCTCCAGCTTGTAGCCCACGCCGAACACCGTGCGGATGTACCGCGGGTTCTTGGGGTCGTCGCCCAGCTTCCTTCGGATGTTCTTCACGTGTGCGTCCATGGTTCGCTCATAGCCCTCGAAGGCGTCTCCGGAAGCAGCCTCGAGCAGCTGCAGGCGCGTGTAGACGCGTCCGGGGTGTGACGCCATGGTGAGCAGGATGTCGAACTCGGTCCGCGTCAGGTCGACGAGACGGTCACCGACGCGCACCTCGCGGCGTTCCGGTTCGATCGTCAGGTCACCGACGCTGACCGGTGCCGACGAGTCGGTCACACGGGCACACCGCCGGAGCACCGCCTTCACACGAGCGACCACCTCACGCGGCGAGAACGGCTTGACGATGTAATCGTCGGCTCCGATCTCGAGACCCACGAGCCGGTCGACCTCATCGCCGCGTGCCGTCACGAGGATCACCGGCACGCCCATGGCGTGGAACCGCTTGGTGAGCTCGATGCCGTCGAGCCCGGGCAGCATGACGTCGAGAAGCGCCAGATCAGGACGCGCATCCGCGAGGCGTTCGAGAGCGGCAGGCCCGTCGAACGCCATGACCGTCTCGAAACCGGCCGCGTCGAGGTACTCGGCCAGCACCTCGACGATCTTCTCGTTATCGTCGACCACGAGAACGGTGGGCATCGTCCCTCCCGTCACAGGCCTGCTCCCACGAAGTATCCCACGAGCCGGCGAGAAAACCCTCTTCCGTCTTGCGAAGCCATGCTGGGCTCCTCGGCCGGCGGAGCGGCCGGCGAACGCTCGGGGGCGGGGCCGCATCGCGCGACCCCGCCCTCCGGTTCCATCGGTCTGCAGACTACCGGGTGTCTGAAGGCGCCTGGGTGCAGACTCCACCGTTCATACCGCGGCCCATGCCTCGGCCGCGGCCACCGCCTGAACCGTCGCGCGCACCCGTGCCGGGACCGCCCGAGCCGTCTCGCGGACCCATGCCCGGCCCCCCTGAGCCGTCACGGGCGCCGCCGGCCCGGCCGTTTCCGCGCGCTGGCTCCCCCGTAGCCGCCACGCGTTCGGTCACGCGCGCCTTCATGCGCTCCAGTGCGGCATCGGCCTGCTCGCGCGTGATCGTACCGTCGGCGACCTTCTGGTCAAGGATCTGAGCGCGGACCTTCAGCGCCTCCTCGACGACCTTCGCCGAGTCGACGCCCTTGCTTTGAGCGATCGCGGCGAACGACGTGCCCGCTTCGCGCTGATCGTGCACCTCATCGACGCTCAGGCCGGTGAGGCTCGCCACCACGTCGGCGAGCCTGCCGCCAGCGTCGCGGAGCGCCGCGCCGAGGCGCAGTCCGAGCCCCGTGACGGTGCCTGTCGTGGTGGTGTCGGCTGACGGAACGGCAACCCCCATCGTGACGTTGCCGGCGACGATGCCGACGACGAGAGCGGCAGCCATCAGCGCCGCTGTCCTGCTGAACTTCATCGTGCTCTCCTTCCGTGAACGTGCGGGACCGGTCGTGCACCTTGAATCTACCTTCGAGGTTTGAATCGCTCGTGAACGCCTGACACGCAGCCGGTGAAGCTTGCGGCCCGCCGTGGACGGCCCCGGTCGAACCGCCGCGGCGCTTCTCCCAGCACCCGCACTCACCGGGAGCTCAGGCGCGTATCCACCCAGACCCTCACGTCCTCCGGCGTGAAGCCGTACGTGTCCTTGATGTCCTTCATGGGGCGGCCCAGCTGGTCCTCGGGGATTCCGAACGCCGCGCTGAACTCCGCGGCGGGAATCCCGCTCACCTCGGCGATCTCAGCGATCGACATGTAGCCGCGGATGAGCGAGGTGTCGAAACCGCCCGGCGCCGCGTCAGCCGGCGAGCCATTGCCGGAACCCTCGTGGCCCGCTGTCCCGAAACCGCTCGCACCGCCGTGCTGTTCGATCGCCTCGGCGAGCGACGGCATGCGCCACCGGAAAGCATCTGCAGCCGTGGCCCCGCCGACGAACACAGCGAGGACGCCGACGACGAGCACCGTCACGAGCAGGGGCGAGATCGCGCCGCCGCCGGGTTTCTTCACCTCGAGCGCATGCGCCGCCGGGCAGGAGTTCACGCACTCGTTGCACGAGATGCACTCGGACGAGCGGACCTCATCAGCTGTCGCCACCTTGATGTTCATTGGACACGCCTTGTCGCATGCGCCGCAGTCGATGCACGCGTCGGCATCGCGCCGGATCCCGAACAGGCTCACCTTCGACAGCAGGCCCAGATAGGCGCCCGTCGGGCACAGGTACTTGCAGAAGAAGCGCTCGTACACGAGCGAGCCGGCCAGCGACACACCGAGCACCGCCACGCCGACGGCGAACTCGGTGAACAGCTCGGCCGAGCTGATGTGCGCCCACGCCGCCCACGGATCGTACGGCCGCATCACGAGCTCGGCGGCCTGCCATGTCCACACCGTGAAGACAGCCAGCACCGCATACTTGAGGAAGCGGGCGGGCTTGTCGACGGCCGCCGGTACCTCGGGGCGATTCTTGAACAGCATGCCACCGATGGCGCCGAAGAAGCCCTGCAGCGCACCGAGGGGGCACAGCTGACCGCAGAAGGAGCGCCGAAACACGAGTGCCATGCCTATCGTCCCGGCGAACAGCACAAGCGCGCTCATCGCCGTCTTCTTGATGAACGTTCCGCCGGAGATGAACGTGAACAGCGTCTCGAGGCCGCCGAACGGGCACAGCGCGTCGACCCCGGCCGGCTTGCTCACGTTGATGTACTGGTGCGCGATGGTCATGCCCGTCATGAAGACCAGGACCGCGGCCAACACCACCCAGCGGACGATGCGCGAGCGTTCCCGGGTCGCGCGGTCGGTTCTCTCGATAGCCATCGTGGTCGATCCCTTTCGTCTGCGCCGCATCTCATCAGGCGCCCACACACGAGGCTGCGGCGCCGAGTTCGTTCACGAGTTCACGGTATCGGTGAGATGTGAACGAGTCGTGAATGCACGCAGCGAGAGTGGTGAATGCGACGTGTCCGGCTCCGAAACGCCCATGCAACAACCGCGTGCGAAGATGACGGGCATGCAGCCGGTCCCCGACACGCGACGCGCGGAGTACGAGCGGCTTCTCGCCTTGCTGGAAGCGCATGCGTCCGGCGACGGTCTGTCACGCCACCGTGCCCGCCTCATAGCCCGCGCAGCGCTGGAGCCGGGCCACCTGTGGAGATCACTCGGCCTCGCGAGTCGCGACGAACTTCGCGCGATGATGGCGCAGAGCTTCCCCGAGCTTGCTGCAGCCAACTCCAAGGACATGCGCTGGAAGAAGTTCCTGTACAAGCGGCTGTGCGGCTGGGGCGGCTTTCACAGTTGAAGCCGGCCGAGCTGCGCCGGGTGCAGCAGCTACGACGAGTGCTTCGGCCCCGAGGACGATGCCTGAGGGCGCGTTTCCGGCACTACGTGGACCGCGGTCGCCTTGAACACGGCGTTCACCCGGTCCCCGGCCCTCAACCCCATCGAAGCCGCTGACCGGTGACTCACGCTCGCAGCCAACGCGAACCCGTCGGCCTCGAGCTCGATCCTGACCGCGGCTCCATGGGTCGCTGTCGACGTGACCGTGGCGGTCACCTGGTTGCGTGCCGAGCTACGCGGAAGCTCGGCCCCGGCTTCGAACAGCAAGACGTCTTCGGGCCTGACTCCCCACGACACGTCCTGCCCGGCCGCGACATCCTCGACGGTCGCGTATACGCACGCCGGTCCGACACGGATGGTCGCGAGTCCGTCGGCCACTGATTCGATGCGTCCTCGCACCGGCGGCGCCGATCCGACGAAGTCCGCCACCCACGCGTCGGCCGGCGCCGCCAAGACCGAACGCGCAGGGCCGGTTTCGACTATGCGGCCGTCGCGCATCACCGCGATGAGGTCGGCGACCGCCGATGCCTCATCGTGGTCGTGCGTGACCCATACGACGGTGACGCCTTCTTCGCGCAGTATCGTGCCGAATTCAGTGACCAAACGTCGGGACAGCAACGGATCCAGCGAGGCGAGCGGTTCGTCGAGCAGTAACACGCGCGGTTCGAGTACAAGCGCCCTGGCCAGAGCGACCCGCTGCGCCTCACCGCCAGACAGCGCCCCTGCCGAGCGATCAGCGAAGCCCGCGAGGCCCACACGCTCAAGCGCCCGCTCGGCACGCGCTCTGCGCTCTGCACGCGCAACCCGGCGCAACGCCAGACCGTATTCCACGTTCTTCGCGACGGTACCCTTCATCAGGTAGGGGCGCTGGAAGACCGCCGCCGTGGCGAGCCGCGCTTCGCGGTCCGTCGCCGACACCTCGCGACCGTCGAGCAGGACCCGCCCCTCAGCAGGGACCTGCAGCAGTCCGAGCACGGCGAGCAGCGTCGACTTTCCCGATCCCGATGGGCCCAGCAGTGCGAGCGTGCAGCCCGCCGGCACGTCGATCCGTGGCACGTCGAGCGTGAAGCCCGAGCGGAACGTATGCCTCAGGCCGACTCCGGACAGGGCCCACCCCGCACGCACCGTGGCAGCGCTCACCGCACACCCGCCTCATGACGCTCCGCCGAGGTCTGCACACCCGTGAGCAACACGTTCACGGCGAATACGATACTGACGAGAACGGCCGCCAGCGCGAGCGCATGTCCGTAACGCCCCATCCGCGTGAACTGCACGATCGCAGTCGTCATGACGCGCGTCTCGCCAGCCAGGTTGCCACCGACCATCTGCACTGCGCCGACCTCGGAGATGATGGCGCCGAAGCCCGCCGCGACCGCCGCCACGAGCCCCATCCGCGCCTCGCGCAGCGTGAGCAGCATCTCGTGGAAGCGCGAGGCCCCGAGAGACCGCGCCTGAAGGCGGAGCTCACGAGGAACCGCCGAGACGGAAGCCGCCGTGACAGCGACGATGACCGGTATCGCGATGATGAGCTGTGCGACCACCATCGCGGTCTGCGAGTACAACAGCCCGAGACCTCCGAGCGGCCCCCTGCGAGACAGCGTCATGGCTACAACCAGCCCGACTGCCACCGGCGGCAGCCCCATGCCCGTGTTGGCAAGCACGAGCGCGACGTGGCGCGCCACATTCCTCTGAGTCCCGAGCACATAGCCCAATGGCACTCCGAACAGGAGGGCGACAGCCGTGGCCGTTCCAGAGACTCGTAGCGAGAGGAGCACGATGCCCCAGACATCGAGCCCTCCTGAGGCCAACAGCTGCCAGCCCTCGGTCACCGCATCGGCGTAGATGCCCACGCTCTCTCGCCTCGTTTCAACACGCTCCGGCCGTGGTCGGTACGAACGCGCCCGCTACCGCGCGTTCGGAACGAAGAGGGCTTGACCGTACTCCTCGATACAGTACTCGCCTATGATGCGCTGCCCATCATCGCCGAGTATCCAGTCGAAGAACGCCTGTCCGCCCGCTTGGTTGCGCGCACCTGTCACGACGATGACACCGTACTGGTTGCGCAGCTCTTCGTCTCCCTCGCGCACGATCTCGAGGTCGAGGGCGCTCTTCATCGACAGGTACGTGGCCCTGTCGGTCAGAGTGTAGGCGTCCCTGTTCGACGCTATCGTCAAGACCTCACCCATGCCCTGCCCGGCAGATTCATACCAGACCTGCGCCTCGGGCGTCGGCGTGGCGATGCCGGCTGCGGCCCACAGCTCGAGCTCCTTCTTGTGAGTGCCCGAATCATCGCCTCGACTCACGAACGTCGCCTCGCCTTCCGCGATCGCCCGCATCGCCGCGGACAGGTCCTCGGCTTCGCCCACATGAGCAGGGTCGCCTACCGGACCGACGATGACGAAGTCGTTGTACATGACATCCCGGCGCTCGACCCCGAAGCCCGCCTCGACGAACGCCTCTTCATCCTCCCTCGCGTGGACGAGCAGCACGTCGGCGTCCTTCATCTCACCGAGCTTGAGCGCCTCGCCGGTGCCGACCGCGATGATTTTGACGACGAAGCGGGGGTTCGCCTTCTCGAAGGCCGGAACCAAGGCGTCGAAGAGCCCGGAATCCTGAGTCGAGGTCGTGGATGCGACGATGACCTCCGCCGGCGCGCCGTCCACAGCTCCCGTCGGCTCGGCCGGCCGATCCGTTGCGGAGCCACAGCTGACAACACCGACCGCCGCCATCGCCAAGAGCGCGGCGGCGGCCCTGATCGTCACGCCCTTCGTGCCCCACATCAGAATCCTCGCACAGTCCCCGGACAACCTCATGCGAGACGCCCGCCCCTGGTGACAGAGACGGGCGCCCTCATCTCGCTGGCGGAGAGCCAGGGATTCGAACCCTGGGTACGCTTTCAAGGCGCACACACGATTTCCAGTCGTGCCCCTTCAACCACTCGGGCAGCTCTCCGGTTCATGCGCTCGAAGAGCGCAAACGCGAGTATACCCGCGCGTCACACGGCGCGGCAACGCCGCTACCACCCCCGACTCGCGCCTCCGCCGCCGGAACCGCCGCCACCGAAGCCGCCGAAGCCTCCGCCACCGAAGCCGCCGCCACCGACGCCGCCCGGCCCGCCGAAACCGCCTGTGCCGCCACTCGGTGGCCCCGGCTTGATCCAGCCCTTCGTCGCGGCCACGACAAGGAAGCCGACGATCCCCGCGAACACGAGGAACACGATGATGATGGGAGTCCACTCGCCGCCTTGGTCCTCGCCGGGCACTTCGACGGCCCCGCCCTCGTACTCGGCAAGCACAAGCTCAGCGATCCTGGCGTGCCCCGCCTCGATGCCGCCAGGCAGGTCCCCTTCACGGAACCGCGGCAGGATGTCCGCATCGATGAGCGCGCCCGTACGGCCGTCAGGGATGGCCCCCTCGAGGCCGTAGCCGACCTCGATGCGCACCCTCTTCTCGTCCGGCGCGACTATGAGCAGCACGCCGTTGTCGAGCTCCTTGGAGCCGACGCCCAGCTCATCGAATCGCGCCTCGGCGACTTCTTCGATCGAGCGGCCGTCGAGCGATCGCACCGTGACGACGGCGATCTGGGCCCCCGGGGTGTCCGATTCGACCCGAGCTGCAAGCGCCTCTATGCGCGCCTCGACGTCAGGCGGGATGACGTTCGCCTCATCGATGACGTAACCGGCCTGCGCGACTGCGGGCCCCGCAAGCAGAGCTGCGGCCAGCGTCGCGACGGCTGCCAGTCTGCGGAGTGCGGTCGTGCGGGCCACCGGCGCGGGGCTAATTGCCGCAGTCAACGCTGGGCGCCTCGCGGTCTGACTCGGAGACCTCGAAGTACTCGGCCTGGGTGAATCCGAACATCGGCGCGATCAGCATCGTCGGGAAACTGCGGATGCGCACGTTGTAGACCCGCACGACCTCGTTGTAGTCCTTGCGCGCCACCGAGATGCGGTTCTCGGTCCCAGACAGCTCGTCCATCAGGCGGATGAAGGTCGCATCGCTTTTCAGGTTCGGGTAGTTCTCCACGACGACGAGCAGGCGGCCGAGCGCGCTCGTGAGAGCCGCATCCGCCTCCGCAGCCTCCGCCGGGGTCGCGGCGCCCGCCACCTTGGCACGCGCGTCGGAGATCGCACCCATTATCTCCTTCTCCTGTGCGGCGAAACCCTTCACCGTCTCGACCAGATTCGGGATCAGGTCGGCCCGGCGCTTGAGCTGGTTGTCGATCTGGGCCCACTGCGCCTTGACGTCCTGGTCGAGTTGGACGAGCCCGTTGTAGGTACCTACGAGCGACACCGCGAGCACGGCGATGACCGCAACGACCGCTCCGATGATGACGCCGGTCTTACCCACTGCCACGCCCCTCCTCAGATGCCGGCGCATCTCGGCGTGTGCGCCGCGCGCCTTGAGTATACCGGTGCATGGGCATCGAAGCGTACCATGTCCGCATGGGTCCGAATCCTGCCACGCCCGGACTGACCGCCCTTCTCGCCTCAGGTGCGTTGCGAGTCGACCCGCTGCCATGGATCCTCGACTCGGGTGAGGCCTCGGCAGAGTGGCTCGCACTCACCAGCATCTGCGGGGCGCCCGCTGATGATCCCGGCACGATCTCAGCGCGGCTCCGGGCCGTCGCGGACCCCGCCGTGCGAGAACTCATCGCCGAGCTCCCCGACCCCGCATCGCCCGCAGAGCCGGCCGCTCACCACAGTCCGCTCTTCGTCCCCAACCGGCTCGGTCTGCTTGCAGACCTCGGAGTGCGTGCAGGAGATGACCAGCGCCTCGATGCGCTGGTCGAAACGCTGCTCACGAGCCGCGACCGTCACGGCCGTCTCGTCATGCCCGACGCTCTCGCCGTGCGCCCTAAACCGTACGCGGGCTCTGCCGTCTGTGACTCCAACGCCATACTCGACGCCCTGCTGCGGCTCGGCTGCGGTCGCGACCCCCGGGTCATCGCTGCCGCCAAGCGCCTTGCGGCTGACGCCTCGGTCTCGCCGCAGGGACGCGGCTGGCGTTGCCTGCCCGAGAGACGACCGCTAATAGACTTCTCAGCAAGGAAGAGCGACGCGTGCCCCCAGGTAACCCTCGAGGCCGTCCGCGCGCTCGGCCATCTCCCCGCCGACCGCCGCCCGGGCTGGGCGCCTGATGCGGCGCGGACGCTGCTCTCGTTCTGGCGGCGCCGGACCGACGAGCGCCCGCATGACTTCGGTCACGGCTACCAGTTCAAGACGGTCAAGTGGCCCTCGTTCTGGTACGACGCCCTCGGTGTCCTCGAAGCGGTCTCGCGCTTCCCTGAGGTCTGGAACGGTCCGGCCGCGAGCCCGGACGACATCGAGGCCGTCGCCGAGATCGCGGCTTCGCTCATCGATCACAACGTAGGCGAAGACGGGCGAGTGGCGCCGGTGCGCACGTACCGGGGTTTCGAGCGTTTCAGCTTCGGGAGGCGGGGCGTACCCTCGCCATACGCGACCGCACGGGTGCTTGCCGTGCTTGTGAGGTTCGCCGTGCTCGCCGGCGCGATTGCAGCCGTCGATGCGAAGACGCTCCCCCCGTCGCGCGCCCTGGGCAGCCGCAAACCTCACGAACCCACGACGTCAGCCGCGTGTCCGGTACCGCGGGCGCGGCGTTACGAAGCCGCGCGGGTCGTGCCGCGTGTGCTCACGCGTCACCACCTCTGCACCCCGTGGGAACCGGCGAGCATAGAGTCGCTCGCGGGTGACCTCGTGGGCCTTGTCGCGGCCGACCCTGCGACGCCCTACCTCTCGCTCGCGGCCCGGCTGCCGAACTTCGACCCTGCCTCGCTCGACCGCGCCCTCGATGAGAGAGGCTCCCTCGTGCGCATCCGCTGCATGCGAGGCATGCTGTACGCCGTGCGCCGCGACCTCGTCCCGATCGTGCACGCCGCGAGTACGCGCCAGGTCGTGCGCTTCGCCCGCGATTTCGTCCGGTCACGGGGCATCGACCCTGCGACGTACGAGCGACTCGCCGCCCGGGTCCTCGACGCGACCGCGGAGCGGCCGCTCACCACCGCCGAGCTGCGTGAGCGGCTGCAGCCTCACGCCGACCTCGCAGCGGTCGTGACGCTCATGTGCGCCGAGGCGTCACTCGCGCGGTGCGCTCCCCGTGATGGACGTTATGGCCGGACCCAGACGTTCGCCCCGTTCGCATCGGTCTACCCCGACATAGTGCTGGGACGCATCAGTGAAGATGACGCCCGGGCGCAGCTCCTTCGCGCATACGTACGTGGATACGGACCCGTGAGCGCACGTGACGCCGCTTGGTGGACCGGCATGGACCTCAAACGAGTGCGCCGCGCATTCGACTCGCTCGAGGACGAGCTCACCGAGATCATGATCGAGGGACATGAAGGCGCGTGGCTCATGCACGCCGCAGACGCCGAGGAGCTCGAGCGCGCCACGCTCGCCGCTTCTCCGTCGATCGCGCTCCTGCCAGCCCTCGACCCGCTCGTCGTGAGCTACACCGACCGCTCCCGCTTCGTCGATGACCGCGTACGGCCGTACGTGTTCGATGTGGCCCGTCACGTCGCCCCTGTCGTGCTCGTGGACGGCGCCGTGGCGGGCGTCTGGGACATCGACCTGCACGAGATGCCGCGCGTCCTCGTGCACCTGTTCTCCGGCGCGCCGGCACGCGTGCGTGATGCCGTCGTCACCGAAGCCGTCCGCATCGGAAGCGTGCGCACCCCGGTCGAGCCCGAGGTGCGGTTCGTCGAACACATGGTTCCGCTTTCGGACCGACCCGTGGGCGCATACACGCACCCGCTCCGCTGACACCCGTCAAGCACTCCGCCACGCGCACGCGTAGACCCCCGGCTAGGGTGGGTAGCCGGGGGTCTACGGTCGGCCTAGCCGTACCTCAGCGGTGCGGCTGATGCCCGGGGCGGATACGAGGGACTCCCCGGGCAGGAACCGCGATCACGACTTGGCGCTGGCGCCGAACAGGGTGCCCACCTTGTCCAGGCCCAAGTCACGCTCGTAGCGCTCGTGCGCGGTGCCGTGGATACGCATCCAGATCTCATCCACATTGTCAGGAAGCTTTCCGTCGAGCTTGCTCACGACGATGATCGTCAAGAGCGCGAGCGGGAACGTGAAGAGCACGGGGAACGTCAACGAAGCCACGAACCCGATCAAGCCCTGGTCGGGAGCGAACGCGGGGATTGTGAGTTGCTGGAAGATGTTCATGAAGATGATGGCGATCGAGCTGGCGAGTCCGACCACCATACCCGCTATCGCGCCCCGCTCGGTCGTACCCCTCCACCAGATGCCGGTCAGGAGCATCGGCACGAAGGCCGAGGCGCCGACCGAGAAGGCCCACGTCACCATCATCGCGATCAAAGCCGGGTACGCCTTGTCGAGGCCGAAGTACGGGATCGCCCATCCCAGGATGAATGCCAGGACGGAGAAGAAGATGACCGCCGACTTGCCCACGAACACGCGCTTGGCCTCTGACGCGTTCGGGTTGATGTACTTCTCGTACACATCGTGACCGATTGCCGACGCTGCTGCGATGAGCAGACCGCCGATGGTGGAGAACATCGCCGCAAAGGCGCCGGCGGCGACGATGCCCATGAGCCACTGGCCACCCATGACCTGCGCGACGGCCGGCATGACCTGGTCCGACTTCACCAGGATCCCGTCCACGGTCGCCACGTTCGCAGCAACCGTCCCGGCGCTGAATGCGTCCAGGATCTTGACGCGACCCGCGAGACCCGCGATCGGCGCCAAGATGTAGAACGTGCCGATGCAAACGAGGACCCAGAACGTGGAGCGACGGGCAGCGGAACCCGAGGGGTTCGTATAGTAACGGTTCAGG
>FWPV01003217.1_pt1 | contig 37627 bp, 28 predicted proteins | sample 2228371 | NCBI WGS metagenome assembly FWPV01 (sample SAMEA103939776, study PRJEB20133) | metagenome | reverse complement strand
CAGGAAGCAATTGTTCTTCAAGCGTCACTGGCACCATAATGGTTTGCTTATAATTGTAATTTTTGAATCGCGCCATTTTACTTCCTTAATTTGTTCATTGGCAATTGTCGGAATAAAATAGCATTTTTAAGCGACTTTTTCAACAGTTTCTCTGCGGTGAGACAACCATTATCCGCAAAGCAAAATGTTCGATCCCAGAAATCACCTTTAGCACGTCAATGATTAGGTTTATTATCCCATGGGAAATAATTTTGACTTCTGTCTCATCTAACTTTTATATCAAAATCTTGGCAAAGTTCAGTTCTGTAGGTAGTGCATTTAAATTTAATCCAAATATTTTTAATTGGAAATGTACACTTTCGCAACTTTACAAACAATCGGTTACGCCCAAAGATGATAAAATCCACTTGACATTTACTGGAGAAAGTGATAACATATCTATGAGAAATCAGCGTTTCTATCATCTAAGACGTTACTGGTTGAGGTTTGCCGATGGGTTATGCCATTTCTTTTGGTCTCTTGTGGGGGATCACAGAATTAGCGGTGGGGCTTAGTCTGGCTTCGATGTGTGCAGCGGGGGTGGTTGGCTCTTTGCTAACGGGTCTATCTTTCTTTTTTCTCTCAGCGTCGTGGCATTCATCACAAAAGTATTGGGCGGTGATGCTCACGCTGGGGGGTGTGATGAGCCTCAAAATCGCGGGCGCTTTTTTATTGCCCCTTCCCCTCGGACAGAGCGCCGTTTTGCATCCTCTCTTTGCGTTCATCAGTCAGTTTTTGATTTTCAACCTCTTCGCGTGGATAGTGCAGCAGGTTGGAACGTTGCGTTGGTGGTACGCATTGATCGCCGGTGGGATGGCCGGTTGGCTGGCAGCGCATGTGTTTCCACTCGTCAGATTCTTCACCGGTATAGCGGCTTGCCAGACCGTCGGCAGTCATCTGCCACTGTCGGTGTATTATGATTACATAGCAGTGATCATCGGCGCGGTGGCCTGGCCGATCGGCAGGGAGATAGGTTTATGGTTACAAACGCCAGCGGCGCGTCAGGTTATGGAAAGTAAATGGCTTCCAGCCATTATCAACGTAGCGGCCATGATCATTTTTTTCTCTTTAATCCGCCATGGAAATTGAAAATCCTGTGATCGAGTTTATCCTGAATCAGCAACGGGTGGCGATGAGCGCCCATCCCGGCACCGTGACCTTGGATCTGATCCGACGCCATTTTACGCTCACTGGCACCAAAGAGGGCTGCCGCGAAGGTGATTGCGGCGCCTGCACGGTTTTGTTGGGACACCTAGAAGGTGATGGCCTGGTCTACAAGGCCGTCAATTCCTGTCTGTTACCCATTGGCGATGTGGCGGGAAAGCATCTACTCACGATAGAAGGCATTAATCTTCCAACTCTCAATCCCGTGCAACAAGCCTTTTTACAAGCAGGGGCGGTACAGTGTGGTTTTTGCACGCCGGGATTCATCATCTCGCTGATGGGGTATTTGCTCAATCATTCAGTCTTCGATGTGGATGAAGCAATCCAAGCTGTTGCCGGCAATATCTGTCGCTGTACCGGCTATATTGGCATCCGTCGGGCTATCCAGCAATTACAGCAGCTGCTAACGATGCAGCAATTTTCAGGGCAGCGCATCCCGGCGCTGGTGCGGCTGGGTTTTTTGCCGGACTATTTTTTACAAATTCCACAGCAGCTACGGCGGTTAGACCATCGGCCGAGCCACAAAGTAGAAAATCTGCCTCATGATCATGTTTGGATTGCCGGCGGCACCGATCTTTACGCGCAAAAGCCGCAGCAACTGACAGAAGAAAAAATTGTTCTGCTGTCCGATCGGGAAGAATGGCAACACATAGATGTAAAAGAGGATGGTTTATATCTCGGTGCTGGTGTGACCATCGAAATGATGCGCCGTTCGCCGCTATTGCACCACCACCTCCCCGGTGTTGCTCAGTATTTGCAGCTGGTATCTTCCACGCAAATCCGGCATCGTGCTACCGTAGCCGGCAACGTGGTTAACGCCTCCCCCATCGGCGACCTGACGATCATGCTATTGGCGCTGGAGGCGACGATCGGCCTGACCGACGGAGAACATGACCGCGAGTTGCCGTTGCGGCGATTCTTCCTCGGTTATAAATATCTCGACCGTCGACCCAACGAGTGGGTCAAATACTTTCGGCTGCCATTGTTGCTCCAAGGCAGCAAGTTTCATTTCGAAAAAGTCTCGAAACGGACTTTTATGGACATCGCCTCAGTCAACACGGCCATTAAAATTCTTTTTAATGATGATCATATTGAAGAGGTACATATCTCTGCAGGCGGTGTGGCGCCTATTCCCTTATATCTGGAAAACACCTGTGCATTTTTACGAGGCATAGTATTGAATAGTGATTCAGTTAAAAAGGCCGTAGAAATAGCGGATACGGAGATATCTCCCATCAGCGATGTGCGGGGGTCTGCAGCCTATAAACGGCGATTGTTGCGGCAACTCATCCTTGCTCATTTCCTCACATTGTTTCCAGGGCGATTTGAAGAGGGCTTCTGAGTAAGGCCTCTCGAAATGACATGTTTGAAAATTTTTACAAACACTCATTCATTTTGAGATCTAGATCTAAAAGTTGAATACAATCATGATGCTATCAATTGCTAAGAAAATGGTTTCAGTCAATATGTCAATTATTAGCCAGCTACACAGATTTTGGGTGCTCATTATGTCAATTTGAACCACTCTGCATGAATCGTTTTTCGATCTTTAATATACAAAAATCAGCATTCGCAAACTGGTTCCTTTTAACGCGATGTCGAGAGAATGGATTGATAACTTAATCCCTAAGCGAGATATGGAATATACCGACATATATCTTCACGTTCGCGGCGCATCGCAATTTGTCGATGACTTGCCGACGCCGAGCGGAATGCTGCACGCAGCCATCTACGCTTCCCCCATTTCTCATGGCCGCATCCTCGAAATCGATGCCGAGGGGGCCGAGCGGATGATCGGCGTCAAGGCGGTATTCACCGCCGCGCATATCCCGGGGGATAATCAAATCGGAAATATCATTCAAGATGAGTGTTTATTAGCGGAGGATTCCGTTCATTATTGGGGTCAGCCGATCGCCGTGGTGGTAGCGGAGACGCCCGAGATCACTCGTCGTGCGGTACATGCGATCGTGGTAAAGATCGATCCTCTACCAGCCATTTATGATGCGCGCCAGGCTTTTCGCGCCGGACAGCTCATCATTCCGCCGCGGATCTTTCGGTTGGGTCATGTGGAGAAAGCATGGCGCCGTTGTGATCTGATCGTGGAAGGCCAGGTGGAATCCGGCGCGCAGGAGCACGTGTATATGGAGCCGCAGAGCGCACTGGCGATACCACTGGATGATGGTGGCCTGAAAGTCTATTCCGCCACCCAATCGCCCACTGCAGTCCAGCGCAACATTGCCCGAATTCTCAACGTGCCCATGCATTTGCTGGAGGTTGAGGTGCCGCGCATCGGCGGCGGATTTGGAGGCAAGGAAGACCAGGCTACCGCTTATGCTGCCATGACCGCATTGGCAGCCTATCGCCTCAAGCGACCAGTCAAACTGGTACTCCACCGCAGCGAAGATATGCGCTTCACTGGCAAACGCCATCCCTATTCATCCGATTTTAAAATCGGTCTGGCAAAAAATGGTAAGATCATGGCCTATGAGGTAACGTTCTATCAGAATGCCGGCGCTGCAGCGGACCTTTCCACGGCCATCCTCGATCGCACCCTTTTCCATACCACCAATAGCTATTATATACCCAATGTCACCGCCACCGGATACTGTTGTCGGACGAATTTACCCCCTTTTACCGCTTTTCGTGGTTTTGGCGCACCGCAGGCGATGTTCGTGTTGGAATGTGCGATCCATAAAGCCGCAGAAAAAATGTGTGTTGAACCTCATGTGATCCAGGAAAAGAACCTCATCCGCAAAGGACAAACCTTCCCTTATGGCATGCGTTTGGGTAGCGATCAGCCCAAACGTGCTTGGAAAACTTTGCAGACTTTGTACAGAGTAGCCGATCTACGAGAACAGCAGCGGTCATTCAATGAAAAGAATCGCCACTGCAAAAAAGGGATGGCGATCATGCCGGTATGTTTTGGCATTTCCTTCACCAACACCATGTTGAACCAAGCCAGCGCGTTGGTGCATGTATACAGCGATGGCAGCGTGAGCGTGAGCACCGCAGCGGTGGAAATGGGTCAAGGGGTGAATGAAAAGATTCGCCATATCGTGGCGCGTGTTCTCGGCATCGATCTGGGACGGGTAAAAGTGGAGCATACCAACACCACCCGCAACGCCAATACCTCACCCACAGCCGCCAGTACGGGTCCAGATCTCAATGGCCATGCCACTCGTATCGCCTGCGAAACCATTCGTGCCAATTTACTTAAAGTAGCAGCTCAAGAGTTAAAAACCAATGCCAAAAACCTGGAGATAAGACGAGAGTCTGTCTTTTCATCTGGAAAAAAAACGCAATTAAAGTGGTCGGAATTGGTCGCAAAGACCTATGCCAAGCGCCTGTCGCTATCAGCTCATGCGCATTATGCCACGCCGAAGATTTTTTTCGATACGCAGAAAAATAAAGGTCGCGTGTTTGCATATCATGTTTGCGGGTGTGCTGTGGTGGAGGCCACGGTGGATTGCCTGCGCGGCACTTATCGATTCGACGCTGTGCGCATCGTTCATGATGTGGGTCAATCGCTGGCGCCGCTCATCGACCTCGGTCAGATCGAGGGCGGCGTCGTCCAAGGTCTCGGCTGGATGACGATGGAGGAAGTAATCTATAACCATGAGGGCAAATTGACCACGAATAATTTGTCCACCTACAAAGTGCCGGATATCTATTTCGCGCCTGAGGTTTTTACAGTAAGATTCATGGAACCCCGAGAAAGTAACAAGGGACTTGCCGAGCCGATAAGCGGTCCGTTTCAATCCAAGGCAGTGGGTGAACCACCATTCATGTACGGCATCGCTGGCTATTTTGCCTTGATCGTCGCCATGAAGGCCTTTCAGCCGAAAATTCATATCGATTATGTTGCCCCGATGACACCGGAGCGGGTGTTGATGGCTCTCTATCCACCAGAAGGGAATCGTTAAAGTTGCGTCTGAAATTCCAATAAACTGACAAAATCATGATCGAGAAGCAGAAAGGTTAGTTGTATCTAATTTTCATTGTGCCCAAAAGCAAAACACTTCGATATCATAATTAAATGAGGGGTCGGTGTCGAAGGAGACCTATCGGGAGACTACGGTCGGAGGCAATCCAATATGAGTCTGGGCTTTCTTTTTATTTACTGGCCGGAGGAGACATCTCGAAAGACCACGCTCGCGGATCCCTAAAAAGAACGAGAGGCGATTTTTTTTAAAAACCATAAAGATATAAGAAGACTAATACCCTTTGGCGGGAGGGCCTATCCATGCAGTTACGTGATAAACTATTTGGGTCTCGTTTGTCGAGCAAACATAAAATGCGCCAACCATCGGCTCGAAATTTTTGGAGTAGCTTTTTTTCATCTACCAGGCGGAGTGTCGCTTCAGGGGTAATTATAGGCATGGTGGTAGGGGTCCTGCTTGCGGTAGCGTTCATTCATATATCAGGCCACTCGGCTTGGTTGGAAGATCAATGGCTGAGTGGCAGCGCCTTATTGACCCGTCAGTTCGAAGCCGTGGAAACCTTTGAAACCCCTTCAGCAGGCGGGGAGTTGTCCTGGAATTATGATACTCCCAACACCATGGTACGCATTGCGTTGCGCCCCAATCAACCCGTGACCGCCAGTCTGCAGTTCAATCCTGCAGAATATCAGATGAGCCATTTCTATCAGGAGGCCTGGACTGGTAGTGGCGACGTTAGGGTGCTACCGAATTCGGTAACAGTGAAATTGCCCAATGCGAATCGGTATGTATTCGTGATGAAAAGCAAAGGCGATTCTCATTCGCCCATGGTCTTTAAACTAATGAGCGAAGATTCGCTGCTCATCAGCAAAATACTCGCAACGAAGGGAAAAAGATGATTTTTGGGGCAATGCCTCGATGAAGGTGGAAACATCCGCCCGCCTTTTGTGGACAAGATTATAATTGCCTCAATGGGATATCTTTTTTCACTGTTCAGCCCAATAATGGCCAGAGTTTATCTATGAGAGTTTACTCAAAATGGTCTTTCGTTTCGGCGAGCGAAAGCAACAACCTATCCCGGAAATGAGCTGATGGTATCCTGGAGAAGAAATGGTTCCCTATCATAAAGGGTTGTTATTGCTGCTAATCTATTCAATGAATTCCTTTGCCGGGAGTATTCACGGATTCGTGCGCAACAGCAGCAGCAAGGAGCCCATCGTCATGGCCAATGTCTGGCTGTGCAACACCAATATTGGGACAACCACCAATCTAAAGGGATATTTTGTCTTGCCCTCATTGGCGCCGGGAGAATATGAAATCTGTGTTCGCTATGTCGGTTTTCAAATGGTGGTGTTGAAGCAAACTCTTAAAGACGGTGAAGATATCACCCTGGAGGTGCTTTTGCAAGAGAAACCGATTGAATTAGGCGGGACGGTGGTCACAGCCGAGCGCGATCAACGCGAGCTGGACATCAAGCCGAGCCGGATCGCGGTGCAAGTGCCGCAATTACGGCGCATTCCGCAAGTAGCGGAACCGGATTTGTTTCGCGCTCTGCAGATGATGCCGGGAGTAGCCACGTTGAGTGATTTTTCGGCAGGATTGTATATCCGCGGTGGCAGCCCCGACCAGAATCTAATCCTGCTGGATCAAATAGACGTCTATAATCCCAATCACATGTTCGGTTTTTTCAGCACCTTCAACACCGATGCCATCAAATCGGTGGAACTGCTCAAGGGTGGCTTTCCAGCGATGTATGGCGGTCGTCTTTCCTCCATCCTCAACGTCATCAACAAAGAAGGCAACCGAGAGCATTTCCGCGGTGTGGCGCGCGCCAGCCTCCTGAGCTCCACAGTCACCCTCGAAGGGCCTTGGCGCAAGGGCTCCTGGCTGGTTTCGGGCCGGAGGACTTATTTGGATTTGGCCGCCAAAATGATAGACTATGACTTACCCTACTACTTTTATGATGGACATGCCAAATTCAATTATGATTATGATAAAAATAATCTCCTCAGTTTTAGCCTCTATATGGGTAACGATAACCTCAATTTTGATCAAGACGCTAATACCCTTATATTGGACTGGGGCAATAAAACCTTTTCCAGCCAATGGACCCATCTTTTTTCCAGCAAGCTGTTTTCGCATTTCGTCTTTGCCGGCAGTCGCTTCTCCAGCAAGACCGACGTCCAGTTCGACAAGGTCTCCTTCGGCATCCTGAATCGCATCGATGATCTATCGCTCAAAGGCATGCTGACTTTTGCCCCTTCACTAAAGCACACCATGGATTTTGGCTTCGAGGCCAAAGATTTGCATTTCAGACTCCATTATCTGGTAGTGGATACCGATTATCGTAATCACTTCTCCGGCCGCTATTTTGGGCTGTATTTTCAGGACAATTACAAGATAACCAACTTGGATATTTTGCAGACCGGCCTCCGGCTGGATCACTACAGCGATGGTGATTATTCCAACCTGGGGCCGCGTGTATCTTACAAACATTTTTTCACAGATGCATGGACGATGACTGTAGGATATGGTCATTTTTATCAGTATCTGAATTTAGTGCAGCAAGAAGGGATGAGTTTTGCCGATATGTGGTTTCCGGTCGACCCAACCTTCAAGCCCGGCAAGGCAGTGCATTATGTTCTCGGTTGCTCTTATGATAACAAGGGCAGTCTTTCGTTGGATGTGGAAGGCTACTATAAATCCTATGATCATCTCGCCGAATATCGCACGTTTCGCGGTGGCGATGAAGACCTGGAACATCAGACGGCAGCGCAGAATTTCTATTCCGGCAAGGGTCGTTCTTACGGCGTGGATGTATATCTGCGCAACAATGTGTGGCGCATGCAAGGGTGGCTCGGCTACTCGTTGGCATGGACAAAAAAACAGGTGGATGGCTATAACTTCGGTCTGGAATATTTTCCCACCTACGACCGCCGGCATTGCCTCACAGTGGTCGAGGATTTTCATCTGAGTAGAAAGTGGCGCATCAATCTCGCCTTCAAGTATGCCTCTGGGCAACCCTACACCGAAGCCACGGCGCGCTATATAGTGATGGATCCGGCTGGTCGTACTTATTACGAAGTGTTGGAAGGCAAAAAGAACTTTTATCGCCTGCCGGATTATCACCGCCTCGACCTCGGACTCTTTTATTCGATGCAAATCTTGAAATGGCCGGCAGAGACGTTCATCCAAGCCGTCAATGTCTATGATCATAAGAATGTCTGGTATCGATACTATCAGGTCTATAACAATCCGGCCACGGTCAAGGATTACAGCCAGATTCCGTTCCTGCCCACTGCCGGTGTATCGATATTCTTTTGATTCTTATGTCATGAAAAAGAATATTGGCATTTGTCGATAATGAACATAAATTTTTATCCAGCGAAACCTCCCCACAAAACAACATCGAGTGGGAAGGTGTAGTTTTTTTCTTTCCGGTTTGCGAGACACGCTTTTCGCGATTTAAGGCTAAAACAAAACGATGGTCTCGATCGCTTTCCTTTCCATGCCAGTGGATATGGTAAAGCTTTTGGCGAAACCCGGGCCCTGGCAATCTGGGTCAAATAGGCTTCAGGACTCATTTCCTTGACCATAGGGTTAGCGAATGTTATCAGACAAACGCATGAGATATTGACAAGTTGAGAAGCGTGAAAATCTATGTTCTTGCGCATTCATCATCGCTGGTTCTTTACGATCGTTGGCACAAATGGCAGTATTTCAAGTGATTGTTTTTTTTAGACTTGGCACGTTTCCGCTTTAAGATCTTTTTATCGAGAAAACTAACATGAGCCGCTGGTTGATCATCGTAGGAATAGTGCTTATTTCTGTTGGCCTTGCCCTCCAATATGCGCCATGGCTTCTCACCTGGTTCGGCAGGCTGCCCGGCGACATTCGCATCGAGACCGAACATACCAAAATCTACATTCCCCTGGCTTCGATGTTCCTGCTCAGCATTCTACTCTCGTTGGTGATTTATTTATTTCGGCGATGAGGGGAGAATAAAATGAAGATGCATTCATGGGTGATAACCATACTTCGTAATATATCAATGGTCCTGTTGTTGATGGTGTAGTCCGAGCCAATCTCAGCACAAATGCGATACCTGGATCCGATCTTCCAGGAGGTGCAGAGGAGTGAGGGGATCGTCTATGGTGCCAATATCAACCTCCTTGGCCATGTGCAAATACTGCGTTTGGATTGTTATCAGCCGCTAGGAGATACGCTATCGCAGCGGCCATTGCTGATTTGGATTCATGGCGGTGCGTTTGTCTCGGGCAACCGTGGTGACCGCAAAGCCCAGGCCATGGGGACCGGCTTTGCCAAACGGGGATACGTGGTAGCATCGATCGATTATCGCGTCGGCGTGAGCGATACCACCAGTCCTACGGCTTTTTTAGAATCCATGCTGCGGGCTGTGCAAGATGGCAAAGCAGCGGTGCGCTTTTTCCGCAAACATGCGTCCATCTATGGCATCGATACGACCCATATTTATGTCGGCGGTTCCTCTGCCGGCGGCTGTACGGCGCTACTGATGGCCTATTGGAATCAAGATGAAATTCCGCTGACCGTCGATCAAGCACGCTGGGGAGATTTAGAGGGGAACAGTGGTCATTTAGGTTATTCTTCGGCGGTTCAGGGTGTTCTCAATTGCTGGGGTGGAATAGCCGATACCAATTGGATAGATGCTGGAGAACCACCGGTAACCGCTTTTCATGGCATGGGCGACCGGATCGTGCCTTATGATGTTGGCTATATCCAGCAAGGATTTCTGTTCAACGGCAGCGCGGCTGTTTGCCGTGCCGCTCAACGTCAGGGCATCTATAATGAATTGGTGCTCATCCCAGAGATGGCTCACGGTGTTACCAACGAAGCGCAGATGGATAGCCTCATCCGCTTCTCCGCTCGCTTTTTCTATCGTCTATTGACCAATCAAATACCATCCATCGCTGCTCGCTCTGTACAGGAGAAAGAAGCGTTGGAATTAGACCTTTATCCCAATCCATTTAATCATCGCTGTTGTATAAGATTCGCTCAACCTGCGCCAGGCTGGGCGCAGGTGATAGTCTACGATATCATAGGTCGTCAATCCGAAGTGTTATTTGAGGGATTTTGTCCAGCAGGAAAACAATGTATAAAGTGGCAGCCCTATTCTTTGGCGAGCGGGCTGTACGTCATCGCTCTGCTAACCCCTTCGAATAGATGCCTGCGCTATGGATTGTTGATTAAATGAGCCATACACCACCAGGCTGCCACATTATCAAGCCTCAAAGCAATCTATGTCAAGTTCGTATAAAAATCTCTATTTGAAGATATATTTGATGTAATCTTCCGACTCCCAACTCCTGTGGCCGTCGTTGAAGCGGATCCAGGTCTGAAAATGGTTCGGATCGTTTTCATTGAGCAGGAACACCCGACCGCCACGGATGTGACTCTGGCCAATGTCATCTTTTGGGAAATAGGGATAAGGCCGGAAACCCGCCACGCTCACATATCCCATCATGATGCCCTTCCATTTACCCACATAGTTGTTAAGGTGATCGTGACCGTGGAAAATACCCAGCACATCGCCGCGGTCCAATACCGCCGCAAACATGCCGCTGTTGATATTTGAGGGACACTCTGGTTCATGGCGTGTGCCAATGGTCTTGGTAGTCATCACCATCTCTTTGATTTCTGGTAAGGGGATATGGAAGAACATGAGACTCGGTATTTTTTTACCCCATTGGGCTTCCAACTCTTTGGATTTTTTATAATACCAATAGACCTGATCTGTTTTGATCCACTCGTAAACAGCTCCGGGAATACTGGAAGCACTTTGAGAATCAATGAGCCAAATCCCGAAAACCGGCTTTTGCCCTTTGGCATCCAAAATCAAAATATTCTTGTCGCCAACGCCCGAGAGTCCTCTCTCCCACCCGCTATTCATATTGTAAGGGTAGGACTCGTAAAAGGACATATGGTCGGCTTTGCTGATGCCATATTTATGCAACGATTCACAATCGTGGTTGCCGAAGGTGATGGCCCAAGGGATCTTTTTAGCGGCTAAGAGATTGCCCAACTGGGCGATGGCTTTTTGCAGGTCCGTTACGCTGGGGCCAGGATCGCCGGTGGTCACATCGCCATTGACGAGGATGAAATTTGGTTTTTCGATGTCGATCACCCGTTCCAGCAATCGCGCCGTAAGCGAATCACCTTGAGGGCCTAAGTGGGTGTCAGCAAAAACGAGGATTTTGAATGTGCCGTCGGGGGTGAATTTCAGCGTCGGTTCAGCAGCTTGTAACAGGATGGAATGGATCAAGATACAACCCAAAAGTTGCCAGATGCGAATTCTATTCGTCTTCATGGTTCCACTACCCTTTCTCAAATTTTCCAATAAGCACAATTGGATAGAGACATTAAAAAGTTCAACCCGTTACTTAAAGTACGATTATTCGGACAATATTAAGTATTTTGGGAAACAGATTCAAGTAAAAAAAACCGTTTATCTCACTTCAATATCTACATGAACATCTTGGTCATTTGACCACGACTTTGGGAAAATACCAAATTACTGTGACATAATTTTGTGACAATTTCTGACATAGGAGTACTTTATGCTGCTGATTTTATTATGTTTAATACAGTAATAACAATGGATTAATTAATATTTCTATATATGGCATAAATTTTGCAATATATATAAAAATAATGACAAAATAGCAAAAATATTTTCATCTAAATGAGTATCTACTAAGGAAACAAAGTCTTTTGTTTTAAAATGCAGATAAATGCAGCATACACAAACCATTGATTTATTGGGATTGTTTTTTATGATATGCCTTTTAAAAGATCCTATAGAAAGTATTTTTAGCATAAATAAATTTAAAAAACATTTGAAAAATTTATGATTGTTTCTATATTTTTATGTTGATTTGATTTATTAAAAAAGGGAGGAGACATGAAAAGTATGAATTTAAGCACATTATTATGCACGGGGTTAGTCATTCTTGTATGCCCCATCCTCTACGCACAATTGCTGGTCAAAAATAGCGCTGACCAGGAGGTTATGCGGGTCGAGCAAAACGGCGTCACCTGTTTCAGTACCGGAAATTGTTTTGGTCGCGTCAATATTGATTCACTTGGACCGGTTTATCCCTATGTTGGACAATGGGGACAAACCATTTATGCACAATCCTGTTTATATATTGATGAAAAAAACAACATTAATTATGAAAATAATGCTACTAAATACGTGGGTATACATGCCTTTGCTTATATGGGTGCAACACCCACCGCTGGTAATCCTAAACAGGACATTGCCATTGCCTCTCATCTGTTGAGTTCGAATAGGTCGACGACCATTGGTACTGCCAATCTGGCGATAAATTGGGCGCTTGGTTCCGAATCTCCAACAAGACGTGACGTTGCCATGATCCTCGGCACAATATCGGACGCTGATGCCGCCACAGCAGCTGGCGATATCCGAAAATTAGCAGCGGTTCAAGGATCAGTTAAAAGTGAATATAATACGCTGCATCCTGAGGTAGTTTATGCCGGATATTTTGAAGGCGCACCCAGTTTTTTTGGATATGATGTGATTGTTGATGCCCCTTTGATGTTAGGCCCGACCAGGGCATTATATTTCGGGCCTCGTGAGACAGATGGATCCTGGCGAATAACACGTTCGGGTAACAATTTGGTCTTTCAAAGGCGTGAAAGCGGTTCATGGGTGACCAAAAGTACGATAACTCCTTAGCACAAGCGCTTGTTTCATATACGGGTGGCATAAGATCTAATGTAAATGTTTATCGCTCAGAGTGCTTATTTTTTCAGCTGATCATTTAAACAATACTATGCATTGAGCCAAACGTTGTTCTTGACGGTTGTTATTTAAACAAACAATAATTCAAGGGAGGAGACATGAAAAATATGAAATTAAGCACATTATTGTGCACGGGGTTAGTCATTCTTGTATGCCCCATCCTCTACGCACAATTGCTGGTCAAAAATAGCGCTGACCAGGAGGTTATGAGAGTAACCCAAGATGGCATGCTGTCTATTCGCAGCGCTTTGATCGATGGTCGGGTCAATGTGGATAAACCAGGCAATGTTTTTCAATTTCCTGGCAATGAGGGTACCAATACTGCCCTCATAGGCTATCAGGCAACATTTGCTCGCATCGATGGTTATTCCAATTATAATCAGGTCACAGGTATAGGGGCGTGGGTTTATGCCAATGCGCCTTCGAATACCAGCAGCTTCAAAGTCGATAATGCCGTCAAGGGAGCTTTGTATTTGAATTTCGGCCAAGACCAAAGAAGATCTATCACCACGGGAGTGCTGGGCATGAACCGAGGAAGGAGTAACAGTAGAGATATTGCTGGGATATACGGTTCGCTCGATAATGTGGATGATGTTTTATCGACTTTTTCCAATCTGTCAAACATAGCTGCTATCAAAGCTCAAGTCAATACCGATGGGTTTGATCCTGGTGGGCCAAACGCATCTAAAGTATATTCTCTCCATTGCAGCGGCACCAAGTCATACATTGAATCGCCATTAATCGTCGGAAAGGCCACCAGCTTACCCAATCCTGGCGGAGAGGAAGAGCTATTAATCTATAACAATCTCGACGGCAAAGCAGCCAATCTCATCTTAAAGGGAAGAGGGGATGATGTACGGTATTCTAATATCCAATTAGGAAGAACGGATAACGAGCGGAAATGGTTGATTAATTATCATAAAGAACAAGGGTACGTGGAATATTTAACTTTTACTTTTTATGACTTGAATAATTATCATAGATGGGTTCAGATAACACCGACGGGACAATTATTGATCCATAGAGAGCTTGGGCCAACACCCCAGAGCGTTTTGCACGTGCGTGACTTGCCAGTTGCTAACGATAACAGCGATGCGATAAGTCAAGGCCTCATAGTGGGTGATTTTTATCGAACTTCAACGGGTGCGGTGCGGGTAGTATATTAGTCATAAAAAAAATTGCCGAGCCGTCCATGGCACCGGGTTTAGGGGGGTTACCGGTCACCGAGGGGACGCCCGGCAATTGTTATCAAATTAACGCTATAATATAATTAGTATTTTCTAATTTGTCAATACATAAAAGACCTGATTCTTCTGTAAGGTTTTTACTGATTCCTAACAAATAAGTATCAAAATACTTACATTTATTTTACAGTTCCACCAATCCCTGCTTGATGGCATATTTCACCAAATCCGGCAGGTTGCGCAACGACAGTTTTTCCATCAAGCGGAAGCGATGCGTCTCCACGGTTTTTACACTGATATGCAACAATTTGGCAATCTCTCTGTTGGTCATTCCTTCGGCCACCAATTTCAACACCGCCATTTCACGTTCGCTCAGATGATCGCGTTTCTTGCTCGTCAACCGTTTATGATCCTCCTCTCGCAGCCACTCATCGACGATGGTCTTGGAGACCGCCGGGCTCAGATAAACATTTCCCTTTGAGATGTGCTCGAGAGCCGATAATAATTCCTCGGCGGCCGATTCTTTTAGAATATATCCTTCTGCGCCATTGGCCAGCGCCGTGCGCACATATTCCTCGCGATTATGCATGCTGAGAATCAATATCCGCGTGGTTGGCGATATTCTTTTTATCTCTTTGATGGCCTCCAGCCCCCGCATCAGCGGCATGGCGATGTCGAGGATCAAAATGTCCGGGCGCTTTTCCCTTACTTGTTCGATGGCTTCTAGGCCATTGCCGGCTTCCCCGACGATGGTAAATACATTATTCTTTTCGAAGAATGAATAGAGCCCTGCTCGTAAAATTTTATGATCGTCAGCAATGACAATTGAGATCGGCTTCATGGTATGGCTCCTTCTTTGAGGGGCATCTCCACTGATATTTTCGTACCTCCGCTTTCAGCACTTGTGATATGAAAACGCCCACCCAACAATTCGGCTCGCTCTTTCATGGTGATCAACCCAAATCCTGTGTTGTTTAGCTGCTTTTGTAATAGATGATAATTAAACCCGCGACCGTCATCAGAGATAGTGAACAATACATAGTCATTTTTCAAGTTCAGCTGGACACTTATGTGATGTGCTTGGGCGTGCTTTAAAATATTTGTCAAGGCTTCCTGGGTGATACGGAAAAGAGCGGTCTCTTGATCTTTTGAAAGCACGTCGTGGAGGTCTTCGGACTGAAAGTCGATGGGGATTTTCCATTTCTGTTGGAACTCGCGAAAATAGTCCTTCAATGCTGCCACCAATCCAAAATCATCCAACAGCGGCGGGCGTAATGTATAGCACAATGTCGAAGCGATGTTTATCGATTGTTTTATGGTCTGTTGCGCCTCCAGTAATCGTTGATAGGAAGAGCCGCTGGTATTTTGCAGGGCGGACCTGATTTCAAATTGCAGCGCTGTAAGATATTGCCCCAATGAATCGTGTATTTCTCGGGCGATTCGCGCGCGTTCTTCTTCCTGCACCTGCACCAGTCGTTTGGAGAGAATCCTGAGATGTTCATGGGATAGGGTTTGTTCGGTGACGTCGATATTGAGACCGATCAAGCCAATGGTTTCGTTAGTTTCGGTAAGCACCGGACTGAGGATGCAGGAATAAAAGACAGGGCCTAATCCCAAATCGGTTTCGAATGATTCTTGAACAATGATTTGAGTCTTCATCACCCGTAATCGTAAGGTATCGAAAATGAGATGAACCTGGTTTTTCTGACCTAACTCTGCAGCCTTTTTCCCAATCACTTCGCCCCAATTTTGGATGAATAGACGATTGGCACCGGTGTAATTACCGTTACGATCCATGGCAAAAACTTCATAAGGGATGCTATCAAAAAGTGCTCGATACATGGCCTCACTTCGTCGTAGTGATTCGGCAATCGCTTTCTGTCGGGTTATATCCTTAACAAAGCCTTCCATGCCAATGACGATTCCCTTATCGATCACCCGTCGAGCGTTATAGCTGTACCAACGTCGATCTCCCTTTGAGGAGGTGATGAAAATTTCCCCCGCTTTAATGTTTTTGCCGCCCATCACTCTGGCGATGGTTTTCCTGACCTGCTTACTGGTCTTGGCATCTAATAAACTATATACCTCTTTTCCAATCACCTCGGCACGTTTGAATGCACTGATTTCCTCGAAAGCTCGATTCAGGGTTTTTACCCTGCCATTTACGTCGATAAAATAATAGCCATCCAATGATCGTTCAATGATATCGCGAAATCGTTGCTCCGAAGCTTTTAAGGCAATCTCGGTTTCTTTGGCGGTGGTGATATCGCGCGATATGCCTAAAATTTGCTCTACTTTTCCCGAATCATCAAAAATGGGCGATAACCAGGTGCCAATCCATAGCATCTGGTCACCAAAAGGCGTCTGCTCTTCGACGTAGTGGGGTTTGCCGGTTCGAATCACCTCGTCGATCGTTTTTTTCTGGCGATCGCCAATGGCCGACGGGAAGAGCTCTGCTCGCTTTCTACCGATCAATTGTTCAGCCTCCACTCCGAATTGGGAAGCCGCAAAACGGTTGGCATAAACAACGTGATCATCCCTATCCAGCATATAAATCATATCATGAGCGGTTTCGGCCAACGTACGATATCGTGTTTCACTTTCGCGCAAGGCTTTTTCAACTTGCTGGTGGCGTCGGATCTGTTCCTCTCTGGCTTGTAGCAGACGCGCATTCTCGATGGCCAGACCCATCTGATTGCCGATGCCTAATAACACATCTTCAGAAAAGTTTCGAATGACTTTTTTGCCGTAATTGCCAAAATTGATCGTACCCAGTTTTTTACTTTTGCAAAATATAGGAATTACTAAAAATGAAGTAACACCAGCGTTGTGCAACAGAGGGTAAGAGGCAATGGTTTGCGGATCGCATGAATAGAGCGGTCGACCATGCTCAAAAGCATTTTTGATTAATGGCAGTTCCTCATGCCTTGGCATCGCCGAATAGAGTTTTTGACCACCTAAACCGCGAGCTTTTGCCAAGTGTAGAGTTTGTTTTTCTTCATCATAGAGATAGACCACCCCTACCTCGGCCTCGAAAATTTTCATCATAATTGCCAAGGCATCGGACAGAATCGCATCCAGCGTTAACGTCTGATTGCATACCTCGCTGATGCGATTGAGTATTTGCAGCTCATCCGCCCGCTGGCGTAGCAAGCGCTCGTTCACTTTGAGGTCGGTTAGATCGACCAACGTGGCCACGACATGATTCTGGCCATCTACTTCCACCAATCGGCTCGTTATCGACAAATCACGACGAGTACCATCCGAGAGGACGATCGCATGTTCATAGCGTTCGGGTAACTGTTCTCCCCTTAAGCGGCGTTGGGCGTTTTGCCAGAGACGATAATTTTGTGGATACTTTTTAACCTGTGGATCTAATCCACGCATTCCTGGAGTAAAAGGCTGGCCCAATATTTTTTCCGCCGCTGCATTTGCATACAAAAAACGATCGCGGCCAATGACCACCACACCGACATCCAGTTTTTGCAACAAAGCAAAATAAGTCCGACGCGCCACCTCTGTCTCATGTTCACGATTTTTCGCCTCGCTTACATCATGAAATAACGCCAATACCAGCGGCTTTTGTCCGTGCAAATGGATGGGTGAAAAAATGCATTCGAGCCATTTCAATTCGCCCGATGGCAACTCGAAACAAAGCACCTCACGAACATATCGCCCTCCTTTCACCTTCTGCCACCATTCGCGAACTGCAAAACCGTATTTTTTTTTGCAGACATCTTCTAACGTTCGATTATGCAACTTTCTTTTTTTGAACAGCCACCCCCATCTGGAGAGTTCATTGCAAAACAATATTCTGCCATCCTGGTCAAGCAACAGTATCGCATCATCGAACTCATGAGGCGTCTGCCGCAACAAGGAGATCATTGACTGCAAATTCATCTGCCCCGTGGGGTCGGCGGTAAAATGCCACAAATAGTAGATAGGTCGTCGGCGGTTGCTTATCTTTTCAACGTTGGCATGATAGGACATGTTTGAATTGATATTATGCACTTCAAAATTGAATTGAAGCCGGTTTTTTTTCAGGGGGATGAGAGAGCGAATAACTTTACGCACCGGCAAAGGCCATAACAACCACAAGCGCTGGTGCTGCACCTCGCCCACTGGATGGCCTACCATTTGCCCAAAAGCGGCATTGGCAACAACAATTTCCCCCAGCGCATCCGTTACACACATGGCGAAGGATGAGCGTAAAAAACATGCTCGCTCAAGATTCGCGAAAACCTTGTTTTCTTTTCCCACCATAGGACGACTCAAGCTATTTATAATTAATGGACAAATCTCAGCCAATGGATAACAAGTTTTTTTCTGGTTCATGACTTATCTTGCTGGAGCGGCGGGTTTGTGCTCCCACGAGGAGATTAGGAGCATGATGGAACCTGCCCGCTCACAGAAACCACGGAGGCGAGATTGATAAACAATCTACAATCTGCGATTTTTATCATACTCCCTCCCTCTTTTTACGCGTGCAGATGCTATCCGGCAGACCAGTATAATACACGTACGTTTCGAAAGGTACGCGATGGACGATAAACTTTTTTTCCACACGTGCGACGAATTCCGATTCCGCGGAATAAGGCACGAGCCTGAACCCGCCGCTATCGATAAACACCTGCCGATAGCCGAACAGCGTTGCGCCGATCACACATTCGGACAAATGGATCAGGCGATCGGGATGATAAGCATCCTGCACCCAGTGTGATTCTTCCGGACCCTCGAAGATAGCACCGCCGTGCAAGAGCTGCACCTGTGGATTTTCCTGGAAATATCTAACACGCAGGGCAATATGTTCGGGTTTGTACTCGTCATCCGCATCCAAAAAAGTGATGAATGGCCCCAGCGCCGCGCGAATGCCGATGTTGCGCGAGGCAGCTAACTTGCGATTGGCATGCTTGAAGTAACGCCAGCGCGGCTTGTGCGTTAACAGCGGCAGGACGAGCTCATGCAAGCCATCTTCGCTGCCATCGTCGATGATCAAAAGCTCCCAATCATCGAAAGTCTGCGCTTCCACCGACTGGATCGCACGCATGACCAAATGACGACGGTTATATACTGGCAGGATGACGGAAACCTGCGGGTTCATTAATCGTTCTAAATTCTCCATCAATCAAAAAATTCCCTATGTTGTAGATCAATGGCAATCGTTTTCACCCAGCGATCATCAAAAGATGGACATGAGGGTAATATGGCTAAATGTGCAAGTTCGCGTGAGTATGTAAACAAAATGAATTCCTAAAAATGATAAATGATCGCTGTCAAAGTCTTAAAATTTGAATACTGTGATCATGAAACCCCATATGGTGAACTCCTGTCCAAGTCAGGTCGCTTAGATGAAAAAGATGTCTCGTCGCTGGCGTTCCTCGACAGAACACGGTTGAGAGGTTCACACTTTTGTAAGTTTGAGTAAACGATTTATTTTATCTAAAGCAAATCTTCGCGGAAGATCCAGAAATAGGCAAGTATGATATTAGCAATGAATCGCGGTATTAACCATACATTTGATTCCACCTGCTTCTTTTAGCTTCCTTTTTCCAATATTCAATATTTTCAAAAATTAGTCGGTATTAATATTCTTGATTCTTTGTTATTTTTTCCCCACTTTCGGCAGAAAATAATTCTCGCCTTTCCACAACCGCTTCACCCTGCCGTCTGCATCCATCTCGAAGCGGACGAGCTCGCCGTTGCCGCCGGCACCCGACATGCGGAAGCGATGTGTCTCTTCGGGCACCAATTCGATCAGTCCATCGCGCGGGGCATCATTGGCAGGATAATCGAATTCGTACAAGTACAATTTATCCTCCAACAACATCACCTTTGCCTGCCATCCCCAGGGATCCTGATAATCGCCTACATAGATTTCCCATTCTTTCGATGCAACTATGGCGGGTGGTTTCGTTCGCTTCCAGTTTAAAATCGTCGGCGCCAGCTCATCATAGATACGATAAGCAAAATGGGTGGGCACGGCGTCGGCGCAATTGCACAAAACAATCACGCCAATTTTTTCATTATGACAAAAGACGATGTGGCTTTTATAACCAGCCACCCAACCGCCATGGCCGACCAAGGTGCGCTCGCCGCGTTTGCGCACGTAAAAGCCCAAACCCCGGCCTCCTTGCCAATCCGCATCGAGCCAGTGCACGCGGTGCATTTCGCGCAAGCTGTAAATGCTCAGGATAGGATGACCTTTGACGCCATCGCTGAGGTGTGCCGAAAGGTATTTTGCCAGATCCTCGACGTTGGAAGTGATATTCGCCGCCGGGATCAGGCCGTTGCTCTCGGGAAAATTCAGCTTGTTACGCCGCCCATCGGGCTGTCGATAATCATAAGAGGTGGCCAATCGATTCCTCTGTGAAGGAGGTAAAACGACGAACGTGTTGCTCATTCCCAGAGGGTTGAGAATATTCTCTTCGATATATTGTTGATAGGAAACACCCGATGCCGCAGTCACCACTTCGCCGGCCAAAGCCAAACCTAAATTGGAATAGCGATAACGATAGTCGGGCGGAAAGATCAATTCCTGGTTGGGCAGTGTGGCGATGATCTGTTCGCGGGTAGGGAACTGATGATCGCTCCAGTAGGGAAAAGCCGCCTCGCCGGGCAGTCCGGCGGTATGGGTCAACAGCTGGCGGATGGTGATCGGCGGGGCATCGGGAAATTTATTTTTTAATTCGAACCAGGGCAAATACTGGCGCACCGGGTCATCCAGGCGCAGCTTGCCAGCTTCGACCAATTGCATCAAAGCGGTGGCGGTAAAGGTTTTAGTGATCGAAGCGATGCGGCAGAGGGTCTGAGGGGTCATGGGAATTTTCTTCTCCAGATCAGCATAGCCAAACCCTTGAGCCCATAGCAATTCCTGATCGTATACCACGCCGATCGCCATGCCTGGGATGCCCTGATAGGCCATGGTTTCTTCGATCCAAGTTGCAAGCAATGTGGTAGAAGCGGAAAATGGTGGATAGCTAATATCGGCCACTTGTCCATTCAGCAAAAAAGCCAGCGACAAGATGATGATGAAACTTTTTGGTATGCGCATAGTCACCTTTCCCTAAAACTCATCAAGAAGCAAAGAATATACTAATTTTTTTGGTGTAAAAAGTCCTTATCCTCGTTATCTATAATAAAAATATTAAGCATGGTTTGCAAGAAAAAAAGATGAGTTTCTTTTAAGATATTGACTTTTTACCATTTTTTAGATAAATTTATATGAAAATAATATTCGGAGCACCCATGAAACCCAAAATCATTATCGGCATTATCATCATCATCGCGGCGTTGGCTTTTTTAATCATCAGCAGTGTAAAAGACAGCTCACTCTATTATCTTACGGTTTCTGAGCTAAAGGCACAAAAAAACGAGATACAGAATCGCGGCCTGCGCATCAGCGGCTATGTGATCCCTGCTTCCATCGAATGGGATGCGGAAAAAATTCAAGTGCGATTCACCATGACCGAAGGACCCGACAGCCTCAGAGTTGTTTATAACGGCGTAAAACCCGATCAGCTGGCAGATCAGCAGCAACTGTTAGCAGAGGGGAAATTGGGTGCCGACGGCATATTTTATGCCAACAAACTATTGTTGAAATGCCCTTCCAAATACGAGGCAAAATTGGAGGAAAAAGATCTCAGCGATCGCCAAAAATAGAACCTGCCATCTCGTTCGCTCTACAATCCAGTCATAGGCCTTCCACTATCTTGCCAAAATAGCAGATATAGGGCGATCGACTGACTATATTAAGAGGTTATCTAAATTCTTTTAACAGAGCAACAAAATACCCTTACCTAGCCAATAAAAGAACCTAGATGAGGAAAAAAGCTACTCGCTCCCTTTTATTATTTCTTTCAAGAAGGGAAATATTTATTTGACCATCCCACAAATTTTGGCTTTTTACCCCTCAAGATGTGGGTTTAGAGAAATCTTGAGTGGGAATGTTAATATTTTGATGCGGAATTTTTAGCGGTTCAGTTAAGAAGAGGACACGTTTTAGCTATTTTTTCTAGACCAAATTGATTACGATCGGCTGACGCCATCTGTGATCAACAGCCGGAAAAGCCGTATATGTAAACCAACGGTTTATTAAAGGGAGGAAATATGAAGAAAGTGATGATCCTTAATTTGCTGGTGGTTTTATTGATTTGGATAACTTTGCTCCTCGCCGATGACACCAATCCACCGCAGCAGCCGGTACGGTTGATTTTCATTCACCATTCTTGTGGCGGCAATTGGCTTGCTGATCCGAGTCCCGACTATCCCTCTGGAGGCTTGGGTGCCGCGTTGAAAAATAACAACTATTTTGTCAGCGCCACCAATTATGGCTGGGGGCCGCATAGCATCGGCGATCGTACCGATATCCCTAACTGGCCGGAATGGTTCACCGGCCCAAATCGGAATGAAATCCTCACGGCTCTCTATAACGAAAGCGGACAAAACATCGGCGAGTTTGGTGCTTGGTCGCGACTGGCCACCAATCCTGGTGGAGAGAACCAGATCATCATGTTCAAATCATGTTACCCCAACTCTGATCTCTACGGCCAACCCAACGATGCGGCATATGATGAGCCCAACGATTGGGAATTCTCCGTTGCCAATGCCAAGGCGGTTTACAACAAAATTCTGACCTATTTTGCCACACGACAGGATAAACTGTTCATCGTCATCACCGCACCGCCGATGCTGTCCAGTGAATATGCTCCTGGTATTCCATCGCCATCCAAACGCGCTGCCAACGCGCGCGCCTTCAACACTTGGCTCGTCGAAAATTGGTTGAGTAATTATCCCTATAAAAATGTGGCGGTATTCAATTATTACAATGTTTTGACCAGCAACGGTGGGTCTCCTTATATCCACGATGCCAACGTCGATACGGGAAACCATCATCGCTGGTGGAAAGGTGCCATTCAACATGTGCAACCGTTTCAATTCAATTTTGCTGCTTATCCCAGCGGCGACAGTCATCCCACCAGTGCCGGCCATCAAAAAGCCACCATCGAATTTGTGCCGCTGCTGAATATCTTTTACAACCGTTGGCGAGCTAGTCTAGCAGTAAAAACGCACCCCACATCGCCGGAAGAATTTAAATTGCACGCGGCTTATCCCAATCCCTTCAACCAAGAAACGGTGCTGTCTTTTTCAGCACCAGACGGCGCAGAGGCAGAGCTGGTCATCTACAATCTTTTGGGCATCGCGGTGCGCCATTTCGATTTCGGTCGCATCACGACTCATGGGCTTCAGCAAGTAAAATGGAATGGTTGCGATGATCAAGGCAGAATTTTACCGAGCGGCGTCTATTTCTACCAAATCCGCATGAATCAGCGACAAGCAATGGGCAAGGTTTTATTGAATAGATAACATGAACATCTTGATTCTATCTCCAGCAGGCAAAAGAATGGACACCAGCACCGTCCACAGATAACAGTCGCCATAACGGTTGTGCTTGTGTGAGAGTATTTAAAAACATGTCATGTGGATGAGCGCCAGCGACGAGACATCTTGAAGCACAATAGTCGCAATTAATTGAAAATATTAAAAGATTAGCCGTTAAAATCATAGCGGTTATTTATCCTTCTTTGGAAAAAAATCTAGTTTTCACACAGCCACGGTTGTATGGAATTGCAGCTGCTGAAAGACCTTTATATGAAGAATTTGAAAAGCTTTCGACTACGCGTTAATCCTTAAATCGTGTTGATCGTTACCAGACGGATTTATAGTATTCCGACCGGCTGAGTCCTCAAGGCATCGAAACTGCTTGGGTTGCGCTCCCCCGCGGGAGATTAAAAAGGGGCATTTTCTATTTGTTTCCGATGTGCTCCCCTGCTTGACCGGTCGCGGCGGCCATAATCGATTGCTCACTTGCTTCGCCGCGCTCGAATCCGGCAACGATGCGCCCCTGGTGCAAAACCACTATGCGATCGCTCATCGCCAACAGCTCCGGCAGCTCCGAAGACACCAAGATAATGCTCATCCCTTCACGTACAAACCGATGCATTAGCTGATAAATTTCCGCCTTGGCGCCGACATCGATCCCTCTGGTCGGATCATCCAAAAGTAATATTTTCGGATGGGTGAGCAGCCACTTGGCCAGAATCACCTTTTGTTGATTGCCGCCGCTCAACGTTTCCACTGCTCCGGCTAAATTCGGCACCTTGATGTTCAACTTGCGAATATATTCCTGCACCAGTGCATTTTCAAGATTTTTCCGCAGAATCCCGCGCCGCACTGCCTGTGCCAACCCTGCGATGCTGATATTGGTCATCACCGTTAACAGCAGGAAAAGCCCTTGCCGTTTACGATCTTCGCTGACGAGAGCCAAACCATGGCGAATGGCTTGCACCGGCGAATCTATGACCACCGGCTTGCCGGATAGATATAGAATGCCGCTTACTACCTCTCCGGGGGGGACACCGAAAAGCGTGGTCATCAACTCGGTGCGTCCCGAACCCATCAGCCCGGCGATGCCGAGGATTTCACCGCGATTCAGGTTGAAATGGATGTTTTGCAAGCAATAACGGTGCTTTTGCGTCGGATGACGCACCGTCAGGTTCTCCACGCGCAGCACTTCCTCCGCAGCGCTTTGAGCCTGTTTGGGGAACATTGCCGCCAACTCGCGGCCCACCATCATGTCGATCAACTCTTTGCTGTTGGTCTCTGCTACGTGCCGGGTGGCAATGTATCTACCGTCGCGAAGAACCGTGACTTTTTGGGCGATGCAAAAAATCTCTTCAATCTTATGGGTAATATAGATAACGGCGACATTGTTTTTTTTCAAACGTTCGATTACCTGGAAGAGCTTTTTCACCTCAGTATCCGAGAGCGCCGAAGTAGGCTCATCCATGATGACGATGGCGGCGTGCAACGACAGCGCCTTGGCGATTTCCACCAACTGCTGTTCGCCGATGCGCAACTCACCGACGCGACGTTTGGGATCCAATGTGACCCCCAGCGCCTGTAATTCCTCGGCGGCATCTCGGCGCATTTTGGCGAAATCGACCAATCCCCATTTCGTTTTGGGCTCGCGTCCCAAATAGATATTTTCGGCAACCGTCATCTGTGGGATGAGATTGAATTCCTGATAGATGATGGCGATGCCGGCGCGTTCTGCGTCTTTGGCATCGGCAAAGCGTACCTCGCGGCCCTCGATGCGGATTTCACCCTCTTCTGGTTGGTAAACTCCGCTGAGTACTTTCATCAAAGTGGATTTACCCGCGCCGTTTTCCCCCAACAATGCATGCACTTCGCCGCGATAAATCTCGAGCTGCACACCGTCAAGTGCGCGCACACCGGGGAAGGTCTTGACAATCCCCCGCATGCTTAAATATGCTTCGGCCAATTATTGCAATCCTTCTTTGATTTGCGCGATCGATACCCCCAGCACCTGCCTGGCGATGGCATCCAGCTCGGACTCTGATCCCTGGAAATGAAAGGTGCTATGGAGATGTGACAGCGACGCGCCGGGCAGTAGCGCGGCCGCCGGTGAGGAACTCTCCAGCTCGTAAAAGGGTCCGAGCGGTTTGGCACCGGGCGCTGGCGGGCCGTCGTTGTAACTGTTCATCACAGCGCCCCGATAGGGCTGGTCGGTGATTTTCCACTGCGAATTTACATAGTCCACCGCGCCATCCGGCAGAGAGAACCGAACCAACGTCAAAACTTGGTGCTCTGCGTCATAGCTGCCGGCAACCGGTTTGACCCGAGCGCGCGACACGCCGATCTTGCTGCGATACTTGCCATCGCCAGAGAAATAAATCGTATTGCCCTTGATCTTCAGACGCTGAGGCGGGACGACACCGAAATAGTCTGAAGTGACGATGGGACCCAATTCCGCCTCTGGTCCTTCTACAAACGGCACCACAATGGTGGTCTTGGGCGAAGGATTGAACATGCCCAAAATCCAGATCGATAATAATCCGCCCTCATGAGTCCATGCCTTATCGGCGACATTGGTGATTTTATTGTCGGATTGAAACGCCACCATTTTTACGTTTTTGGGTATCTCCACACCCAGCGCGTCTTTTACCTCCGCGGGCGACAACAGGCGCACTTCGCGCTGCACGTCGACGAAAAATTCGCTGTCGGAATAATTCTTCAGCCGCATGCTTTTGTGGAAAAGGACGCGATCACTTTGCGCCTCGACGATTTCAAAGGCCTCTTCGTTGAGGGGCGGCGGCGTGTACCAGTGGTCCAGATCGAAGGGATCGCCTTTTTTAAAAAAGATAGCATATTGGCCGCCTTCTGGGCCCATCCAGAAGCGGTCTTCGCCGCCAAAGGCGTTCATGTGAGGATTGTTTTGCCCGGAACGGATCAACTCGCGATTGATCCAACCATAGCTCAAACCGTCATCGCCAGCGGCGGTGCTGGTCATGACCCGGCCCTGCATAGCCGGAATGACGGCAATCTGCGCTTGCTTGCGCTCATCCGCAAGCACCAGCACCCGAGTGTATTTTTCAAGAAAAGCGATATCGTCTTTAAACATCGTCCCGGAACCCTCCTTTTTGACGGGGGAACAGCCGCACAGCATGGCGGCAAAAAGCACGAGTGCAATAAGTCTCATTACACCTCCTCATTTGCGATATAGAAATAAGATAACCTCGGTCAGGTTATTCAATCCGTTTCAATGGATTCATGATCATTTGGATTTCCTTGGTGTTGATATTGTCTTTGGTCACCACCGTGATGCCGGTATCGATGCGTTTGGGGACCTCTCTTCCCGCCAGCACATCGACTGCCGCCTTGACGCCTTCATAGCCCATCTTGAAGGGATTTTGTAGCATCAAAGCATGAATGGTTCCTTCGTTGAGAGCCAATACTTCTGGCGGTGCGGTGTCGAATCCCACCAGCTTGACCTTGCCGGCTAAGCCTTTGCTCACTAGCCCCTGTGCGCAGCCGATGACGCTGGATTCCGCAGTGGCAAAAATCCCTTTTAAATCGGGATGCGCCGTCAAAATATTCTCGGTTACCGCCATGCCGATCGCCACCTCGCTGTGAGAGTATTGTTCGGCGACCAGCCGCAAATTCGGATAGGCTTGTAGTCCCTCTTTGAATCCCTGTACCCGCCAAATAGAGGTGGCGGCGCCGGGTACATGCGCCACCAAGGCGATATCCCCTTCATAGTCGCACAACTCGGCGAGAATCTCCGCAGCTTTGCGCGCCGCTGCGACGTTGTCGGTCGCCACAAAACATTCCGGCAAATCCGATTCCACGCCAGAGTCGATGGTGATGACGGGAATGCCGGCTGCTTTGGCCTTGGCGATCGTACTGATCAGACCTTTGGCGTCACAAGCGGCGAGCACGATCGCATCCACCCGTTTATTGATGTAATCCTCGACAATGGCGATCTGACCGGCGATATCGATCTCCTGCGAAGGTCCCTTCCAGATAATATCCGCATGAAAATCTCTGCCTGCTTGCTCAGCGCCTGCCTTGACCGATAACCAGAACGACTGCGCCAGACTCTTCGGCGACACCAATATCTGCGGCCGATCGCTCTTCTTCCCCGTACAGGAAAATAAAAACACCAGTAGCAGTAAAAAAACGATTCGTTTCATAGGATTCTCCTCATCCACAGCAACCGGAATCACGATTGCAAATGTTTAAAAAATGGTTTTGTTTATATCTTTTATCTTTCGCAAGTATGTGGTTGATACTCAGGCGATACGTGATTGTGTGAAAACCTCTAAAAACGTGTCATGTCGAGGTGCGCCAGCGACGAGACATCTTAAATTAAAAAATTCGTGACCAATTGATTATTTTGAAAGATCAGGCTGTTGAAAAAAAGCGTTCATCTGTCCATTCTTTAGGAAAATATTTCGTTTTCACACAGCTTCGATACTCCTTTCCTTATTATTAACTCAACGAAGATTTTTCATTTGCCATGTTATTGGCCGATGGCTTAAAGGCCGCGAGCATGGCGCTTGCGATACTGATCGATAAACACGGCAATAATGATGATCAGGCCGATGGCGATCTGCTGCCAAAAGGCGGAGATGTCCAACAGGTTGCAGCCGTTGCGCAAAACCCCCATGATCATGGCGCCGATCATGGCACCGAGGATGGTGCCTTCGCCGCCGCTCAAACTGGCGCCGCCGATGACGCAGGCGGCAATCACATCCAACTCATAGCCGGTTCCGGCGGTGGGCTGTCCGGTGCTCAATCTGGAAGCATGAATAATGCCGGCGAAGCCGCAAAGCAAACCATTCGCTGCATATACCTTTACCAGTGTCGCGCGTACGCGAATGCCAGAAAGCAGTGCCGCGGTGGGATTGGCGCCGATGGCGAAAACGTATCGCCCGATCGGCAAGCGAGTCAGGACAAAGTGACTGGCGATGGCGAGGACAATGGTGACGAGGACCGGAAACGGCATGAATTGCATGATGCGGCCCCCGCCGAGAAAACCGAACGATGGTGGCAGCCCATAAACCGGCACGCCGCCGGTCAACAACAAAGCCACGCCTCTGGCGATGCCCATCATCCCTAAGGTGGCGATGAACGGCGGAAGATAACCGTAAGCAATGAGGACGCCGCTCAATGTGCCGAAGAGCAAACCGATGAGCAAACCGACCAACAGCGCCGGCAAAATGCTGACCCCATCTACGATCAACATCGTAGTGCACATGCCCGATAACGCCATCACCGAGCCGACCGAGAGGTCGATGCCCGCCGATATGATGACCGCCATCTGACCGATGGCCATGATGGCGACGACCGACATCTGCAGGGCGATGGCCAGTAGGTTATCGACGGTAAGAAAATAAGGGGAAAGCAAACTGAGAAAACCGGAAAGCATAATCAGGCTCATGAACGGTGCAGCTTTTCGCAGCCAAAAACGGTACTGCAGCAATCTACTCTCGGCAAGGCTCAAAGTCAAATCTCCAAATTATACTCAGATTACTGTAGCTAAAAAATAACCCATTCGCAAGGTATTGTCAATTGATTCTCATCACGTTATCACTATGATGAGGCAGCTCGTTGGTATGGGGCTTTTGCAAGAAATGGCAATCAATATACAACAACTGATTGATCAACCGATGCCCAGTGTCCCATAGATCAATACGCTACGCCTTCATAGGCCCAAAATCAATCTTCATCGTGCCATAACCATTCATCTGGGATGAGGGCCTTTTCCTCACCATATTTATGGACCGCTACCTTGAGCTCCTGGCCGCCGGTCTTTTCAAAGAAGGTCACCCGCAGACGATGGAATCCTGCAGCCAGAGGGATAGCCCCTTTTCGCTCGATCACACCATGCAAGAGATCGTTATCCACCACCAATTGATCATCGATAGATAAGCGGCTGCCGTCGTCCGAGGCAGTATAGAATACGTACAACCCATCCTCCGGAATACGTATATAGCCCCAGTAGACGAATCCGAATCGTTCCTCCTGTTGCCAGGGCGAGAAGGTGAAATTCGCCACTACTCCTTTTTTAACGGCTTTCAATTGATCAAAGTCCGGCAAAGCATCCCATTCGCCTTCATAGTAGGCATATCGTAAGCCTGGCTGTAAGTTATGGACCGTCGCCGCAGGCTTTGGCGTAGCTTTAATGAATGTTTTCTCGGCCAATCCACTGGCGACTTTTCCGTTGCGATAGCAGCGCACGCGCAAAGCTGCGCTTTCGTGGAGGGTGATAGGACCCTGGTATAAAGTAGAGTTGATTGTGGGGATGGAACCATCCAGTGTATAACGCATCTTAACGTTCTCCTTGGCTGGATGAATAGCAATGCGCAGGCTATCGACAAAAATATCAAAATCGGCCACAATTTCCGGTGGATTGCCGACATCCGGCTTGCCGCCGACGTCCAGTGCGACCACACTGACATTAGGATCAGGTGGTTCGCTTGGCAGATTAATGACAATCGCTTCCCCGGTCTGCTTGGCTTTTAGAAGCTTTCGCTCCTGGCCCAATAGCTCCACCCGTTGCGGACGATTGTAGATATTTGGCACCACCAGTCTGCCATCCTTTGGCCAGTCGAATACATGCAAATAAAGACGCGTTCCCCCTTTTACTGGCTTAACCGTACATCGCCCCCAAGGAAGAGACTTGAAGGGGCTGGCTTGGGTGGCATAGATCGCCTCGCCATAAAGAGCCAACCACTGCCCCATCTCCTGTAGACGCTGAACGCTGGCTGGCGGAAAGAGACCCTCAGCCGTGGGTCCGACGTTGAGCAAAAAATTGCCGCCCTTGGAGGCAATGTCGACCAACATGCGAATGAGTTGTTGGGTGGACTTCCAGTTATGATCGTGTTTATTATAACCCCAATGATCGTTCATGGTCATGCAAGTCTCCCAGTCGCGATCGGGTAGACCTGTAGCGGGGATCTCCTGTTCTGGGGTGCCGAAATCGCCGGAGAACTCGCCAGCGATGGTAAATCCCTCCATGCCTGCCCTTCCGGCCCCTACACGATTATTGATGATGATCGACGGCTGGTGGCTGCGAACATACTGATAAGTTTCCCAACCACGACGACTATTCCATGTGGACTCCCATTCGCCATCGAACCAGAGCACACCGATTTCTCCATAATTGCTGAGCAATTCGCGCAGTTGGTTTTTCATATACTGAAAATAGCGTTCATAGTCGGCGCCTTTGGCCGAACGATCGGTCTCCCACTCGCGGCGCGGCAAATAATCCGGATGATGCCAGTCCATGATGGAATGATAAAAACACAACTTGATGCCATGCTTACGGCAGGCCTCCGCCAATTCCTTGAGGACATCCCGCTTGAAGGGAGTTGACATGATATCGAAATCGGTGTATTTCGAGTCGAACAGACAAAAACCATCGTGGTGTTTGGAGGTGATGACGATGTATTTCATGCCAGCGTTCTTGGCTATGCGCACCCAGCTATCCGCGTCGAATTGGGTGGGGTTGAATTGCGCCACAAGACGATCGTATACCTCCAGCGGAATTTTTGCTTCGTGACGAATCCATTCGGCGTAACGCGTTTGGCCTTCCCATTCGCCTGCGGGAATGGCGTACAGTCCCCAATGAATGAAAAGACCGAACCTCGCCTCACGCCACCAGCGCATGCGCGCATCTTTTTCTGCCTGCGTTTCGATTTGGGAAAAACACGGGACCATTGCAATCAATAAGAACGACAAAGTTAATTTGTAAAGATTCATGATCAATCTCCTTGGAGCGTTAAAGGTCAATGGATGAAAAGACTAAATTCCAAAATATTTCAGCAAAAACGGGAAAAACAGAGTACGTTGTTCAAGCTTTAGCTTGCGGAGGGTTGCAAAATCCGCCCTCCGACCGTACGTTGTTCAGGCTTTAGCCTGATTTTACTGGAAGGCGGACATTCCGTGCCGCCAGATGCGGCGGATTGCAAAACCCGCACTCCGACCGTACGTTGTTCAGGCTTTAGCCTGATTTTACTGGAAGGCGGACATTCCGTGCCGCCAGATGCGGCGGGTTGCAAAACCCGCCCTCCAAAGGTACGCTCTTCAAGCTTTAGCTTACGGCGGATTGGAAAACCCGCCCTTCGAGGGAACACCTAATTTTTCTCATCAAGTCTTTCAAGCTTTGTTAGTGTTTGAAATACTCACAAAACGTGTCATGTTGAGGAGCGCCAGCGACGAGACATCTTAATATGCCATTGTCGTAATTAGTTGATAACATTATACATATTAATGGCGTTAGCCATTAAAATAATAGGGTTTGTCATTTTTAGGAAAATTTTTGATTTTCATCCATTCACTAGTGGCCACAAAAAGCCAAATCTTGAATTTCTCACAAGGGAAGCTCTATTTCTGTAAAAAAAATAATCGCTAAAACCGGCACATCTCCAATGGAGGTTTTTAATTTCGCAGCGTAATCCGTAAAGTCCATGCATACGGATTCGGTGGTGTATTTTGTACTTCCTTGGGGATTATAACAACGATTTCCTGGTTATGTCGTCGCCATCTGAGTGGCTTCGGATAGCCCAATAGTTCTATTTTTTCTGGTTCAGAAAGCGATATTGCTGGAAGCGACCATTCTGCCGGTAAGGTTTCACCATCCTCCGCCAAATATATGGCATGAACCACACCGCTCTCCAACGCAGTAAATGCGAAACGGCCTCGCTGATATGGGGGATGCGGCCTGGAATAATAAATCGCAGAGCCATTGTCACGCATCCACCGTCCGATTTGCTCCAACCGATCATAGGCCTCTGCCGGCCATTCGCCGGTGGGATCGGGCCCAATATTGAGCAGGAAATTACCACCCTTGGCCACAATTTCAATCAACGTATGAATCAGCTGCCGCGCCGATTTATAGGTATCCTTGGGATTGAATGACCAAGAAGTCCCGATGGTCATACAGGTTTCCCATGGATAATCGAGGGGTTGGTCTGGGATCTGCTGTTCGGGTGTGCGATAGTTTTCATATTTACCCGTCACGGTGCGATCGACAATAATCAGTCCCGGCTGCAGTTGCCGTGCCATTTCGGCGATGCGTTCCATATGAATATCCTGATCATATGGCTTCATGCCAGCCCAGCTTTTAATATCGTCGGTGATGGTTGCTTTGGGCCGTACCCAGCCGCCGTCCAACCAGAGGATATCGATGCGGCCATAGTCGGACATAAGCTCGCGAATCTGGTTATAAGTAAAATCGCGGAACCGCTGCCAGCGATCGGGATATTTCGCAGGATCGTAATTGACGTTGCGGTCGGGTGTGGCCCATTCTCTGGCCCAATAATCCGGATGATGCCAATCGGGCTTGGAAAAATAGACGCCGATCATAAAGCCTTGGTCGCGAAAGGCGGTAAATATCTCTTTGGCAATATTCGCCCGCGGGTCGATGCTAAAGGGGCAAGAAGGATCGGTGATCTTGTAATCGGTATACTTGGAATCGAACATGCAAAAGCCATCATGGTGTTTGGTGGTGAATACCACATAGCGCATGCCTGCCTGGTATGCTGCCCGTGCCCATTTTTGTGGATCGAAGCGGAGGGGGTTAAAAGTTTTCGGTAGATTTTCGTATTCTCGCACATAATCAACATAGTTACGTCCATTGCGGCTGCACCAGGGTTCGTCCTCGGAACAAATCGACCACGATTCCACCACACCCCATTGGCTGTATGGTCCCCAATGCATCATCAAGCCGAATTTTCGTTGTTGGAAAGAATCCAGTTTTTTCAGCACCAATGGATCGGTTTCTCTTTCCAATAAGGAAGGCTGAGCTATCAGAAGAGTTTCCAAAAAATAAACGAGCAATAACGCCAAGGAAATAATAAAAGTACTTTTGTGCACATCATCCTCCTCTATGATGAATTGGATAAAAATATATGGAATATAAATCAACAAAGATTTTAAATCAAGGGAAAAAGTCAATAAATAGCCGCGAGCAGATTAATAGAATGGGGGGCTGGTACTTGAAGTTAATAAGCTGCATCAGGAAGGTTTAAATAACGCCCTCTGAATGATGCATTCAGAGGGCGTTTGAGTTAGGGGTGGGATCTTTCCGATTTCGAGCAAACCTTTTTAAAAGGGTCCATGAAAGGGACGATCCTCTCGCCCAGGACCGCGAAAGCCTCGACGATCGTGCATAAATTTTCTGAAGGCACGCCCTCGATTCTCATCCCACATTTTAAGCTGTTCCGGTGTCAATTGCTTGCGCATTTCCAGGCGAAAAGCGATAGTTTTCTTCTGAATATCCGCTTTTACTTTTGCGATCTGATCGACCAATGCATTGATTTTAGTCTGATCAGGCTTATCTGCTTGCATAGCACTTTGTAGATCGAGATGTTTACTCTTCAAATCGCCCCGCAGAGGGATCATTTCTTTTTGGTGTTTCAGGCGCATTTCCCTCAGGGTCTTTTTCTGTTCATCGGTCAGATTAAGTTTCTCTGCCCACCGTCCTTCACCGATCATTCCCAACCCACAGTTGAATGGCGGTGCGGGTGGTTCCGCAGCTTCGAAATCAAAATCTCCTTCATCCATTGGATCATCCAACCATGCAAAAGACCACTCTTCCATGGGTTGTTCTTTTGGTGTTTGCGACCAAATGATCATCGGTGAAAATAACAGCATCGCCATTAAAAGAAAATACTTACTCATAGGAATCACTCCTTTCGTTTAGGTTTATCATTCTGGTGTTATGAACGGCCGTGCTTTGCGAGCGAAAGGCGATCGCTGCATGCCGCGTCGTTCTCGCTCCATCGAACGCAGTAGCATCTGCCATTGCTCATTGGTCAAATGCGACCGTAGTTCCAGCAAATGGTTGACGGTCATTCTTTCCATCTCCATTTGCTTGGCCGTCAGCGTTTGTAGAGAGGCATTGAGAGAATCTTTATCGATATTCGGCTGCATCAATTGATGCATCAGCTGCCATCGTGATTCGTCTGCCGCTCTTCTGAGCTCAACAATCTGGGCATGAAATTGACGCCGCAATTCAAAGAGCTCTTTTCTGCTCGCTGGTGGCAAATCGAGATTTCTCCATGGTGGCAGTGGGCGTTCCAGAGGCTGTCGTGCCATCCCTGGTGGGGGTGGAACCGCCGGCAGTTGGTTTTGACGCCAGAAATAGGTTAATGTGGCTACTGCGGCGATGTTTACTGCCAACGAAAAAATCAACAACACCGTCATCCATCTATTCTTCATTCTGCACCTCCGCCCAGCCATTGAGTGCCAAATAATCTGTCGTCAGCAATGTCTTCTGCGTTTCATACAAAAATTGACCGCTGAAATCATCATTGCTGTTCCACTGAGCGCCTAGCCAGTTTTGCTGGATTTGGGTGCCTAACATCACTCCGAAAAACAGCCCCACCACTACAGCTGCCGGCATGACCAGCCGCCATGTCCATCGCTGCAATGTCGATGATATAGTGCCGCCATCAGCCGCCGACAATCGCGCCCGCAATCGGGTGACGAAAAAGGGATCGGCTGGTAGTTCGCTGCCCTCACCGAGCAGATAATAGGCACGCTGTAGCCGTTCAGCCTCTGCGCTACAGTTCGTACAGCGACGGAGATGATCAGTCACCATCTCTGCTGTCGCAGCATCCAGCTCACCGTCCAGGTAAGCCGATAATCGTCTTTTTATTTTTGCGCATTTCATAGCTTCTCTCACTCTATTAAACACCACCATCGTAAAAAACTTGCTTTTGATTTTTCCGTAAATTTTATTTTTTCTTTCTAACCAATAAAATCATTTTTCTCTGCCTATCGTTTTCGGGATTTTGGGGATAGATTGTTTGGATGATCGGCAAAATAATTCTCTAGCAATCGCGCTAGTTTAAATTTAGCCCTGTGAAGACGGGATTCGACCGCCGAAACACTACAGCCCATTACCTCAGCGATTTGTTGATACGACAGGCCCTCAAACCGATGTAAAATAACAGCGGTGCGCTGGTCATCGGGTAAAGCGGAAATGGCCGATCTCACCCGCTGGATGCGTTCGCTTCGCTCCAGCTCTTGCAATGGATCATGGCCGCTGGATTGGCTCTCCAACTGACGGATGGTTCGATCATCGGAAAGTTGCGAAAAAGGCTGCAACCATTTGCGTCGACGTTTGGATCTCAAGACATTGAGACAATGGTTGATTGCAATTCGATATAGCCAGGTGAGGAACTGCGCCTGCGGCTCGAAGGCATGCAAACTGCGATAGACTTTGATGAAAATTTCTTGCGTACTATCTTCCACCTCTTGCGGATCGAATAGATATTGCATACACAACAACCTGATTTTGCGCTCATATCGATGTACCAATTCATCGAATGATTTTTCATCTCCCGCCTGAAACCGCGCGATCAAAACCTCATCTTTTATGATTTGACTTTCGATGTGATCCATCCATCGGCCTTTTTGATTACAATAGATTCGATTTTCGGCATCTGAAAATCCTGAGGATCCCTAACCCAACAGGAGCTTGCCCAAAGCGACAAAACATCCGATCATCTTTTAACTTTTTTCGAGCGCCAACCGTAACTTGCGGGCAGGCTAAAGCATGAACCACGTTCCTGCCGGATAAAATCTGAACAACATATACGCAAGCGAAAACCCGAACAGCGTGCGCACGTGCAATAGCTTGAATAACCTAAGAACAAAGGGCGGTGTTTTACCCGCGGTTCAGAAACAAGTTAACGTCTTCACAAGGCATGAACGGAGGTTAGATTATCCTATCTGCCCCAGGAGGCAGGCAAGCACATCCTCCAGTCCTATCAAGTTTTTACAACGCACGCAGCTTTTTACTGATCATCTTTGCACCCTCAAAATGATGGCGATGATTATTTTCGTACCATCCCTCTTGATCATTTTGGTAATACATCATTTCTCAGCTATTTCTAATGGCATTTTCCCACAAATAGCGGAAAAGGTTTTTGTAGATTTGATCATTTTTTGCTGACTATCCCTCATTAATAAAACACCGAAAAATGAAAAAACTTGCTATCGCAACAAAAAGCCATCCAATACCCCTCATTACCAGCTTGATCGATGCATTACTGCTCTGGGAAATCTTTCCAGTACTATTGTATAAGCATTATATAGAAACATTAGAGAGAAAACTATTAAAATAAATAAAATGAATAATAAATTGCAAAAGAAATCATTCAATAAGATTCAACAGCGGTTTTGCTTCTTTAACCAATGACAAAGGATCAATACTTGACCTCCCTGAACGATGTTTATGAGCTATCCTCTATCCACTTTCGGGGCAAGGAAGCGTGAGTTCGAAACCTCTATTTACAAAGAATCCCATGATTACTTTTGGCATGCATTTTGAAAATTCATTGCAGAAGGTTGTCTAATCGATTTTTAATATAATTTTTATTATCAAAATGTTATGATTGTTTTTTCGCATTGTGAGATCGAAAAGAATGGCGGTAAACTGTGGCATTACCACCTCAGATAGTAGTACGGTTGTCCCGTTTTATCCAAGAGCTGTAAGGGAGCCTCATCATGGAACTTTTATTTCAACGATTTTCATATCTTCGAGCCTGTAGATGTATTGGCAAGTCCATGGTATCGTGTAGCATCTTTATCATTTTATGCTCGGTCATTCCTATTTTTGGGCAAGCCTCCATCGGTGGCGTAGTATGGATGGATGAAAACAAAAATGGCATCCGCGAGGCAGCAGAACGGGGTTTTTCTGGTGTTCTGGTAGAGCTTTATCATAAGGTGGCAGAGGATCAATTTTCTTTGGTTGGAGCTCAGCGTACCGCCAGCAACGGTCATTATCTATATATTATCTCTGCCGATTTATTACCTGGCGAGTTTTATCTGCAATTCGAATCGGCACCTGGTCTCCGTTTCAGTCCTGTCAATCAGGGTGACGACGACGCTCGAGATTCGGACGTCGATCCCATCACTGGCCGTACGCCGATTATCGAGATAGAGAATGGCTACAATTCCAACCAATGGGGGGCAGGGTATTATCCCCATCAAGAAATAGTGCCGACAGATACCACGACACCACCCCCTCCTCCGCCGCCTCCTCCGCCTCCTCCACAACAAAAACAAGCGGATCTGTCTTTGCTTCTATTCGCCGATAAAACAACTGTGCACGTGGGCGA
>FWPV01003216.1_pt1 | contig 37636 bp, 37 predicted proteins | sample 2228371 | NCBI WGS metagenome assembly FWPV01 (sample SAMEA103939776, study PRJEB20133) | metagenome | reverse complement strand
AGGGCTTAATAAAAAAAGGAAAGAACTTTTATTGGAAATTGAAAATTTAAGAAAAAAAAGAAATGAAAATGCAAAGTTTATTGAGAAATTACAAAAAGAAAAAAAAGACTTTAAAGAGCTTATTGAAGAAGGGAAAAAATTAAAAAATCAAATATCAGAATGTGAAGAAAATTATAGAAAAATTGATAGCGAATATAGAAAATTAATGCTTCTTGTCCCCAATGTTCCAGCAGAGGATGCGCCAATTGGTGATGAAAGTAATAAAAAAATAGTCAAAAAATGGGGCAAAATTCCAAGTTTTGATTTTAAGATAAAAAGTCATATTGATATTGCAAAAGAGCTTGATTTAATTGATTTTGACAAAGGAGCTAAAACTTCGGGTTTTCGCGGATATTATTTAAAAAATAAAGCAGTCTTGTTGCATCTTGCTGTTTTGTTTTATGCGTTAAATAAGGTTATTGAAAAGGGGTTTACTCCTTTTTTTCCGCCGACACTCCTTCGAGAATTTGCTTTAATTGGAAGCGGGCATTTTCCTTTTGGAAAAGAAGATATTTATCAAATAGCAAATCCCGGCAAATTAGAGTCTGGGAAAGAAATTAAGGACAAAATTTATCTTGCAGGTACCTCAGAGCCTTCGTTGCTTGCATATTTTTCAGATGAAATTTTAAAAGAAAGTGATTTACCAATAATGGCTTGTGGAATTTCGCCTTGTTTTCGTTCAGAGGTTGGAAGTTATGGAAAAGACACAAAAGGTCTTTATAGGGTTCATGAATTTATGAAAGTTGAAGAAGTTGTTTTATGTAAAAACAATGTGGAAGAATCTAATAAGTGGCTTTTTAAAATGCTTGAGATTTCAGAAGAAATTTTACAGGACTTAAATTTACCATACAGAGTAGTTGAGATTCCAACTGGAGATATGGGAGCGGGGAAATATAAAATGTTTGATATTGAAACCTGGATGCCATCCCGCAATGATTATAGCGAAACTCATTCAGCCTCCAATTTAACAGATTGGCAATCAAGAAGATTAAACATTAAATACAAAGATAAGGGAGGAAAAAAAATTTTTGTTCACGCGTTGAACAATACTGTTATTGCTTCTCCTAGAATCTTAATTTCTCTTTTTGAATGTTTTCAACAAAAAGACGGATCTATAAAAGTCCCAAAGGTCTTACAGTCTTATATCAATTTTGACAATATAAAATAAGTTTGCTATTGTTAAATAATATATTTAAATTAAAAAAATATGCTTGAGCAAACAATATTTTTTATATTAGGTTCATTGTTTTTTATAGTAAATATCGTTTTTTTTGTGTGCTTGCTTTTTTATTTAATAAAAACAATGAGCGATATTTCAAAAATTATTTCAAAGGTTGAGGAAACCGTTGATAATTTAAAAGATAGAATTGAGAACCTTTCAAAAATAAATGCAAGCACAATAACAATTGTTGAAAAAATTAGAGAAACAACCAAAAAAAGCTCAAGATCTAAAAAATAAAATAATTTAAAAGTCGATTTGGGTAAAATTATTTACTTTAAAAACATGGTTAAAAAAAGAAAACCAAAAAACAAGGTCAAGAATAAGAAAAATAACAAAAAAACAGCAACAAAAGTTGCCTTGGGCGTTATTACAGGCGCTGTTGCGGGAGCAATCGCTGGAATTTTACTTGCTCCAAAAAAGGGGAAAGAGGCGAGAAAAGATTTAAAAAAATATTCTGAAAAAATCGCCAAAGATGTCGCAAAAAAAATAACAAAATTAGAAAAAGTGACAAAACCAAAATATGAAAAAATAGTAGATGAAATTGTCGTCCTTTATAAAAAAGCAAAGAAAATCAGCGAAAAAGAAGTCAAAGAAATTTCAACCTATTTAAAGAAAAAATGGCCAGAGGTTGAAAAGAAAGTTAAAGGTCAAATGCAAAAAATTCAAAAATTCAAAAAATAAAAAATAATAAAATATTATGAGCAAAAAAAAGAAAAACAAAAAGAAATGTAATTTGAATTTCATTAAAAAGCTTAAGTCCACAGGGGATTGCCGATTTAATGGTATAATACTTATAGTTTTGTCAATATTGCTTTTGGTTTCTTTACTTACTAATGGTTTTTGGATGAAAAACTCAGTTATAAACCAACTTTTCGCCAAGAGAGTGGCAAATAAGACTATTGATTATATAAACAAAAACTTTCTTCCCGAAGGGATTAAAGCTAATTTAGTTTCGGTTAAAACAAAAAGTAATGGTCTTTATGAGTTGAAATTTAAAATTAATCAACAAGAATATACTTCTTATGTTACGAGTGATGGGAAAATGCTTTTCCCCGAGGGCATTCTTTTGTCAGAGAGTAATAAAAAAACCTCAAGCACGAAAGAGGAAATTCCAAAAAAAGATAAAGCAGACGCAAAACTATTTGTAATGTCTTATTGTCCCTATGGAAATCAAGCAGAGGAGCTTATGAAGCCGGTTTATGATCTTTTGAAAAATGACGCCAATATTGAAGTTCATTATATTGTTTCAAGAGAAGGCGATAAATACACCTCTTTACACGGAGACCAAGAACTTAACCAGGATATTCGGGAAATTTGTGTTAAAAAATATCAACCAGATAAGTTTTGGGATTTTGTTTTAGCCGCAAATGAAAAAGCAACTTATCAAGATATTGATTCAAAATGGGAAGAAATTGCAAAGAGTGTTGGGGTTGAAGTTACAAAAGTAAAAGAATGTCAAGAAAAAGAATATAAATCTCTTTTGGATGCTGAAATAGCTCTTGCAGAAAAATACGGAGCTTCTGGTTCTCCTACGCTTGTGATTAATGACGTTACTTATTCTGGCGACAGAACAGCTAGTGCTTATAAAGATGCAATATGTTCTGGTTTTAAAACTCAACCAAAAAGTTGTTCTCAAAAAATAACCGAGCCAAGTAATTCAAATGCTTCCGGGTCTTGTAATTAAAAAAATAATTCTTGGCGCAAATGAGAAAAAAAATTAAGCGTCAAATCATTTTTGAACTCAAGCGAAAAGCCATTCATTTTACATTGGGAATAATAATTGCTTTTTTGATTTACCGCAATTGGTTTTTACCGCCAATGTGGATTTCAATCCTGGTATTAGGGATTATCGCAGCACATCTTCTAAAAACCGGAGGGAAGCTTCCTTTAATTGGCGGTTTTGTTATTTCTTTTGAGAGAGAAAAAGAGTTAAAAAAGCACCCCCTAAGGGGCGCTTTGTTCTTTTTGGCGGGTTGTATTTTAAGCTATTTTATTTTTGATCAAATGGTTGCGGTTTTTGCGGTTTTAACATTAGTTATTGGAGATACGGTTGCTGCTTTATATGGTATTGTTTTTGGAAAAATAAAATCTCCAACTAATTCTCAAAAACATATTGATGCTGCTCTTGCTGGAATTTTAGCAAATACTTTCTTTGCTTCTATTTTTCTACAATTTGAATTTAGTCATATATTTTTAGCTTCTTTGGTTGCAATTCTTGCTGAAAGTTTGATACCTTTTGATAGGGTAGAGAAAGGAGTTTTGGGGTTTATTTTTGATGATAACCTTTTAATTCCTCTTGTTGCCGGTCTTGTTTTGTTTTTTATTAATTATTTGTAAAGTATTTAATTTATTATTTACTTCAAAAAAAAGCAGATTTTATTCTGCGTTTTTTAGTGGTGGACCTGGCGGGATTTGAACCCGCGACCTCCGCAATGCGAGTGCGGCGCTCTAGCCAACTGAGCTACAGGCCCTTAACATTTGCAACAAGATATCCCACTCCAAAGGGTCCCTCATAACTTAAAATTTTAAATTCTAAATCCGAAATACTAAACACCGATAAAACTCCCAGTAAAATTGCAATTGATCTTAAACCGCACTCCCCAGCTTCCTCCGATAAGTTTTCGTCAATATTCAATATTGATTTTATATCATTATTTTTCAATCCTTCAACTATTTTTTCATCAAACTCTTTACCACGAGGAGAAAAACCAGCTGGAGCATCTGGCGCCAATCTATGAGATAAATCACCACTTGCAATAAATCCAACTCTTTTGTTGCTTTTTTTAATAACCTTTCCGATTATATTCCCGTATTTAAAGTTCCACCCTAAATTTAACAACGAATATCCTATTGGTAAAATTTTTGGTTTAATTTTTTGAGCAAGATAATAAAGAGGAACTAAACATCCATGATCAAGATCGTTCTTGTTATAAACTCTATAAATTACACTTTCCCTTTCGCACTCTTTTATAATTTCTTTTCTAATTTGGTTATCAGCTTCAAAAGAAAGATTGGTTTTGAAATCTCCAAACATTGAGAAATTTCCGAAAAGACTTTCGCTTTCTGTTAATGTGAGTTCTTTAAATCCAATTGGAGCGTGCGGTGAAACTATAATGAGTGTTTCTGGAGACGCTTTTTCAAATTCTTTTCTGAGCTTTTTCATTGCTTCAATGGTTTGCGCTACCCGCAAAAGATCCTTTTTTGAACCAATTGTAGGAATAATAATAGGAGGATGAGGACAAATTGAGGCAAAAACAAACATAATAAATTGAAATCCTAAATCCGAATATCTAAATTCTAAATAAATTCAAAAATAAAAACCCAAATAGTAAAAACCTTTTTTGTTTTGGTTATTTGAATTTAGATATTGTTTGGGGTTTAGAATTTTGTACTTTAAGCTTATTCGACGATATTTAAACTTGTTCCGCATTTTGAGCATTTTCCTTTTTTATCAAACCTTTCAACAACATAGCCAGTCCTGTCAATCATTTTCGCACGGCAGTTTGGGCAGTAGGTGTCTTCTGAGGCAAGTCCCGGAACATTTCCTCCATAGACATATAAAAGCCCTTTTGAAATTCCAATATCGCATCCTTTTTGAACTGTTTCGATTGGAGTTGAATAAAAGTGTCTTAATTTCCAAGAGATTTCAGGAAAAAATCTTGAAATATGCCAAGGAGTTTCTTTTCCAAGGTTTTTTACAATAAAATCAGCAATATTATTAAATACGGTTTCTCCAACAATATGAGGCAAGGCGAGTGTTGTTATTTCTACCCAGACCCCTCTTTTTTTCAAAAGAATTAATGACTCAAGTACTGGGTCTAAAGTAGCATCGCAGTAGTTTTTATAAAACCTATCAGAAAAACCCTTAAGGTCTATATTAATAGCATCAAGGTGGGGTGATATTAAATCAATTGTCTCTCTTGACATATACCCATTTGAAACCCAACAGGTTTTAAGTTTTTTCTTTTTTGCGAGCTTCATTGTGTCAAGAGCAAATTCAACAAAAACGGTTGGCTCTGTATAGGTAAAGGAAATGCTGGGGCATTTGTACCTTAACGCCGTTTCCACAATTTTAGCAGGAAGCATTGCTTCTCCTTCTATTTTTTTAGAAATTTTGGGGCTTTGAGATATTTCCCAATTTTGACAGGCCTTACAAGCCAAATTACACCCAACCGTTCCCACAGATAACGATTCAGTGCCTGGCATAAAATGGAAGAAAGGTTTTTTTTCAATGGGATCAATATTTATTGCAGCAACTCTTCCATAAACCAAGCTATAAAGTTTTCCATTTTTATTTTCGCGTACACCACATTTTCCTCTGTTGCCTGGCACAATTACACAATAGTTAGGACAAGCCCTACATTGAACAGCTTTCATTGATAATTTTTTATACAAAAGCGCTTCCTTCATAATTAAATTACAGAACAACGTAGAAATTTTTATTGAAAATTTTCAGAATTTCCACGTTGTTTCAATAATTGCGACATTGTATAATTTATTTTACTACTACTCAAATTTTAAATCAACTGCAAAAATTGTTATAATAGAAAAATGCAAAAATGAAAGGACTGCAAAGCAGAACAAAATCCAAAAAACCCAAAAATGCACAACAAAAACCTCACGAAAAACAAAGAAAAGTCATTTACTCTAATGGAATTACTTGTTGTAATTGCAGTAATAGCTATCCTTGCTGCAATAGTTCTTGTATCCTTGTCTGATGCAAGACAAAGAGCATGGGAAGCAAGAGGACTACAATTTTCACAAAATATCAGAACTACTCTTGCTACAGACCTTGTTGGTGAATGGAGCTTTGATGATTCATCAAATCCTGGTAGAGATGATAGTGGGAATAACAATAATGGGACAGTATATGGAGCTACATGGACTGATAAAGGTAAAGTTAGGGGTGATTTAGATTTTAATGGTAATGGAAGCTATGTTGAATTTCCCAGAAATCATCAAATTGGTTATTCTGATTTTACCGTTTCTTTTTGGATAAAAACAAAAAATAATCCACCTGAGAGCGATGGAATTGATATAGGTGGAATTATCGGGCAAGGTATTACTCACGGTGTTCAAATCTATTTAACCTATTCTTATGTATGCGTAAGGGTGTGGAATGGAAGCGATTATTCAGAATGGTCTCATTGTACCAAGACAAAAATTGCCGATAATAATTGGCATCATCTTGTTTACAACGCAAAAAGAAATAGTAAAGGAGAATTCTATATTAATGGAAAACTTGATAACGATTTTGATATTTCTAGAAGAGCAAACGAAGATATAATAATTATGCCACGCCTAGGAAGAAATACTTGGCTTAATACTGATACCATGAAGCAATCATTGTTTGGTTTTATTGATGAGGTTCAAATTTATAAAAGATCATTAACTTCACAAGAAGTTCAACAACTCTACGTTGAGGGACTGCCAAGACATTTAGCAGATAGATAACTTAAATCTCAAATCCTATATCTAATATTATCTCAAATCCTATATCTTAAATCCTATATCTAAAAAATCCAAAAAACCCAAAAATGAAAAATGAAAATCTAAAGATTAAAACCTTAAATTAAATATTAAAATTTTTGTTTAGAATTTAGAATTTGGGATTTATAATTTTCGCATTATATTACTATGAAAATAGAAAAAATTCGACATTCTTTAGCGCATATTTTAGCGGCGGCAGTAAAAGAGATTTACCCAGATGTTAAATTTGGTATTGGCCCTGCAATTGAAAATGGGTTTTATTATGATTTTGACGTTTCTCGCCCAAATAGTGAACGAATTAAAACTAATAAAAAACGAATATTCGTTCAAAATTCATTATCATCTATTGAAAATTCGGGCATAAAGCTGGAAGATTTGCCAAAGATTGAAACAAAAATGAGAGAAATAATTAAACAGAATATCAAGTTCAAGAAAAAAGTAATTTCAAAAGAAGAAGCGAGGAAAATATTCAAAAAACAGCCCTATAAACTGGAACTGATTGAAGAAATGGAAGGAAAAAAAGTTTCTATTTATGCCCTAGGAAAATTTATAGACCTTTGCAAGGGACCCCATGTCAACTCTACAAAAGAAATAAATCCTGATACTTTTAAATTAACAAAAATTGCCGGCGCCTATTGGAAAGGAGATGAAAAAAAACCGATGTTAACAAGAATTTACGGTGTAGCTTTTTCAAATAAAAAAGAACTTGAAAATTATCTAAAACAAAAAGAAGAAGCAGAAAAAAGAGACCATAGAATATTGGGACAGAAATTAGAACTCTTTTTAATAAACGAAGAAATTGGCCAAGGGCTTCCAATCTGGCTTCCAAAAGGAGCAATTATAAGAAAAATAATAGAAAATTATCTTTACAATGAACTCCAAAAAGAAGGATATCAATGGGTTTATACCCCCCATATTGGCTCAAGAAAACTTTGGGAAATTTCCGGCCATTGGAATTTTTATAATGAAAGTATGTATCCCCCACTTGAAGTTGGTCAAAGTCTTGAAGAAAAACAAAAAGGCAAAAAACCAAAAATAAAAGAAGAATACCTTCTAAAGCCTACACTCTGTCCTTTCCACGTGTATGTTTATAACTCAAAAATCAGGAGCTATAAAAACCTTCCCATAAAACTTGCAGAATTTGGAACTGTCTATAGATACGAAAGATCGGGAACATTGCATGGCCTAACAAGAGTTCGAGGATTCACCCAAGATGATGCCCATGTTATTTGCACTCCAGAACAAATAACGGTTGAACTTGAAAAACTATTAAAACACGGACTTTCTATCTTAAAAAAATTCGGCTTTAATAATTTCAATATTTATCTTTCAACTCAACCAGAAAAATTTGCTGGAACTCAAAAAATGTGGAATAAAGTCACAAAAACTTTAAAATTTGTTCTTAAAAAATCAAAACTTAGATACGAAATTGACAAGGGCGGTGGTGTTTTTTATGGACCTAAAATTGATATTAAAATAAAAGATTCCTTAGATAGAGAATGGCAATGTACGACAATTCAGTTTGACTTTAACTTGCCAGAAAAATTTGGAATGACTTATATAGATAAAAACGGAAAAAAGAAAACGCCTTATATAATTCACAGGGCGCTCTTGGGCTCTTTTGAAAGGTTTTTTGGGGTTTTAATAGAACACTATGAAGGAGCATTTCCTTTTTGGCTATCGCCCGAGCAAGTTTGGATTATACCTGTTGGACAACATCATATCAAATACGCAAACGAAATCAACAAACAGCTTTCAGCCCACAACCTACGAACAATTGTTAAAGACGAAAAAGAAACCGTTTCAAAAAAAATAAGAGAAGGAGAGGTTCAAAAAATACCTTATCTTTTGGTAGTTGGCGATAAAGAGGTAAAATCAAAATCAGTAAGAGTTAGAGAAAGAGGCAAAGGAGATATTGGAGAGACAAAATTAAATAAATTTATTGACAAAATTAAAAAAATACAAAACTAACATCTTTTTTGTTCTTTGCTTTGCTAGAATAGTTTTTGGTTAAATCTTTTGCCCGCTGAACAATTGATTTGGGTATTTTTCTTTTTCCTCTTACTAAAGTAGTCGGTCCTGGTATATTTTTTAATTCAACAACCAAATCACTATTCTTTTTTAAATTTTTTATGTTTTGATTATCTTTTTTGTCTCTCCCAACCACCACCAAAAACCAATCTTTTTGATGTGCTTTGTATGCCCTTTTTCTAAATTCTTTTCCCACCAACCAAAAATGACGTCCAACCTTCAAAAGTTTTATATCGTCGCAATTTGCTTCTGGCCATTTTTCTAACATATCTTTCAATCTTTTACTAAATTGTGGGTCTGTTAATAAACAACCCCCTGCCGGTGTTGGATAATTTTTAATTTTAAACTTTCTTGCAAGTTCAATTTGTTTTTTTCGCTGCCGTCCTGAAATATCTAAAAGTTTTTCTCTCTCTACCCATCCCCTCTTTTCTGGAATTGTGGGATTTAGTAATTTTGCAGATAAGGGCCTTAATAAATATCCTTCAAGTCCACTTTTTTTTTCCAATAATTTTAAAATGGTTTTGTTCTGACTCATAGGTCGTTCATCCAATACTTCGCCAGTTGCGACAAAATCATATTTTAACCTTTTCATTATCTCTTTAGCCTTTTTTAACATCAATAAATGACAATCAATACAGGGGTTCATATTTTTACCATAACCATACTTTGGCTTTTTTACTATTTCAAGGTGTTCTTTTGAAAAATCAACCAATTTTAACTTCAAACCAATTTCTCTTGCGCTTTTTTTTGCTTGATTTTGGTCAAAAAAACAACTTCTAAAAACAATCCCCAAAACCTCAATCCCCTGCTCCATTAAAATTTTAGCAGCTAAAATAGAATCCAAACCCCCCGAGAATAAAAGTAGACATCTTGGTTTCTTTTTCATAAACTAATATATTAACCCCGAATTCAAAATGCAAAAGTCAAAATGCAAAATAATAAATAAAAATTCAAAAAGGAAATAGGAAAATTCTTCTTATGTTTTGGATTTCATTTTGATTTTTAATATCTGATATTTGATATTTTAATTAATCTTTATGACTTATCATATCATAACATATGGCTGCCAGATGAATAAGAGCGACTCAGAAAGGATTGCTGCTGTTTTGGAACAATCAGGATTAAAAGCCGCAAGAACTGAGGATACGGCTGATTTAATAATTATAAATATGTGCTCTGTACGGCAAAAATCAGTAGAAAAAGTTTTTGAAAAAATATCTGTCTTGAGAAAAAAAAATAAAAAAATTCACCCCGTTAAATCCCCGCAAGGCGGGGTGCCCAAAGGGCAATTTAACGGGGTAAAAATTCTACTAACGGGCTGTATTTTAAATAGCGACAAAAAAGAGTTTTCAAAAATCACTGACTTGGTTTTTAAAATTGACGAAATCCAAAAAATTCCCAAAATACTAAACCCGAAAACAAAAAATAAACAAAAAATATCTCACTATCTTAAAATTGTTCCCAAATATAAAAAAGCTGACTTTGCCTATGTTCCTATAATGACCGGGTGCAATAATTTTTGCTCTTATTGTGTAGTTCCCTATACCAGAAAAAGAGAAATCTCACGACCCCCAAAAGAAATAATTTCAGAAATTAAAAACTTATTAAAAAAGGGCTATAAGACAATTTGTCTTTTAGGACAAAACGTTAATAGCTACTGTTTCTCGAATGATCAGCCAATTAGAACGAATGATTCCCGAATTAATTCGAGAAAAATTCGAGGTAATTCGGGGAAAATTCGAGAGTTAATCACTTTCCCAAAACTACTTCAGAAAATAGAAAAAATTCCGGCAAAGTTTGAACTTGGTTTTTTAACATCGCACCCAAAAGACTTTTCTGATGAACTTATTGAAACAATCGCAAGTTCAAAAAAAATTAAAAGATACATTCATTTACCAGTGCAAGCAGGAAGCAACAAAATTTTGAAAAAGATGAACCGAAAATATACAAAGGAGCATTATTTAAAACTTATTGAAAAAATCAAAAAGAAAATTCCCGATGTCGAGCTTTCAACCGACATTATTGTTGGCTTTCCGGGAGAAACTAAAAAGGATTTTAAAGATACTGTTGATGTTGTTAAAAAAGTTGGTTTTAAAAAGGCCTATATTGCCTGCTACTCCCCTCGTCCCGGAACTTTGGCCGCAAAACTAAAAGACAATGTCCCTCAAAGAGAAAAAGAAAAAAGAGAAAAAATACTTCAAAAAATTATTAAAGAAAATGCCAAAAAATAAACCAAAGATAATTGTTATTGTAGGGCCAAATGCTTCTGGAAAATCTTCGCTTGCAGTAAAAATCGCGCAGAAAATTAACGGCGAGGTTGTCTCTGCTGATTCAAGACAGGTTTATAAAGGAATGGATATTGGCACTGGCAAAATTACAAAAAAAGAAATGAGGGGCATTGCTCACCATCTTTTAGATGTTGCTTCTCCAAAAAGAACTTTTACGGTTGTTCAGTATAAAAAGTTAGCTGAAAAAGCAATTGAAAAAATTTTAAAGAAAAACAAAGTTCCAATTTTGTGCGGTGGAACTGGTTTTTATGTTCAAGCAGTTGTTGATGGAATTACAATTCCCCAAGTTAAGCCCAATTGGAAACTAAGAAAAGAGCTAGAAAAAAAATCAACAAAAGAGCTTTTTCAAATTTTAAAAAAACTAGATCCAGCTCGCGCAAAAACAATTGACAAAAATAACCCAAGACGCCTTATAAGAGCAATTGAGATTGTAAAAGAGACAAAAAAACCAATTCCCAAAATTAAAAAAACTCCAAAATATGATGTTTTAATTATTGGAATAAAAAAAGAGAAAGAAGAACTAAAAAAACTAATTGCAGAGCGACTTAAAAAAAGATTAAAAAAGGGAATGATAAAAGAAGTTGAAAAACTGCATAACGTTGGAGTTTCTTGGAAAAAAATAGAAAATTTTGGACTTGAATATAAATGGATTGCAAAATATTTACAAAAAGAAATTTCTTATAATGAAATGATAGAAAAATTGCAAAAAGACATTGAACATTATGCCAAAAGGCAGATGACGTGGTTCAAAAGAGATAAAAGAATTATTTGGATTAAAAACATCAACGAAGCCACAAAGCTAATAGAAAAATTCCTTGAAGGAAGAAGGAGCGGAGAAAAACCTTAAAAGAAGCTGATAAATTAATTAAAAATTTTCTATATTAAAGAGGCGGCTTATCACCGCCCCTTCCTTGGAATGTGCTGCGAAAGACCCTCACTCTTTTTGTTGCAATTTTTTGCTCCCCAGTGAGTGAAGGCCTGAAATATCTCTAGTTCTCTTTTGCTGAGTCTTATGCTTCTTTTGTTATTACGATGACCATTTTTATTGGCCACCCTCCCTCCTTTCTTTTAACTAAAGATCCTTTCTAATATCTTTTGATAGTCATGCCTGTCTTGATACCTTTCTTGATATCGCTCCCAGTCAATTCTCCGCCATATTTCTATTCTGTTCCAACAACCAATAATAACCATTTCTCCTTGAGTGCTGTTAATGTCTCGCAATAATCTCCTTTTGATCCACCTAGGCATCCTTATGTTCCCTTTGTCATCTATCTCTGCGCTTCCCCAAAAAAGAAAATCAGAATATTGATTCTCTTTCAAGAGGTTCGTGGGTATCAAAACGATAATACAAATATCCCCTTCGAGTTTTAAAGTAGCAAGCAAAACCCCCCTTCCCCACAATTCGCTGAACGACGATGGCAAAGAAAAAGTTTTTCTTTCATAAGCGCCGAGAAGCATCAGAACCCTCCCTTCTTTTAAGAACCTTAAAGAGCTTTACATAATTTCAATGATAACGACATTCAGGGACATTTGTCAAGCGTTTATCCTTCTAAAATAAATATTGATTAACAAAATAAATTATGGTAAAATATTAAGCTTTTTAGCTTCTCACTAATTTTAACTTTATGGAGCAAGAGTTTATAAAAATTCGGGGGGCAAGAGTTCATAATTTAAAAAATATTAATGTTGATATTCCGCGAAACAAATTAGTTGTAATTACAGGACTTTCTGGCTCTGGAAAATCTTCTCTTGCATTTGACACTTTATATGCAGAAGGACAAAGAAGATACGTCGAGAGTTTGTCTGCTTATGCAAGACAGTTTTTGGGCATTATGGAAAAACCTGATGCCGACAAAATTGAAGGCATCTCCCCCGCTATTGCAATTGACCAAAAAACAATTTCAAAAAACCCCCGCTCTACCGTTGGAACCATTACAGAAATTTATGATTATTTACGACTTTTATTTTCGCGTATTGGAATTCCTTACTGTCATCAATGCGGCAGAAAAATTCAAGGGCAAACGATAGACCAAATTGTAGATAAAATTTTAAAACTAAATGGAGATATTATAATATTGGGTCCGGCAATCCAGCAAAAAAAAGGCGAACATAAAGGAGTTATTGAAGAAATCGAAAGGCAGGGTTTTATGAATTTAAGAATTGATGGCAAAATTATACCAATTGAAGAGGCTCTTGAAATAGAACTTGATAAAAATAAAAAACACACAATTGAAGTGATGGTTGACAGGCTGAAAGTCCTAAACCTAAGTTCAAAAAAACATAAAGAAAGTTTTAAAGAACAACGTTCTCGCATAGCAGACTCTGTTGAAACCGCTCTTAAAATTGGAAAAGGGCTGGTAATCGTTAATCACCCCACTTATCAGCCAATTAAATCGAATAAAAAGCGAGTATATTCGAGTGAAATTCGGGGTAATTCGATAAAAATTCGAGAAGACGCTGTTTTTTCAGAACGTTTTGCCTGTCCTAATTGTGGCATTTCTTTGCCTGAAATCGAACCACGATTATTCTCTTTTAACTCCCCTATTGGCGCTTGTCCTTCTTGCTCTGGACTTGGTGAAAAACTAGAAGTTGACCCAGATCTTGTTGTACCAAATAAAAATTTATCTTTGGCAGAAGGTGCAATTCAGCCCTGGGCAAGAGCGTCTCACAAGGTTGGACGACAAGGATACTTTTGGTGGAAATTAAAAGAGCTTTCTGAGGAATATAATTTTTCTCTAGACGAAGATTTTAAAAACCTTCCAAAAGATATCCAAAATATTATTCTTTTTGGTGATAACTATTTTGGGGGAGTTATTCCTTGGCTTGAAAGAAAGTGGAAAGAAACAGAAAGCGAGGCGGCTCGCGAGGAAATAGAACAATATATGAGAGTAAAAATATGCCCAGAATGCCAAGGAAAAAGATTAAAACCAGAAGTACTTTCAATAAAAATTCAACAAAAATCAATTGATGATGTGGTAAAAATGAATATTAAAGAAGCAAAAAACTTTTTTGATGGTTTACAAACTAAATTAACTCCCGCTCAATTTAAAATTGCTCATTCTATTTTAAAAGAAATATCAAACAGATTAAAATTTCTTGAAGATGTAGGACTTGATTATTTAACTTTGGAGAGAAAAGGAGGAACATTGGCAGGAGGTGAGGCCCAACGAATTCGTCTTGCAACCCAGCTTGGTTCAAGACTTACTGGGGTCACTTATATTTTAGATGAACCCTCAATTGGCCTGCACTCAAGAGACCAACAAAAACTTATTAAAAGCTTAAAAGAACTAAGAGATCTTGGAAATAGCGTTATTGTTGTTGAGCACGATCCCCAAACCATCCTTTGTTCGGACTGGGTAATTGATATGGGGCCCGGCGCTGGAAAATACGGCGGGAAAATTATTTTTGAGGGAACACCAAAACAACTTTTAAAATCAAATAATTTAACGGGGAAATATCTTTCGGGAAAACTTAAAGTAGAAATCCAAAAAACAAATAACAAAGAAATAACAAATGACAAACAAAAATATTTAATATTAAAAGGAGCAAAAGAGCATAATTTAAAAAATATCACTGTTAAACTTCCTTTAGGAAAATTTATTTGCGTAACAGGAGTATCTGGTTCTGGAAAATCTACTCTTGTAAATGATACCTTGGCGCGGGCTTTAATGAAAAAATTCTATAATTCAAAAGAAGAGCCGGGAGCTTTTTCAAAGCTTTTGGGAACTGAAAACCTAAAAAGGGTTTCTATTGTTGACCAATCTCCTATTGGAAGGACGCCTCGCTCAAATCCGGCAACTTATACAGGAACTTTTAGTTATATAAGAGAAATTTTTGCAAATACCGAGGAAGCCAAAATAAGGGGCTATAAACCCGGAAGATTTTCTTTTAATGTAAAGGGCGGAAGGTGTGAGGCCTGTCAGGGCCAAGGGTTTAAAAAAGTTGAGATGTATTTTTTACCTGATATTTATGTTGAATGTGAAGAGTGTCACGGACAAAGATACAATAAAGAAGTTTTGGAAATAAGATACAGGGATAAAAATATTGCCGAAGTTCTTGAAATGACGGTGGATGAAGCTTTAACTTTTTTCAGAAAATATCCAGCGCTTGAGCGAAAATTAAAAACTTTAAAAGATGTTGGCCTCGGTTATATTCACTTAGGACAGCCCGCTCCAACTTTGTCGGGCGGAGAAGCCCAGCGAGTAAAATTGGCAGAAGAACTTTCAAAGACCGAGAGCGGAAATACACTTTATATATTAGACGAGCCAACTGTGGGACTTCATTCAGATGATGTCAAAAAATTGCTGCTTGTTTTAAGACGACTCGTTGATAGGGGCAACACCGTTATTGTAATTGAACATAATTTAGATGTTATTAAAAACGCTGATTGGATAATTGACTTAGGCCCAGAAGGTGGAGACAAAGGAGGCGAAATTGTAGCTGAAGGACCCGTTACTAAAATAAAAAAGTCTCCAAAAAGTTGGACGGGAAAGTATCTTAAAAAAATAAAAATTCAAATCTAAAAAATAAAAAACATAAACTAAAAATTAACGCAAAAGAAAAAGGCTCTCTTACGAGAGCCATCGGTTAAACCTCCTTCCCCACACGCCCAAAAATCTTTTGACGGGCTTTGCCCGCCAGAAGATTATGCCGAAGCTAGCGAAGACTGCCCAGGTCGGCAGTGTCCAAGCTATCGGCTGGGCGTTGGGGTCCAGCGCATAGTACAACGCTGAACCCCAATATATCAACTGGAGGACCATAGATATGGCCCCCCAGAGAAAAAGGAGAACAAGGAACGTGTCAATAATCAAAATGGCTTTTTTCATTTTTTCCTCCTTTCCTGAAAAAAGCCAACAACAATGCCTATATTATACCATTTATAAATTTTATTGTCAAATATTTTGAACTTAAAACTTAAAACCTATAGCCAATATTAAAAAATAAGAACCCAAAACTTTTTTAAAAAATACCTATTTTGCTTTTTTAATTAAGTACAGATATAACATTAAAATATAGTTTTGAGTTATAGGATTTGACATTTAAGTTAAGTTTTTATGGTAAAATTATAATAATGGCAAAGGAAATAAAAATAACCAAAGACCAAATTGAAAATCTTCCAAAAGAAGTTGGTGTTTATTTCTTCTATGATAAAAAAAGAAAACTACTTTATATTGGCAAGGCAAATAATTTAAAAGAGAGAGTAAAAAATCACTTTAACCAACCATCTTATCGGGATAATCTTTTCATAAAAGAAGTAGAAAAAATCGGCTATACTCTACTCTCCTCTGAAATTGAAGCCTTAATATTGGAAAGTCAGCTCATAAAAAAGCTTCAGCCAAAATTTAATGTTTTTTTTCGCGACGATAAACAATATTTCTATGTTGGCATAACTAAAGAAAGCTGGCCAAGGATTTTTTTAACACACCAGACAAAAATCAAAGATCAAAAATTAAAATGTAAAGACGTCTTTATCGGACCATTCACGGACGGTGTTTCTTTAAAACAAACATTAAAAATATTGCGGAAAATTTTTCCTTATAGGTCTTGTAAAAGTTTTCCCAAAAGACCTTGCCTTTGGTATCACTTAAATCGCTGAAAAGCGCATTGTATTTTAGAAAAAGAAAAAAAAGTAAGAAAAGAAATTCAAAAACAAACAAAACAAAGACAAAAAGAATATAAAAACAATATTAAAAAGTTAAAAGAAGTCCTTGAGGGAAAAAGAAAAACAGTAATAAACAGCCTTAAAAGAGAAATGAAAAACCTTTCTCAAAAAGAAGAGTTTGAAAAAGCAGCAATTTTAAGAGACAAGATAATGGCGCTTGAAAAAGTGTTTTCTCACAAAATAATTTTTGAAGACACCTTCTTCCAAAAAGAAAAAAACGAAGGAGAAATTTTTAAAAAAGCGCTTTCTCTTAAAAAGGTCCCAACAAGAATCGAGGGTTATGATGTATCAAATATAAAATCATCTGAAATGGTTGGGGCTATGACGGTATTTTCTCTAATTAAAACAAATTTAGATCTAAATATTAACGAATACAAATACCTCCCAGAAAAAAAAGAATATAGGTTGTTTAAAATAAAAACAATCAAAAAGCAAAATGATATTGCCTGTTTAAAAGAAATTATTTCAAGGCGGATGTCTCATAAAGAATGGAAAATGCCAGATTTAATATATGTGGATGGCGGAAAAGCTCAATTTAATGCAATAGTTAAAACATTACAGCAAAAAAAAGAGAATAAACAACTAAAAAATATTCCTGTGATATCCCTTGCAAAAAAAACAAATATTTTATATACTAATATCTTTAATAAACCACTTTCTCTTGACAAATTGGATAATATCGCTAAAATGACTATTCTTCGTATAAAAGACGAAACTCATCGTTTTGCCATCTCTTATCATAAAAAACTGAGGAAAAAACATCTTTTAAATGATAATTGATATGGAGCTGACGCATTAATTTTATTTAATCAATAAAATTAGGGAGTTTACGCATTAATTTTCTTTCGCGTTGCTCAATAAAATTATGGAATTAATAGCTATTTTTCAGATTATTGCTTCTGTCTTATTAATAATATCAATACTCCTTCAACAAAGAGGGGCTGGCGGCGGTGCAATTTTTGGCGCCGGAGGAGGTGGAACTTATTTTCAAAAAAGAGGTATAGAAAAATTTCTTTTCTGGAGCACTATTGTAATATCTGTTATCTTGTTTTCGCTAGCATTAATAAATCTTAAAGTAAAACTCTAAAAAATATCCGTAATCTACTCCAAAAAATAAAGGACTTTATTCGTGATTTCTTCTATATTGAGAGGTGGAAAGAAAACAAAAACAAAATTCCCAGTAGAAAACAGTGGTTTTCTTTTCTTAAAATTTTATCAAAACCAGAAAGAATTTTATTTATAACTTTTTTAATTGCGATACCTATATCTGGATTTTTATGGTGGCGATTTTATTATCTGAGTATAACAAAATTAGTACCAGAAAAAGGAGGGGTTATTACCGAAACAATTATAGGACAACCCCAATCTTTAAATCCCCTCTTTTCTGCCTTAAATGATGCTGATAGGGATATTTCTCAATTAATATATGCGGGTCTTTTAAAATATGACAATAATGGTGTGCTTAGGGGTGATCTTGCCGAAAAATATGAAGTTTCGCCAGATGGAAAAACGTATACTTTCTATCTTAAAGATTTATCCTGGAGTGATGGTCAAAAAATTATTGTTGATGATATATTGTTCACATTTGACCTTATCCAAAATCCAGATGTTCAAAGCCCCTTAAGAATTATCTTTCAGAATACCAAAATAGAAAAAATAGATGAAAAAACAATAAAGTTCACTCTTGAAATGCCTTATCCTTATTTTCTAGAAAATTTTACTTTTGGGATTTTGCCGCAACACATTTTTAAAAATATTCCACCAAGTGATATTTCTATAACCCCCCCAAAAGAATTTGCAACTTCTGGACCCTTTACAATTAAAAAAATTGAAAAAGACCAAGAAGAAAAAATAAAAAACATTGCCCTTATAAGAAACGATCAATATTATCAAAAAACATATCTTGATGGTATAAATTTAGTATTTGTAAAAAATGAAAATGAATTAATCAAAAGAAAAAATAAATCAACAGCCATTTCTGGGTTTTCTGCAAAAAATAAAGATAGATTAGGACATGGTTTTGAAATTAAGTCCCTTTCGCTTCCTCGATACTTTGCAATATTCTTAAATCAAGAAAATAAAATACTTGGACTAAAAGAAGTAAAAGAAGCAATATCATTTGCAACGCCAAAAGAGGAAATAATAAAAAAGGTTTTTTTAGAAAAAGCAAGAAGAGTTTATGGCCCCTTCCTGCCAGAAAATAATATTGGTGGAGAATATAAAAAATATGATTTTAATATAGAAAATGCAAAAAATATTTTAGAACAAAACAGTTGGAAAGATTCAGATAATGATGGCATAAGAGAAAAGGTAATTGAAACGGGACAAAATCCAGTGCCCCTACAATTTACCCTTTTCACGGTAGACCAAAACGAGCTAACTTCGGCTGCAAAAATTATTGAAGAAAATTGGAAAAAAGCCGGCATAAAGATAGAAGTAAAAACTCTTCCACCACAAAATCTGCTTCAGGGCGTAATCAAAGAAAGACAATATGATATGCTTCTTTTTGGGGAAAGTCTAATGATAATACCAGAGCCATATTCTTTCTGGCATTCATCTCAAATAAAATATCCAGGACTTAATCTCTCTTTATATAAAAATAAAGACGTAGACAAATTACTTGATAGTGAAAGAAAAGAAATGGATCCCCAAAAAAGAATAGAAATATTGCAATCAATTCAACAAAAAATAATAGAAGATATCCCTGCAATATTCCTATATAGTCCAGATTATCTTTATGCTATAAGAAAAAACTTAAAGGGAGTTAATACTAAATATATTATCGATCCGTCAAAAAGGTTTACTGATATTGAAAACTGGTACCTAAAAGAAAAAAGAGTGCCAAAGGAATAAAATTAAAATTAACCTCTTATAAATCTACTGAAATAAATCCTTGCTGGGGTGGTGAAATTGGTAAACACGCTGGCTTCAGGAGTCAGTGCCAAAAGGCATGAGGGTTCGAATCCCTCCCCCAGCATTTAATAATGATTAATCAAAATAAACTTATGATGGAAGGCGAAAAACTAAAAATTATACCCCTTGGGGGACTTGAAGAAGTTGGAAAAAATATGACCCTGTTTGAATATAAGGGGAAAATTTTGATTGTAGATGCGGGATTACAATTTCCAGATATGGATATGCCGGGAGTAGATTACATAATCCCAAATACGCAATATTTAAGAAAAAAAGAAAAAAATATATTGGGAATAGTTTTCACTCATGGACATTATGATCATATTGGAGCAATTCCTTATATAGTTGATAAAATTGGAAATCCTCCCCTCTTTGCTACTCCCCTAACCAAGGGTATTATTGAAAAGAGACAAGAAGAGTTTTCAAGTATTGCAAAATTAAAAATTAAAGAAATTAAAAGAGAAGATACAGTATCTTTGCCCCCATTTAAAATAAAAACATTTCCCCAAAACCATAATATACCCGATTGTATAGGTCTGGTTATTGAAACTCCATTAGGGAAAATAGTGCATACAGGCGATTTTAAATTTGACCATACGCCAGTCGCTGACAAGCCTGCCGATATATCAAAAATTGCAACATTATGTAACGGGGGGGTCTTGCTTTTAATGTCAGATTCAACAAATGCTGAAATTCCGGGGCATAGTCTTTCTGAAAAAACTATTCAGGAAAATTTAGAGTCAATTTTTGAAAAAAGTAAGGGCAGAATCATATTAACAACCTTTGCTTCGCTTTTATCAAGAATCCAAGAAGCAATTAATCTTGCTGAAAAACTCGGGAGAAAAGTATTAATTGACGGATATTCAATGAAATCTAATGTAGAAATAGCGATTGAGCTTGGATATCTTAAAGTTAAACCAAACACAATAATATCTCCACAAGAATTAAAAAAATATCCCGATAATAAAATACTTATTCTTTGCACCGGCGCTCAGGGGGAAGGAGAAGCCTCTTTAATGAAAATTGCTCATAAATCTCATAAGTTTATATCTATTAAAAAAGATGATTCTGTTATACTCTCTTCTTCTGTTGTGCCCGGAAATGAAAGGAGCGTTCAGGAGCTAAAAGATCAATTATCTTGGCAAGGAGCAAAAATATTTCACTATCAAATGATAGATATTCACGCCGGAGGACACGCCCAAAAAGAAGAGTTAAAAACAATGATAAATATAGTACGTCCAAAGTTTTTTATGCCAATACATGGGAGTCATTATATGTTAAGTATTCATAAAGAACTTGCAATGTCTGTTGGGATACCAGAAAGAAATATAGTTACTCCCAAGAACGGACAAATAATAGAGGTTTCAAAAAATACAATCAGAATACTTAAAAAAACGGTTCCTGCAAACTATGTGATGGTAGATGGACTTGGGGTTGGAGACGTAGGAGAAGTGGTGTTACGCGATAGACAAGCAATGGCAAAAGACGGAATGTTTGTAATAGTTGTCATTGTTGATTCTGCTTCGGGAACCGTAAAACAAAGTCCAGATATAATTTCTCGCGGCTTTGTTTATCTCAGAGAATCAAAAGACCTTTTGCGTGAAACACGAAGAAGGGTTATAGCGTTAGTTGAAGGGATTACAAAATCCCCTCACCCAACTAATTTTACTTTTGTAAAAAACAAAATCAAAGAGGATCTTGGAGAATTTCTTTTTAAAAAAACAAAAAGAAGACCAATGGTATTGCCGGTGGTTATTGAAATTTAATTATTATTCCTTAGAATAATCAGGTTCTTGGAATAAAGGATTATAAAACTAATTAACTCTAATATGTTTTCTGTTGGTATAATAGGACTTCCAAACGTAGGAAAATCAACTCTTTTTAAGGCATTAACAAAAATTTCAGTACCAATTGCTAACTATCCTTTTACTACTATAGACCCTCACCACGGGGTCATTGAAGTAAAGGATAAAAGGCTAGAACAAATAAACAAAATACTAGAACCAGAAAAAACTTCTTTCCCAACAATTGAGTTTATAGATATCGCGGGTCTTGTAAAAAATGCCCATAAAGGAGAAGGTCTTGGAAATCAGTTTTTATCAAATATCGGAGAAGCAGATATATTGCTTGAGGTTGTTAGAAATTTTTCAATTTCAACTAAAAACATTAATAAAGACAATGAATCCGATGAAACGAATTATCAATTATATGAAAAACCAAATCCCCTAAGAGATATAGAAATTATAAAAGAAGAGATATTAAAAAGAGACGAAAAGATTATTTTAAATGCTATTGAAAGTAAAGGGAAAAAAGACACATTAAAGAATTCTTCAGATAAAAAAATCCTCTATCAATTACTCGAAGAGATTAAAAGAAAAAAATGGCTTTTTGATTATATAATAAATAAACCCCAAGAAGAACAATCGGTTATCGGCAATACAACAAAAAAAATAGGGCTCATTTCTTCAAAACCAATAATATATCTTTTCAATACAATTAAAAAAGATTATAAAGTAGAAACTGTTGAGCCTTCTCTTTGTCTCAATATAAAAACAGAAGAAGAAATTTCTGAATTAAACGAAGAAGAAAAATCAGAGCTTGAAGTAAATTCCTCTCTTGACGATATAATATTTACCTGCTACAATAAGTTAGATTTAATAACCTTCTATACAATAAAAGGAGGAAAAGAAACAAAGGCCACAGAGCTTAAAAAGGGAAGTTCAATTCTTGAGGCCGCTGAAAAGATTCATAGCGATTTTAGAAAAAAATTTATCTCTGCTGAAGTAGCAAAATTTGAAAATTTTATTAAATATGGTTCTTGGCATTTACTAAAAGAAAATGGTCTTATAAGTATAAAGGGAAAAAATTATAATGTTGAAGATGGCGACATTATAGAATTTAAAATTTAAAATTATTATGAATTACGAATTATCTTTTTTAACGCCAAATTTAAAATCAGAAGAAAAAGAGGCTCTTTTGTCTTGGACCGAAAAACAAATTCAAGAAATGGGAGGCACCATCCAAGAAACCTTCAATGAGAAAAAAAAGTTTGCTTACCCCGTCAAAAGGCAAAAAGAGGGATTTTTGGTTATTTTTAGTTTTTCTTTAGAGCCAAATAACATTGGAAAACTTAAAAGAAAATTACAAACGAACAAAAACATTCTTAGAGAAATAATTGAAAAAAGGGAAGTTGTAGAAAAAGTAAAAAGATATAAAGAAAAACCAATAATAGAAACAAAATATAAGACAACAAAAACTGTTCCCAAAAAGAAAAAGGTAAAAATAGAAGAGCTTGATAAAAAATTAGAAGAAATACTTAAATAATTTTAATTAATGCCAATATACGAATTCTATACTAGCCTATTTTAGTATTATTCGAGGTATATATATTATTCGTAGATTAGCATTATTTTTATTATATATGAATTTAAATAAAGCATTTGTGTTGGGAAGATTAACCCAAGACCCACAAATAAAAAGCCTCCCCTCGGGAGATTTAGTAGCAAGTTTTGGGGTTGCAACTAATAGGGTTTTTTATAATAAAAACAGAGAAAAACAAGAACAAACAGAATTTCATAATATAGTTGTCTTTGGAAAGTTAGCTGAAATTGCTCAACAGTATTTAAAACAGGGTTCAATGGTTTTAATAGAAGGAAGACTGCAAACAAGGTCTTGGGAAGACAAGGATGGAATCAAGAAATACAGAACAGAAATTATAGGAGAAGCGCTTCAGTTGGGACCGAAATCAACAAACATTTCATCTGAGAACAGTCTTAATGCCGCAAGTCAAAAACAAGAAGCAAAAACGCCCGAAATAACAGAAGAAGAAATCCCAACAGTGGAAGAAGAAATAGACGTAAAAGATCTTCCTCTTTAATTAATTAGGTTTTTAAAAATATGTGTTATTTTTGCCAAAGAAATATAAAAGAAATCGATTGGAGAAATGAAAAACTTCTCCTAAAATATGTCTCTGCTTCGGGAAAAATAAAGGGTAGAAAAAAAACAAAAATCTGTAGCGCCCACCAAAGAAAGCTTAAAAAAGCTATAAAAAAAGCAAGAGAAATGGCAATTTTACCCTCATCAAATTTATAAGGATTTAGATATTAAATCTGCTATCTCTGCTAACCTGCAAGAATATCCCCATTCATTGTCATACCAAGCAACCACTTTAACAAGATTGTTTTTTACCATCGTAAGGTGAGCATCAACAATAGCTGAAAAACTATTTCCTTTATAATCGGCAGAAACCAATTCGGCATCTTCTATTCCTAAAATTCCTCGAAGTCTTTTTCTCGCTGAAGCATCTTTTAATATATAATTCAATTCCTCTGCGCTTTTAGGGGGATTTTTTACTTTACAAATAAGATCCAAAATAGAAACCGTAGGTGTTGGTACCCGAAAAGCAATTCCATCAAGTTTCCCATCGACTTCTGGTATAACCTTACCTATCGTTTTAGCCGCTCCTGTTGTCGTTGGAATTATTGAAAGAGCAGCAGCTCTTGCTCTCCTTAAATCACTATGTGGTAAATCTAAAATTCTTTGATCGTTAGTATAGGCATGTACGGTACTCATAAAACCCTCTTCAATCCCAAATTTTTCTTGTAAAATCTTTACTATGGGAGCTAAACAATTTGTTGTGCAAGAACCGTTTGAAATGATATGATCTTTTTGAGGATTATATTTTTCTTCATTAACGCCCAAAACAAAGGTTGGAATTTCTTTACTTTTTGAGGGCGCTGAAATAATAACTTTTTTAGCCCCGGCGCCAATATGCTTCTTCGCGTCTTCAAACTCTGTGAAAAATCCCGTGCACTCAAGCACAATGTCAATGTTTTTTTCCCCCCACGGAAGTTTTTGCGGATCCTTCTCAGAGAAAACTTTAATTCGGTCCCCATTTATTAATAATTCTCCATCTCCTCCTTTAGCTCTTCTTGAGTAAATACCATAAACAGAGTCATAATTAATAAGATGAGCAAGTGTTTTTGTGTCTGTTAAATCATTGATTGCTGCTATTTCCAGGCTTAATTTTTTCTCTAAAATTGCTTTAAAAACTATTCTACCTATCCTTCCAAAACCATTAATTGCTATTTTAGTTTTTTTGGCCATATTTTTAAAATAAGTTAACTATCTTTAATATTTAAAAGTTCCTTTATTTTTTCCTTATTAAATCCTACCACAATATTTTCATCAATTTCAATAACCGGAACTTCCATTTTCCCCGTTTTTTTTACAATCTCATCTCTATTTGCATCATTTGCAGTAATATCTATGTCTTCAAAAGGAATTTGATGTTCTTCTAAAAAAATTTTTAATGCCTCACAATAAGGACATGTTGGCGTTGAATAAACTTTAACTTCCATAGTTTTATTTTTTATTTTAATTATTATTACACCCAAAAACTTCAAATAAGTCCTTTATGTCCAAAACTCCAGATATTTCTAGAAAACTATCATCTTTTGACCTGTTATAACAATAATCATCACAGCTTATCTCTCTATTTTTCTTTTGGCATTCGAAGCAAGAATGAATCTTTTCTTTAACCGCTCTTGTGTTTTCTGGAAAAACCCAAGTTGGAACATCATTAATACCTGCCTCTCTACAAACCTCAGACCATTCTCCACCCTCATCACAATTAATATAATTTAATTCAGAAAAGTATTCTCCAAAAACTTCTTTTTGCTTCAAACAATAATCACAATTGGAAGAAATATACAACTTAACATCTTTAGCCAAAAGACAATCAATAATTTTCTTCTTTTCTTCTTTTTTATTATTCTCTATGACTGATTTTCCGCTAAAGAAAAAAATAATGCCTCCGATTATCGTAACCAAAATTACAATTATTAAATATATATTTTCTTTCCGCATTTATTTAATAACATTTGGAATCTCTTTTATCAAATCAGTCGCAAGAAGGGAAACTCCTAACTTTTTCTTTATCTTTTCTCCTGCTGCACCGTTAATATAAGCAGCCGCACTCGCTGCAAAAAAAGGATCTGTCCCTTGGGCTAAAAAACACCCACATATTCCGGCCAAAGTATCTCCAGTGCCCCCAACTGTCATTTCGGGACAACCGGTTTTATTTAAAAGTACTTCATTGCCATTAGAAATTATATCTGGATTTCCCTTTAATAAAACAACGACCTTAAACTTGTTAGCAAATTCTTTAACTGCTTTAATTTTCCTTTTTAAATCAAAACCCATTACGTCTGTTCCGGAAAGTATATAAAACTCGTATTGGTGCGGGGTTAAAATAAATTTTTTGTCTTTTAGAATGCTCATTTTTTTAGAAACTGCCCAAATAGCATCAGCATCAATAACTGTAGGAGCATCAGTTTCTATTAAATAATTAATAATTGTTTTTTGGGTTTCTTCATCTCTCCCCATTCCCCCTCCAATTAAACAAGCTGTTTTATTGCTAGAAACCTTCTGAGCAACTTCCGTTAGAAAAAATAAATCCGGTAAATGTTTTTTAGAAATTTTATCACCTTCAAGAGAATAAGCGATTAAATTTGGAGAAAAAGAAGAAACAGTTTCTGCTGCTCTTTTTGGAGCAACAACCATTGTAAGGTCCACGCCAGCTCTCAAGGCCGCCATAGCTGATAAAGCTGGTGAGCCGCTATAAATATAAGATCCCCCAATAATAAGAAGATAACCAAAATCGTACTTATGACTTTTTGGCGATCGTGGTTTATAAATTTTTCTTAGAAAAGATTTTTTTATATAATCCATAAATTAATAAATTTAACCTTAATTATTGTTTTTTTTCTCTATCTTATCACATTCTTCTTTAAAATCACAATATTCACACTCCCACGGAAGACCACCCTCTCCTCTTTCTGCTAATTCCCTTTTTTCCTTGAGATCAAGCGGAATTGGGGGCATTATTTCATTTTCTATTTGATATTTTAACTCTTCAAATTCACTAATAATTTTCTTACATAATTTCTCGTCATATTCTTCTTCAAATTCTTTCATTTCTTGGGTGTTTTTATTCTCATAAATTACAACTCCATAAGGAATCTTAAAATAATGCATATAAAGTTGAATTTGTTTTTTATGTGCGTCTTCTGGTTCTGTTAATTTTCTAAATTTAAAATCTCCCGAACTTTTTATTTCGACAACATACATTTTTCCATCAATTGAAATAATTGCATCTGCTCTTCCATGAAAAAGCTCTTTTGAGGGAATATCAATTTCGGAAGCAACCACTCTCACCTCTGGAATCCCAAATAAAACACTCATAATTCTTTGGTGTATAATATCTCCCCTATCAAATATTCGAAGGGCTCTGCCCTCTTTAGCTTTCTTAGGATAGCCCTTCATTGAAAAATATACCGCTCTTTTACACTTCCCAGCGTCAGTAATATAAAAATGCTCTTTATCCTTTTCGTAATTTTTATCTTCGTAATACTTGTCTATTAAATCTATTAGCTTATTTGCCATATATTAGAAATTTAAAATTAAAATATATAAAGTCATTTTATCATTTTTTTGCTATTTTGTAAAAATAAACTATTTAATAAAAACTAAAAGTGGTGTATAATTTTAAAAAGCATCCAAATCAAAAATTATGTTTAAACAAGCCATTGTTGTCAGAAAAGACTTAAAACTTAAAAAAGGGAAATTAGCGGTTCAAGTAGCCCATGCTTCTGTTCTTGCCGCAGATAAAAGCAGTGTCAAAAAAGAATGGGAAAAAGAAGGTCAAAAAAAAGTAGTTTTAGAATGTCAAAACCTTCAAGAGCTTATATCGCTATACCAAAAGGCAATTGCAGCAAACTTACCAGTGGCGCTCGTAATAGATGCTGGCCTAACCCAAATTCCAAAAGGAACAAAAACCTGTATTGGGATCGGACCAGAAAAAGAATAAAAAATAGACAAAATAACAAAAAATTTAAAATTGGTTAATTAAAAGAAAACTCCGAAAATTTTCGGAGTTTTCTTTTAAACCCCACCAGTAGAATTAGAAAAATTCTGGAAAACCAGAATGCCCTAATCCCCACTTATAGAAAACTTTAGGAGGTATCATTTTCTATAAGCGTTTTACTAGTGGAGTATATTTCTATTATAACATAACAAAAAAAATTTGTCAATTTAAACTACTGTAATTTTTGTTCTCGGTTTCTTATTTCTCTTACTAGCCTATCATGATATTCATCAATTACATAAGAAGGATCTTTGCCCTCTCGGCAAAGCAATTTAATTTTCTCATTTAGCAGTTTGCTTGCCTCATCAATTCCTTTTTCAATGTCTGGATTTTTTATAGTAATACTTACCAAGCTTTCTACAATTTCTTCTTCTTCTTTGGTTAGCGCTTTCTGACCAACAAGAGTGGGGGTTGTTGGTGCGGTTTTAGAAATAGAACTTTTTAATTTCTCAATTGCGGGGGCTAGTTTTTTTTCTTCGCTTTCGACTTTTTCTTCCTCTTTTTCCGGAGCTTTTTCTGTTAAATTTTCCCGTCCTTTATGAGTCATTATTTCTTTTTCTCTAAAAGATTCATCTGTTTCGGCCATCCTTTCTGAATTTAATCTCTTTTCTATGTTTTGATTGTCTTTATCCATAATTTTAAAATATTACATTTTTAATCTTCTTTGCCTAATTTCCTCTTCTACTTCTTCTCGCGGTCTTCCATATTTTTGATATACATAAGACTTAATTTCTTCTGCTAGCTTATAATCTGGCAAAGTTGGCGGATAAGAAAGCATATTAAATGGCTTTGAAACCTTTCCTTTGTTTATTATCTTTACATAAAAATTGAAATTATCAAGGTGAACTAAATCATGAACCGTAAAGACTGGTTCGAACTCTTTCACTAAAAATTCTGCGTCATGAGGACCAATTCTAAGAGACATTATTGTTCCAACGTTTCCAAAAACAGCATCCCTTATTTTTTCTGGTAACTGACCAATAAACTGATGAGCAATTATTAAGCTTAAACGATATTTTCTTGCTTCGGATAAAATCGTTGCGACGCTTTCTGTACAAAAGTTTTGAAATTCGTCCATATATAAAAAGAAATCTTTTCTTTCTTCTTCGGGGATATCAACTCGTGAAAATGCCGACATTGCTATTTTCCCATTTATTATTAATCCCAAAAGGGCAGCATTTAACTCCCCCAATCTACCCTTTGAAAGATTTACTAAAAGAATTTTCTTCTTATCTAAAATTTCTCTAAAATTTAAAGTTGTTTCCAGTTGCCCTACAATAGGCCTCATATAATCATTGGCAATAAAAGTATTGAATTTACTAGTAATGTAAGGAACAATGTTTTGTAAGGAGGCCTCTCCCCCTGCTTTTTCCGCTTCTTTTTCCCAGAATTCTTTTACAATAATATTTTGGCATTTCGATAAAAGACGATGCCTGAATTCTCTATCTGCCAAAACCTTGGGCACTTCCATTAGGGTATATTTTTCATTGGGGTCGTCCATTAATAATAAAAGAGCGTTTCTGGTATATTGTTCAAAAATTGGGCCACCAGTTTGCTTAAGGTCATAAAGCTTGTCAAAAATATTTATTAATTCGTTTACAATAAATGTTTTTTGCTCTGGAAACCTTGGGTCATAATCTAGAAAATTAAGTCCTATTACTCTTTCAAGTTTACCGGGATCAAAAACAATAACATCATCAATCCTTGATGTGGGAACTTTTCCTAGAGCTCTTTCTATTAAATCACCGTGAGGATCAAGAACCCCAACTCCTTCTCCATTCTGAATATCTTGAACAATTAAATTTTCAAGAAAAGCAGTTTTTCCGGTTCCGGTTTGGCCTATAATGTACATATGCCTTCTTCTATCGGGGGATTGAATTCTTATTGGAATATCAATCCCCCTATAAAGATTGTGACCCAAAATCAATCCTTCGTTTGGTAAATCGCTTGGCGCAGGAGCCTTTTTTGACTCAACTATCTTTACTGTTGGAGTTTTAATAAATGGAGTTGTAAAGTGGAATAAACTTGTTAACTCTTCTGTACTAAAAATACTATGTTTCTCTGATGAATCAAATAATCTAAAACTATAATTATATATAAGCCTTTTAAAACTTCCTCCCGTTACTCTTGATGGTTTAAATCCATTAAGGTGCGGAGCTGAATATTGCTCAAAAACATGCTCTATTTGCGAAATAACTTTATCACTTTGACTTTTGTCTTTACAAGAAACAACTATTCTAATATTGGTTTCAAAGCAATCTTTACTGGCTTTATTCTGAACCGACTTTAATACATCCTCTTCAACCGGCTTCAAATAAGAACTCCTTTCTTCATCTTGTTCGCTTTTGGGATTAAAAAATTTGCTTATCTGGTGAAATATGCCACTTTCTGATTTAGCTGCTTTAAAATGTTTACCCCTGGACATTGCCCTCGCAATTTTTCTCATTCTTTTGTACCACCTTCGAGATCTTTTTCTTTTAACAACAAATTGAATAACGGCCTCTTCATCCTCTTCGAGTTTTGTTAAAACATTAGTAAGGGTCGCCAACGGATCTACTTCAAAGTTTTGATATGTTTTAATGGGCAAAAAAGATGTTTTAAGAGTTGATATATAAGAGGCCTCTGATATTTCATCGGGCGCGAAAATATTAAAATCTTCTACTTTTTCAACTTGAGCATCATAATATATTCCGGTTATCTGTTTTTCTACAAAGTCGCTATATTCTTCGGGAACAGAAACAAAAAATTTTATATCTTTTTTTACTTTTACTATTTCAAAACATATCCATGATTCAGGTTCAAAAAACCCTCCTTTTTTAAAACCAGTAAGCGAACTATAAAAATCCTCCATTAGGGCTATCCACTGTTTTTCTTGTTTTTGAGATTCCTGCACTTCTTGATAGGTTTTTTCGGGTAAACTTACAAGAAACAGACAAAACTTTAGAGATTTTTTTATCGCTTTTCTGCTTTTTATCTTCTTTACAACGAATAGAAATATAAACAATATTAAAAAGGGAATAAAAAAACTAATACAAATTATAAAAATTTTTTCTTCCATTAAAATTTTAATTTTTTTTATTTAAAAAGCTTATAATATAGAATACCAAAATATTCATGCAAAGCAATGTTAGTTTTGACCAAGTTATTGGGCTGGGGCAAAAAACTTATTAAATTATAATATTTTTCAGTCCTATAATCAGTGGGAACAGGAATTGGATTAAAGCCTGCTTTTTGAAAAACATTCATTGAACGAGGCATGTGGTATGCTGATGTAACTAAAAGAAATTCTTTCTTTTTTAAAATCTTTTTTAATTGCTCTGCATGCCCAAAAGTATTTTCTGAAAAAATTTCATAAGAAACCTTGTTCTTGGGAACACCATATAGTTCAAGAAAATTTGCTCCAAATAAAGATTCTTTTGAATATCTATCAATAGGACTCGTTCCTGCAACAATAATTTCTGGTTTTTCTTTTTTTAACGAGTAAACTTTTAGGGCCTCCGTAAGACGGAAAAGCGTACTATCTCCAAGGGCACTTGGTAGTTTTAAATCTCGGTTTTTTACGCCACCCGAAAGAACTATAATGAGATCTGTTTTTTGAATTAAATCCTCTGAGGGATAACGATATCGACTTTCCAGAGGTAATAGTAAAAAATCAGCAACTGGTGTTATTGAAAATAAATAATAAAATAAAATAGCTAACAATAAAAAAACTATACTAATTTTTTTCTTTTTTAGAAAAAATGAAATTCCACTGATAACAAACAATAAAAAGATAAAAACGCTTGGCAAAAAAAGCGCCTGAAAAAATTCAATGATTATCATCGGTTTTTATACTTTCTTTTTTAAAATTTTTAAAACAATGAAGGCAATAATTCCGCCAGCAATTGCTGTCAATAGTTGGGGCCAACTCATCATTAAAGAAACTTGCTTGGCTAACTCTTTTTTCAACAAGAGATTTATAACAACAGTGCTTGTCCCAAATAAAAACAAAAACTTTAAAACAGCCGCTACCGAAACTCTAATCCAGAAATTTTTCTTTTTCAAGTAGTAAAAAGATAAAATTAAAATTGTGTTTGAAATCATAATGAAAGGGACTATCGGAGCAAGTGGCGCAGGCAAAAGTCCGCTTGAAAAAGCAACTAAGCTTGGTAAAAGCCCTATTAAAACTGCAATTTCTGGCGTAAGAATAGCGGTTGACAAAAACAAAATAGCATTAACTACTGGGCCCGTAATCCGCTGATCATGAACGATCGCTGGCATTAAAATAGAAACCGCAAGCAAAATTGAAAAAATTGCTATTTTTTTTATTTCCTTGCTTTGAACTAAAGCAAGTTTCTTTTCTAAACCTTTTGATTCCATATTTTAAATATTTTTTTATAAATTATAAAAATTAATTACGACCTTTTAATGACTTTTAATTTTCTCTTTTCTTTCTAAAATAATGAGTATGAAAAATTTTATGAATTTTCTCTTGATTTAAACATTTATCATATATCTCTTTTAAAACTGGATTTTCGTGAGCTAATCTTAATTTTTTCTCATTATCAACGCGATAAAGACCCCTTGCTCTTTTTTCTCTAATCCCCTGACTCACTGGCAAAGGCTGACCACCACCCCCAATACATCCTCCAGGACACGCCATCACCTCAACATAATGATAAAGACCCGGCTCATTTTTTAACTCCTCTAATATTTTCTTTGCATTTCCAAGTTCGTTTACAATAGCAATTCTTAATTTTTTATTATTGATTTCAATCTCTGCTCTTTTTATGCCCTCAAGTCCTCTCACTTGATAAAATTCAATCTTTTTTAAATTTTCTCCTGTCAATTGAAATGCCGCAGTTCGAAGAGCTGATTCCATAACGCCGCCAGATGCGCCATAAATAACTCCTGCTCCCGAAGCAATTCCCAGAGGACTATCAAGGTCTTCTGGTGTTATTTTTTTAAGATCTATTTTATCCTCCTTAAAAAGATAAGTCAATTCTCGCGTTGTTAAGACATAATCAACAGGATTCAAGCCATTAATTTTTAACTCCTCCCTTTTAATTTCATATTTCTTTGAACTGCAAGGCATTATTGAAACAACCACAATATTTTGGGGGTCAATTCCTTCTTTTTCTGCAAAATATGTTTTAACAAGACCCCCTAATATGATGTGGGGTGAACGAACGGTGGTCAAATTAGGAATAAATTCTGGATAATAAAATTCAACAAATTTAACCCACGCAGGACAACAAGAAGTCATCATTGGCAAAACATCTCCTTTTTCTAATCTTTCTATCAACTCTTTTGCCTCCTCGACAGTAGTAAAATCAGAACCCAAAGGAACGTCAAAAACCTTATTAAAACCCAGTTTCCTTAATCCGGCTGCTATTTTTTCTGTAATTGGTGTTCCATACTCAATACCAAATTCTTCTCCAATGCTTGTTCTAATAGAAGGAGCAATTTGGGCTATAACAAAATTTTTTTTATCTTGAAGGGGTTTTTTTATTGATTCAAACTCACCAGTTGTTTCGATTGCACCAACAGGACAATGGACTATACACTGACCGCAATAAACACAATCTTTACTTTCTTTCTTAGAAGTCATAACTTGAAAAAACTCCTCTTTTTTTTCAACCTCAAGAAATCCTACTCCCTGTTTTTGGCAAACCTCAACGCAGTTTTTACAATCCATACACTTTGTCCAATCAAACTCAATAGGACCTGCAATTTCAACTGGAAATTTTGATTTTCTGTCTTTAAATCTTGTAATTTCGACATCATATTCTTTGGCTAGTTTTAATAGCTGACAATTATATTTCCAAACGCAATCAAAACATTCTTCTCTGTGCTGCGAAAAAATTAATTCAAGATTTATCTTTCTTGCTTTTTTGATTTCTTCTGAATTTGTAATAACCTCCATACCATCATAAACTTTAACTGAACATGAAGTTTGAAGACCTCGTTGGCCCCTTATTTCAACAAGGCACATCCGACAGTTGGCTTTAATATTAAGATCTGGATGATAACACAATGCTGGAATTTCAATTCCGTTTCTTTTTGCCGCCCTCAAAATAGTCTCCCCCTCTTGCGCTTTAATTTCTTTACCATCGATTTTAATGTTTATCTTTTTTTTCATAATTCATTATTCATGATTCATTATTCTATATTTTTAAAATCTTATCTGAAAAGGTTTTTAGGACAAGTGCCGCACCCTTTCCAAGGCCACAAAAACTTGTCTTCTCTAGCGCGAAAATCATATCTTCTAGAACCCCCCCATCAATCTTTCCATTTTCTAAAATTTCATAAAGCCTATACAGCCCTTCTCTACAAGGAACGCACTTATCGCAATTTTCTTTCATAAAAAAAGAAATCCATTCTTTCATTAAAATAAGGGGATCCGTTTCTTTAAGGTTGTATATGACAATAGCTCCAGCTCCACAAACTTTTTCCTGAATTTCGTCTTGAGTAAGTATTTTCCCTGAAGCTCCACCTCCAACCTGTAAAAAAAACTCAAAAGGAGGAAAATTTTTTGTTTCTTTTAGAATCTTCTCAATTGCCCAATCTTCGAACAATTCAAAAGCTCCTGCCCTAAATGGTGGTTTTTGAATTATTCCGCCTGGGAAATGCGCCCAGCAAATTGAATAAAAACGAGTTTTTTGGTAATCGCCTTCTAAAATTTTTGAAACATAATAAAAAGTTTCAACATTGTTAATAATAGTAGGATAACCAAAAAGTCCTTTTTGCGTTGGAAGGGGGGGTTTTAAACGTGGTTCTTCTCTTTTTCCTTCAATTGATTCAAGCAATACACTTTCCTCGCCACACAAATACCCTCCAGTTTCGCAAAAAACTTCAATTGGTAAACCCCCAATTATTTCTTTTAACTTATCTTTAAATTTAGCAAAGTAATCCTTTCTTAAATAAATATACCCCTCCGCATTTCCTAGAAAATTCATAGCAATTTCCATTCCTTCAATCACCCTCTCTGGATAATTTTCTAGTAAATAACCATCTTTAAAAACACCTGGCTCTCCCTCTGAAGCATTGCAAATAACAAATTTTTTTTCGGCCTTTTCTTCTTTAACGCTTTTCCATTTTAAAGCAGTGGGAAAATCAGCCCCTCCCCTACCTTTAAGACCGAATTTTTCTAAACTTTTAATTATGTCTACCATTTTTAAAAATTAATTAATATAAATTTTATCATTAATTTTATCTTTTTTAAAGTTATTCATTAATTTTAAAAACCTCTCCATGGCCCGGATAAGCTATTATGTTAGCTTTTAACAGTTTTGATATTTTAAAAAGTGAGTTTTTCATTGCTTTTTCTGATCCGCCCGGCAAATCTGTTCTCCCTATTCCATCTTTAAATAAAGTATCCCCTGTAAAAATGAAACTATCTCCTAAAAGACAAATACTCCCTTTTGTATGGCCTGGGGTATATAAAACCTTAAGGACCCCATCGCCAATTTTTATTTTATCACCTTCTTTTAAAAATTTATCGGGCCTAAATGAAATAAAATCCTTTTCCTTTTTGTGAATCAAAATTCTGGCCCCTGTTTTTTCTTTTAGTTTCTTATTTCCTGCGGTGTGATCTGGGTGATAATGAGTATTGATTATGTATTTTAATTTTCTTTTTTGAATTTTTTTTAAAACATTATCTATGTCTCCGCCCGGATCAATAATCAGGGCTTCGTTTTTTGATAAAACTAAATAACAATTAGTTAATAGCGGCCCCACTATTAATCTTTTAATTCTAAGTTCCTGTCCTTTCATTATTATTTTTAAATTTTATCTTCCTTACAAAAATTCCCAAAATCTTATCCTGCCATAATTAAGAAAGATAAAAATTTGATTTGCTGATTATTCCACAAAACAAAAATTAAAAATCCAATTAATAAAAATAAAATAATTAAAAGCAAAAGCAATCTTTTAATCTTCATAATAAAATTGCTTAAGATTTCCTTTAGACCTTTCTATATTCTTAAAATGCCTCTAATAAGTCTTCTTTATGAATTTTTCTTAATTTCTTTTTTTGCGATATTATCTTTTTATCGTTAAGACGTTTTTCTTTCTTTTCTGGTGGAATAATAATTTTCATTTTTCTTTCTTTTTCTTGAATGGCAGATATAACAAATTTTTTAAGCTTCTCAAGAGCAAAATTTTTATTATCAATCTGGGAGCGAAATTTTTCAGCTTCTACAATAAAATCACCTTCTTTGGTAAATTTATTTGGATATTTTTTCTGAATTTTTAGTTTTTCTTCGTTATTTAAATATTTATTATTTTGAATGTGCCACCTTACTCTTGCTCCGCTCGAAACCTTGTTTATATTTTGACCGCCCGGACCAGAGGAACGAAAAAATTCAAAACTTAATTCTTTCCTGGAAATATAGAAATTTATTTTTTGAGACTTTTCTGCCATTCTTTTTTAAACTCTTGAAAATTTCCTTTTAAGATAGCTCTCCTGATATCTTTCATTAATTTTAACATAAAATAAAGATTATGATAAACCAAAAGATTTGTCACAAAAAATTCTTTTTCCCGGAAAAGATGACATAAATACGCTTTTTTGTAGTTTTTACATACAAAACAATCACAATTTTTATCAACAGGAGATTTATCTTTTAAGTATTTCGATTTTTTTATACTTAATTTTCCATTCTTTGTTAAAACAACGCCCCGACGAGCCATCCGCGTTGGTATAACGCAATCAAATAAATCAACCCCCCTATCAACTGCTTCAAAAATATCTTCTATCTCCCCAACCCCTAAAAGATGAACCGGTTTTTTGTCATCTAAGTAAGGCAGGCTCCAATCTAAAACATCGTTCATTTCTTCCTTTCCAAAAGAACCACCAATCCCATATCCAAAAAATGGCAAGGAAGCAATAAATCTTGCGCTTTCTTCTCTTAAATCTTTAAAATTCGCACCCTGAACTATTCCTAAAAGTGCCTGCTTTTTTGTCTTGCCAAAAGCCTTAAGAGATAATTTTGCCCACTCATGGGTTCTTTTCAATGACTCTTTCATATATTTATAAGAAACACTAGGCGGAGTACATTCATCAAAAGCAAAAATTAAATCAGCCCCTAAAATCTTTTGTATTTTTATTGAAATTTCAGGATCAATTTTATGTCTTAAACCGTCTTTTTGAGAAAAAAAAGTAACTCCCCAATCTTCAATTTTAATAAGATTCTTTCTTTTGGGAGACTGGTTTTTATTTTTTGGAGTAATAATTTTGCTTACTCCATATTCTCTTCCAAAACCCAAAGAAAACACCTGAAAACCACCACTATCTGTCATTAAAGGAATGTCTGTAGTTAAAAAATTATGAAGCCCTCCAAATTTTTTAACTACTTTATAAGCACCGTTTATATAAAAATGGAAAGTATTAACTATCGAAACTTCGGTTCCTATCTTTTTTGCCTGAAAAAAATCAATTCCTCTTAATGTCCCCTTAGTAGCGGTCGGTACAAAAGCTGGCGTGTGAATTTTACCGTGAGGAGTTTTTAAAACGCAAACTCGAGATTTTTGATTCTTATCTTTTTTAACAACTTTAAAAGAAAACATACTTTTCAAAAAAAGAACTATCGTTTTTTAATTTCCCTTTGAAACTCAAAATAAGAAAAAAGTATTGGATAAGCTCCAACGATTATAAAAAAAACAATCATTATAACCCAAAGATAATTAGGTAAAAATATCCCCAAAAACAAAACAATACTTCCAAATTTAAAAAGTTTTCCTCCAATTTTGTGAGTTTTTTCCCAAACCCTATTACTGCTTAAAGTCCAGGGAGTTCTTATCCCAATAAACCAATTACGTTTTGTCTTTTCAATTAAAACACCAGAATAAAAAAATAATACTCCAAAAGCTGGGGCTAAAACCTGACGAATATCAAATCTCATTCCTTGATTCCAGGCAATTGTTAAAATATAAAGATAAAAAAGGAAAACAAGCAACATTAATATAAAAAAATCGAAATACTTCCTGAAATTTTCGATGTTCTTTTTCAAAGGATCAATTTTCGGAATCAAAAGAAACAATAAAAATAATATTATGTTTATCATGGGCAGAAAGAACATTCC
>FWPV01003215.1_pt1 | contig 37637 bp, 35 predicted proteins | sample 2228371 | NCBI WGS metagenome assembly FWPV01 (sample SAMEA103939776, study PRJEB20133) | metagenome | reverse complement strand
AAAGCATCCGCGAATTTGACCAGCAGCTGACAGCACCCTTGCATGGTTTTGCCGATGCCGAAGATTATTACCGCCGCTCCAGTGCCAAGGCTTATTTGCGCACTATTGCGCGGCCACATCTGCTGATCCACGCCAAAGATGACCCATTTCTGGCTGCTGAAGCCATCCCAACGGCTGAAGAGCTGAGCCCTTATAGCCAACTGCTGCTCAGTGAACATGGGGGTCATGTTGGTTTTGTCAGCGGAGCTATACCAGGGCAACCACGTTATTGGCTGGATCTGGTGATACCGGCGTTTTTCCAACAACATTTACCTTAAGGATTTTTCTCAGATGCTGATCCCTTATCAACAACTGAACCCCGACACTTTACAGGCGCTGGTGGAGGCTTTTGTGCTGCGCGAAGGCACCGACTATGGCGACTTTGAAACCAGCCTGGCCGACAAAGTGGCCATGGTGCTGATGCAAATCCAGCAGGGCAAGGTGCTTATTGTGTATTCTGAGCAGGAAGAGTCCGTCGATTTAGTGACAGAGCGGGATTATCGCCACATGCTGGCCGCCGGGCAAAGCTGAGCGCGGTTACAGCTGCGGCAACTCGCGGCCGGAATGATGGGCAGTGATCAACTGGGGCCAGCCAACACTGGACTGGCCTATTACCATAAAATCCGGATTGGCCAGAGTTTCACGCTGGTTATAACTTAGCGGATAAAACTGGCTGTCGAGAATTTTGCCGCCAGCTTCTTCCACAATAATATGCACAGCACCCGTGTCCCATTCGCCGGTGGGGCCAAGGCGCAAATAACAGTCGGCGCCCCCTTCGGCCACTAAACAGCTTTTTAAACTGCAGCTGCCAAGGGGCACAAATTCCACATCCTGACCTGTAGCCAGCAAAGCATGGATCCGTTCCAGCGGCTGGCGACGGCTCACTGCAATACGCAGCGGCAAACCGGCATGATGCTGGCGCACCTTGATATGGTTAATTAAATTGCGTTGTTGTTTAAAAGCGCCGTGGCCGCGGGTGGCGTAATAACAAATTTGTTCTTTGGGCCAATAAATCACGCCAAGCGCCGGCCAGCCATGTTCAACCAGCGCGATACTGACGGCAAAGTCGCCACTTCTGGCAACAAATTCCTGGGTGCCGTCCATTGGGTCAATCAGCCAATAACGCGGCCAGTGCTGACGCTGCGCCAGCGGCACTAAATTGCTTTCTTCAGAGATAATAGGAATGTCCGGCGTCAGGCTGCTGAGCCGGTCGATAATGATCTGGTTAGCGGCATAATCTGCACTGGTCACAGGGCTGTTGTCGTCTTTGGCGTTATGCTCGTAGTCACCACTTTGGTACATCTGCCAGAGCACAGCGCCGGCTTCAGCAGCGGCTGCTTTGACCGGTTCTAACAGTTTACTTAAAAACATCCTGATGACTTTCCAGATACTTTTTCGCCAGAAACAAGGCCGCAATACTGCGGGCTTCGGTAAAATCGGCTTGTAGTAATAACTCGTCGAAGTCCTGCCAGCGCCATTTCACCAGTTCCAGCGGCTCAGGCTCGTCGCCTGGCAGGCTTTGCGGGTAAAGACCAGTGGCAAGAACTATCTGCATTGTAGCATTAAAATATCCCGGAGCCAGCGCCACACTTTTCAGTGGTACTAAAGTATTAGCGCCAAAACCTGCTTCTTCTTTCAGCTCACGGTTGGCGGCGTCCAGCACTTCCTCACCCGGGTCGACTAAACCTTTGGGAAAACCCAGCTGATAATCGTGGGTGCCGGCGCTGTATTCACGGATCAGGTAAAAATGTTCCGCATCGGGGCAAGCCACCACCATCACGGCGCCACGGCCCGAACCGCGCATCCGTTCAAATAAACGTTGTTCACCATTACTAAATTGCAGCTGGATTTGCTCAATTTTAAACAAGCGGCTTTGCGCCACTATTTCCTGACTGAGAATTTGCGGTTTTTGTTTGTCGTCCTGACGTTCAGCCATACCACTGCCTCTGCTACAATGCCTGTTCTGCGCTCTACTATAAATCGAACAGATGGAAAAACCTATGCTGGACTGGGCGAATATCGACACTGTGTTACTGGATATGGACGGCACCCTGCTGGACCTACATTTTGACAATTATTTCTGGCTGGAGCATTTGCCGAAGCGCTGGAGTGAAATCAGCGGCATTAGCACTGAAGAGGCCAAAGCACAACTCAAAGCCGAATATGATGTACTGCAAGGCAAGCTGGAGTGGTATTGCCTGGATTATTGGGGCAAAAGGCTACAACTGCCTATTACCGAATTAAAACGTGAAGTGATGCACAAAATTGCCATGCGTGCCGACGTGCCTGACTTTTTAACGGCGCTGAAAAAAAGTGGCCGCAACATTGTGCTGGTGACCAATGCTCACCCTGGTAGTTTGTCGTTAAAAATTGAGCGTACTGAGCTCAGTAACTATATCAGCGAGCTGATTTCGACCCACGAATTTGGCGTGACCAAAGAAAGTCAGGCGCTGTGGCATAAACTGCAGGCCCGCCTGGGTTTTAACCCCAAACGCACTTTGTTTGTTGACGACAGCCTGCCCATTTTGCACGCCGCCAAAGAGTTTGGTATTGCGCATTTGCTGGCTGTTGCCAACCCCGACAGCCAGCTGCCGGTGCGCAGCATTACCGAATTCCCGGCTATTACCGACTATACGGTATTGCTGGATGAAATTTTGTTAGCCAGCCGGCTGGCCTAAATAAGCTCAGGCCAGCAAATAACCCACTGATATCGGCGTTGTTGTGACTAAAGCCCTACAAAAGCCTGCACCCTTGATATTGCAGGCTTTTTTATGCCCACTTACATATGCTGTTTCAGCACACTCAGCACTTTGCGGGTAAGTAGCGCCACGGCCAAAGCCAGGATGGCGGCGGCCGGCACTATCCACCAGCCCATCACCTCGGGCATCGCCATAGGCGGCACCGACACAAAACCCACCACTATGCTGTTGCCATGGGGCGTAGACCAAACCCCCACCGACTCTGGCAGCAGAAATTTGGCACCGGCGATAAACAGCAAACACATGGCCGTGCTAAAACCAAACACCGCCATGGCAAAATACAGCGTGGCCGTTGCACTTTTTTTCATACTTTGAATGGCTTTAAAACCCCGTGGCGGCGGCGCGCCTTCTTCAATATGGGCAATATATTGTGCCGCCAGCTGCCGCGGTTCACCAAAACCACGCAAGATAGCCACAACATCAGCGCTGTTGCCGGCGGCTTCCTGCTGCTCTATCACATCAAACAAATGGCTTTCAATTTCGCGGATCACTTCCTGGCTTTCATGAGGAGCGAGGCGTGCCAGATAACGGCGTAAATCATTCAGATAACGATGAATGCTGTCGTTGTTGTTTAATGCTGACTGTTGCATCTCAGACTCCTTTCATTTGCAGTGGTTGTGGGCCGGGGTTGGCCAGCAAAAATTCAATATCGGTGACCGACTGACGCCAAAGCTGGGTTAAATCTGTCAGCTTTTGCGCACCCAAGGCCGTCAGCTGGTAATACTTGCGCGGCCTGCTGTCACCTTGCTGCACCCATTGTGCGTCCACCAGCTCGTCACGTTTGAGCCTGTCCATCAGCGGATACAAAGTGCCTTCGGTAATGGTGGTCGACGGCAGGCTTTGTAATAACTTCAGCAGTTCCAGCCCATATAAAGTGCGCTGTTGTAAAGCCGCCAGAATGGCCAGTTCCAGGGTGCCTTTGCGCAGCTGCACTTCCCATTTTTCCATCAGAGCGTCGTTCGGGTTCATCTGTCACCTTATGAGGCCAGGAGGCTGGCCTTGCTATGTATTGAACTATACCTTGTACTACGAGGTATGATGTTGAGCATAGTGATGGGGGTTTCAAAGATCAAGTTTATTTTTTAAGCAATAGTGCTTTTTGGGGCTTTGAATTTCAGCTTGCAGCTGATGGGGCTTTGCCGGGGGGGCGGGCTACTCACACTGATAGGTGACGCTTTTGTTCAATCACATAGGTAACAGTTATCTGGTTTGTTTGCTGTTTGGCGTGGTTTTCGGGTTGATGCCTGCGGCATGGCGCGTTGTGGTTTTCAGCTTGCAGCTGCTGGCGCTATGCCGGGTTTCGCCCCGGCAGGCGAGTCCCTTTCTTTGCTGACAAAGAAAGGGACACAAAGAAATCACCCCGAGATCGTTCGAAAGCCCGCTGTTTTGACTCGCTTTTGAGGCACCGCCAAAACTCGACGGCTGCTACCGTCAGCCGTCTCAAACAGTTGGCGGCTTAAAACCTCAAAACCGGCCAAAACAACAGCTCACTAAACGGGGAGGAAAAGCGCTGGCTGAGGGAATTGGTTTTTGGTGCCGATGCCTTTGGTTGGCAAAACTGAAATTTTGCAGAACCAATAGGGTCAGGTCTTGTTTTTTGCCTTTGAGCCAAATTGCTATTTGGTACTCAAAGTCTGGCGTTTTACCTGGAAATGATTTAAAACTGGGCAAAACGCAAGACCTGACCCTATATGCGCGAATGAAATTAGTAAATGAAGGCTGTTTCATTGGTGTCTTGCGGGTGTTTTTTCTTTGGAATACATTAAAAGGATTTTCAATTAAGTATGAACGTTATTAATAAGTTATCTCCTACTGTTTTGCTCCTTGTCGTTGTTTATTTATTTTTTGCATATTACACACCTACAATTTCGTCGAAAGATACCGAGCTTACAAAATCCTCAAATCATGAGGAAATAGACCATAACAATACAACCTTAGATAAAAATGATTCCCCTAAAAACAAAACAACTACAAATATAGTTTACCACCAAGGGGATAGTATTGATTTGGCAGATCTCAACAATGCCAAAAATGAAAATAATTTAGATGAGTTAATTGGTAGTTGGTCTCCGCATTTAGACAAGAATTCTGAGAAATATAAACACCTCCTGGAAAAATACAAATATTCAAAAGATAACGTTATTGTCGATGGTAGCAATGCCTATATTGCAAACAAAATCAATGAAGATATTGAATTTGTGATAATAACAAAGAAATATAGGGATTTAACTATGCATGAACCACTTCATGTGCATGGCGCTCTTTTAGAGCAACTAAATAATTTGAAAGGGTATGGAGATTGGTCTTATGGGGCAGAGGTGACTGCAAGGAACATATTTTCAGAATATTTCAAACAAGGCAACTATTCAATAAATTCAATACAGTGCCGTGAAAAGACATGTCTTATAGAGTTTAGTTTCAGCGACTTTAATTTTGCAGTTGACTTTGTAGACGAGCTCAGAGCAAATCGAAATAAATGCCAATGTATACCCGCAGAAACTATTTGGCCTGATCTCAAACTGGCTGTACTTAAACTAGATTTGATATAACAAGCGTTATCAAAAACTTGCAGGTTAGGGGCACCTTGCGAAGCGACCTCGACTCGCAACAAGTTGCTCGTGTTTTGACTGGCATTATTTCTGCAATTCGCTCAAAACAAACACTACCCCCAAACCAACGCCGGGAACTGCAAAGTGAGTATTCAAGAGTGAGCGCGGGAGGCGCGAACGAGCGACCGTAGTAGTTGCCGGTGGTGGTTCGTGCCCTGCCGGTTTAACCTGAGTTGTGCCAATAAACTTCAACTGCCAACTTCAGCAGGTAGAACGGCAGAACAAGAGAATTTTAGTGATTGCCAAAAGTGATACGTACAATACCAGCTTAATAGCAGCCACTTAAACCTTCCAGCGCCACTCCGACCACAAGCAACAACACCACAGCGCTACCCTGATCCGGCAGCGCTAGCTATAAAACCTACTGCCCTATCCGGCCTTGCAGCTTTAACGGGAAACGGCCTTCGGCGTCGGCTTGGCCGACAAACTGCATGGCCTGATGCACTTCTTTGGGCATAGAGGCCGCTGGTTTGAGCGTGCCGGCTATTTGGTAGCTGCCTTGTAATACATCGGCTTTTACCATTAATCCCAGTGGGTTATCGGCTTTGGTTTGCAAACTGATATTGCCGTTGTCGCAGCTCAGTGTGCTGTCGATGGCTTGTAAATCAATCCAGCCGGTGGGGGCTTTAAATTTGGCCTGTTGCCAGCTGGCGGTGCCAACAAGCTCAGAGCAATACGGCTGGCCTAATTCAAACTTTTGTAAATTCAGTACTATGCTACCGCTGGCATCTACCGGCATTGGCAACTGTAATTGCGGCATGATAGGCGCTATCGGCAGCCGGATGGTGGATTGTTGCAGCAGCACCTTGCCAAAGCCTAGCTCGGCCTGAACCGCCAGATAAGGCAGGCTGGCATCGCGCAGGTTACCGCCCTGCAGCTTCAGGCCAAGTTTGCCGCGCCATAACAAAGACGGCTGCAGCTGCCAGCTAAGCTGTGGCAGGTAAAACGGTGCTTTTTGTACACCGGCCACCTGACCTTGCCATAAAGTGCCGGTTACCGGGCCTAACTGCAGATCGGCCGGTAAAGTCACCAGTTTTAACCACAGACTGGCCGGTGTCAGCACCAGCATAAACAGCAGATAGGCCAGCAAACCCAGCAGCCACAACATCGATTTTTTCATCTACTACAACCTGTTTCCGGGGCACCATTTGTTCCTGGGCACCGCCTGTGTTATTGGCCACCGCCTGTTTTGCGGCAGAACCTGTGTTCGGAGACCGTCTATTTTGGGGCACCCGCTGTGTTCGGATGTCACCTGTTTTGGGCAAAACTGTTCCAGACCCGCCGTTCTGTTATTCCAACACCATACGGCGTACCCGCACCTGGCCTGGTACATCACTTCTGGCAATATCCAGCTGCACCAGGGTAACGCCCTGCTGATACTGCAACTCGTGCAGCCAGCGTAATAACTGATCAAAAGGCAAGTCTTCCAGCGATAACTGCAGCTGGTCGTTTTGTGGTTGCATCCGGCTCACCTGCACCTGATAACGGCCGGCCGTTTGTGACACCACATCAGTCAGGCTGCCCTGAGTTTTTGGGCTGACCGCTGTGTTACCCAGCTTGGGCAACTGGCTTTGCAGCCATTGTAATTGTTCGGCCGCACCTTTGGCCGCCAGCTGCTGGTCAATACGCGCCTGATGCAGCGGCTGCCAAATCAGCCCGTAAAATAGGGCGATCACAACCACCACCCCAGCACCTGTTAACAGCTGCTGCTCACGTTGTTGCAAAGACGCCCACCAGAGTTGAAATTGTTTCATGCTTTGCTCCGCATCGTGATGGTGCCCTGCACTTTACCGGCAATATTGCTCAGTGCGCCTTGTTCCACGGTAAAACCCTGTTGTTGTAACTGGGTTTTTAACTGCTCAAAACTCTGAAAACCATCGGCAGTGGCCTGAAACCTCAGTTCCGCTTTTTTGCTGTCATACCGCAGGTTATCCAGACTTAAACCCGGTTGTTGCGCCAACAGCGGCTGTAACTGCGATAACAAACCGGCCAGACTTTGATTCGGGTCGCCGCCGCCACTGGCCGCCAGCTTACGCTCTACCTGGCGTTTTAAGTTCACAATACGCTCGTTCGGGTATTTGCTTTTATACAGTTCTGTTGCTGCCATCCGGGCGCTGTCGGCTGCACGCTGATGCTGCCAGCCTTCTAGTGCCACCGTCAGCAGATACACCACCAGCACGGCAGAAGTTAACAGCGCTGTGCTGCGCCACTGTTGCCAGTATTTGTTTTGTGGTTTTTTCGGGGCGTATTCGCCCTGCAGCAGGGTAAAAGAAGTGTTTGTTAACTGCCGCGCCAACAATGCCAGCGGTAACTCAGCCGGTGCCAGTTGATGGGGTTGTAACACAGTTTCCGGCCAAGGGCTGTAGCTTAGCAGCAATGGCAGTTCCAGCAGCGCCAGATAATCCGGCCACCAGCTGCTGTCAATACAACTTAATTGCCAGGGGCCTTGTTTTAATAACCATTGGCCCGACAGTTCAATAGCCACTGGTACTTCTGCATCCGGCAATAACAAAGCGTCGGGTAACATGCGCTGCACCGAAAAACCGGCTTGCTGCAAAACATCCAGCCATTGTTCCAGCATGGCGCGGCGTACCACTGCCACCTGCTGACTATACTGGCCGTCCTGTTGCAAGGTCTGGCCGTTAATCAACAGCAGCTGTTCAATATCTTCGGCCTGATCTTCTTCCAGCATAAAAGGCAGCGCCTGCAATAGCTGACGGTTCGGTTTGCCAGGCAGCGGCACTGTTTTAAGTACCACGTCACAAGCCGGCACCAAAGCCACCACAGGGCGGGCACCCAAACGTTCGGCCAAAGCCGGCAATTCTGCTGCCGTGGTTAAACGGCCGCTGGCAATAATTTCTTCCGTCAGCGCCGACCACACCAGCCAGTCCACCGGTGCACTGGCCACACTGCCAAGCCGGATTATCAGTTGTTCATTCACCCTGGGCCTCCAAAGCGCCGAGCGACCACTTGTACTGCTTGATTGTCATCAACTTTAAATACCGAGGTCAATTTAAAACTGCTGTCTGCCAACTGTACTGTCAGCTCAGCCTGGAAAAAACGCGATTTCACACTAAACATGGTTTTGACATCGTCCGGTATCGCCAGCCCGCTGAGCTGACTGCTGGCCCAAAACTGGTCCAGACTATCAAAACCTTTTTCCGGCCGGCCGCTAATCAGCGACTGCGCATCATCCAGCGCCAGCCCCGGGATCATGCCCGCAAGCACGGCCGCCTGCGCTTCGGTCACGGTATTTACATTCAGCTGCAACAACGACTGCTGCGGAATAACACAGACCAAAGGCGCCACCAGCGCATAATCGGCCGGTGTCACATCCAGAATTTGCCGCAGCTCCGACTTACTCACCATCAGGCTGTTGGCGCTGTAATAAGGAAACTCCAGCGCGGCATAATCGTTTTCTTCTGCACCACCAGCGCTTTGCAGTTGATTGTCGGCATCCAGCCAGTCGGTCAGCCGTGCCACCAGATATTCGGCCGGCATCGACAAATCGCTGGCCGACTGCTCCAGCAACCTTTGCATCGCCTGCTGCGCCGGCGTGGCTTGTTGCCCCGTTCTGTTATTGCGCGCTGCCAGCTGCTGATTGTTTCTGTTCTGCTCCGGGTTATTATCCGCAGCGCTGTTCTGGCCTTCCCCGTTCGCGTTTTGTTCGCTATTGCGGTTCTGTTCACCGTCGCGGTTGCGCTCAGCATCGCTGTTTTGCCCGTTCTGCCCAGAGCCATTTTTGGCCGGCAATTGCAGCGCATTTAAGTTAAAACAACCTTGTAAGTCAGTTATTTTGCCGCTGATACTGCCCTGCTCCACTGGAAAAGTGGCGCCTTCAGCCGCCCAGGGCTGGCTTAAATTCACGGTTTCTTTGCCGGCAATAGAGGTTTTCAGCAACTGCCGGCTAAACTCTTCAGCGCCCAATGCCAACCACAAGGCTTGCTGGCGCTCCATCAGATTCAGCTGACGCTGTAACTGCAGCTGCAACCGGCCACTCATACTAACGGCAATCACTACCACCAGCGCCACCACCATCATCACGGCGATGAGCGCCACACCGCTTTGCCGCCGCACGCCGCTGCTGCGTTGTATCATGATGCACGGCTTTGGCCTGGTGTTTAATCTGGCCATCATTGGGTCAGTCCGGCCGGTAAAGTAAAAATACGTTCAAGCTCCCCGGTATTTTGCTGAGTAATCACCATTCGCAGCGCTTTGGGCATGGTTTCCTGCATCCAGCTGTCCTGCCAGATCCCTTCCTGATCCAGATAAGTCAGTTTAAAACTGTCGATTTCCTCTAACAGCACCTGCACCTGAGGTTCGGTGCCAGTTACCGCATCCGGATACAGATAAAACAGCCGTTCCAGCTTATTTTCTTTTAACCTGTAGCCCACCAGCTGCACTTCACTGCGTGGCAAGATCATCGCCGGATTGGTCCAGCCGGCATGGCTGAACGACAGGCCGTCGTCGTCACTTTCCAGCCAGTTGGGTGCACCGCCCATCATCACCTTGCTTGGCGCTTCACCACTGACGCGGATTTGCCTTGGCGTGATTTGCCAAAGGTCGCGCTCCATTAACATCATCACCTGCTGCAATTTTTGCAGCCGGGCCAAAGCGGCCTGTGACGCGGTGTCGCTGCGCGTCACACTGTCGAGCACAGCCACAGACGCCAGACCAACCAGCGCAAAAATGGCGGTGGCCAGCAGCATTTCAATAAAGGTAAAACCACGCTGGCTAGCCAGCTGCTGCCTGATCATTCTTTGGCAAGCTCAGGTTTAGCGACAAAAGTCTGCAGGCTGTAAATCACCCGCTCCGGCTCTTCGGCCGGGCTGACACTGACTTTCAGCTGGCGAAAATTCGGGTCGGCCGTTTCCAGGCTGCTTTGTTGCCACAGCCAGGTCCGGTTGGCCATTTTCACCTCACCCTGCTTTTTTGCTTCCGGCGGCCACTTTTGTTCCAGCCGGTTAAGCTGTAACTGATTTTCAGCAATAAAACTGGCCAGAGTCATTTCTTCCAGCTGAGTGACAGCCCGGATATGTTCAGTGGTGGCCCGCATCACCGCCACACCAGCAATGGCAAAAATCGCCATGGCCACCAACAGCTCAATCAGGGTAAAACCCTGTTGTACCGCACTGTGGCATTTTTGACCAACTGGCTCGGCTTTGCCATGGGGTTTGACCAAGCCGGTGCGTTGCAGCAGTGCTGACTTAACGGTCAAGTTCCACCTCACCACGCTCCAGCGGAATACTAAACACCGCTTTGAGTTGTTGCCGCCAGGCCGGGTTTTCACTTTGTTCTTTAAGCGTCAGCAAAAAGGGCGTGATTTCACCGGACGACAAAATAAAAATTTGTGGTTGTGCCGGGTCCCCTTGTTTACGCGGTTCGGTCACAAAACCAGTCCGAAGGGGAGCCTGCGTTTTTTTATTTGGGTCTTTGCTGTCTTCCAGTTCTTTGTCGCGTTTTTTGGCCGCGTCCAGCTCATCAAAACTGTTTTCTTCAAACAGTTTGTCTTCTTCCTGCCATTCAACCTGACTGAGCAAATTACCTTCGCTCCATTCCAGGCCTTCAAGTTCCAGCTCAAACTCTATCCCTTCGGCAAACTTGTAACTTCGCAGGGCTTTAGGCTCGCGGATGCTGTGCCACTTTTCGTCTTTAAACAACATAAAACGATAGCCTTCATCATCCAGATACAAACCCAGCTCCTGCTGTTTCAGCATGGCAGTTTCAGACGCCAGCTGAATCAGCAGCTGCAGCTGCTCTGTTTGTTTGGCCAGCTTTTTATCGCGGCTTTCACCGGTGAAACTAATGACCACAGAGGCCGCCAACAGTCCAATCAGCAGGATCACCAACAGGATTTCAACCAGGGTAAAACCCGGTGTCAGCGGCTTTTGTTTCATTAGTTCTGTTGATCGGCGCTGTCGCCGTCCAGGTTCCAGTTACCAATGTCATCTTCTGTGCCGGCTGTGCGGTCCGGCCCCATCGAATACACGTCAATTTTGCCCATTTCGCCGGGGCTTGCCAGCTGATATTCACCATCCCACGGATCTTTTGGCAGGCGTTTGACAAAACCACCTTCTGGGAAAGAACGTGGCACAGGCTCAGTGGTCGCCTGAGTGACTAATGCCTGCAAGCCTTGCTCGGTGGTTGGGTAAAAACCATTGTTGAGTTTGTATAAATCCAGCGCGTTTTCCAGCTGCTGAATATCCACCACCACTTTTTGCTGGTCAGCTTTTTCTTTATTTCCCATCAGGTTAGGCACCACCATACTGGCAATAATACCCAGGATGACAATCACCACCATCACTTCCAACAGGGTAAAACCACGTTGTTGTTGCATCTTGCTAACCTCCTCCGACTAAATTATTTAACGCTAAAATTGGCTGCAAAATCGCCAATACAATAAACAGCACCATGCCGGCCATCACCGACACCAGCACAGGTTCAAATACCTTCAGCGACACTGTCACCAAAGTTTCAAATTCACGATCCTGAGTATTGGCGGCGCGCTCCAGCATGCCGTCAAGCTGCCCGCTTTTTTCACCACTGGCAATCATATGCAGCATCATAGGTGGGAACAGTTTGGTTTGATCCAAAGCTGCTCTGAGCGATGTGCCTTCCCGCACCCTCAAGGTGGCTTCGCCAATGGCTTGTTTCATATAGGTATTGTCCAGCACGTCAGCGCTAATGCGCATCGCCTCCAATAAAGGCACGGCGCTGGCATTTAAAATACTTAGAGTTCGGGCAAAACGGGCTGTGTTCAGGCCACGACTGACTTTGCCGAGCATACCGGCTTTGAGCAACATCCGGTCGTACTTCAACCGCAGCGCAGGTTTAAGCAAGGCCTTTTTCAGTGCCACCACCGCCAGCAACAAAGCCAGCAACACAAAAATGCCATAAGAGCGGATAAAGTCGCTGGCCGCGATTAAAAACAAAGTGGCGCCCGGCAGACTCTGCCCCATATGCTCAAACTGATCGACAATTTTTGGCACCACGGCTGCCAGCAAGATGCTAATCACCGCTATGGCAAAAAAGGTCAGAATGGCCGGATACAACAGCGCCTGCATTATCTGGCTGCGCATATGCTGACGCTGCTCTGTGTAGTCAGCTAAACGGTTGAGCACTGCATCCAGATGACCGGATTTTTCACCGGCTGCCACCATAGAGCGGTACAAATGATCAAACACATGCGGAAACTCGGCCAAACCTTCGGCCAGGCTGTAACCTTCCACCACTTTGGAACGCACAGTCATCATCATGCTTTGCAAACGCGGTTTTTCACATTGCTCCGCCACCGCCTGCAGCGCGTTTTCAATTGGCAGCGCTGCTTCGACTAAAGTGGCGATCTGACGGGTGATCAAAGCTAAATCGCTGGCGCTGATGCCACTTTGAAACCACTTTTTGCCGCTGGCCAGCATTTTTTCCTGCTGCGATGCCAGCTCCAGACTCAGCGGTGTTAACTTTTGCTCACGCAATAGCTGGCGGGCGTGACGGGCATTATCTGCCTCCATCACTCCTTTGCTTTTGCGGCCTCTGGCGTCAAGCGCCTGATATTCAAATGCCGCCACTATGCATCCTCACGGGTGACCCGCAGCACTTCTTCCAGTGTGGTATGGCCTGCCAATACTTTGGAAAAACCGTCCTGACGAATGCTCGGGCTTTGGCTTCTGACATATTTTTCAATGGCTTGTTCGCCTTTACCGTTGTGGATCAGCTCACGGCAATGTTCATCCACCACGATGAGTTCATGAATACCGGTCCGGCCGCGATAGCCGGTCTGGTTGCATTGTTCACAACCCACAGCACGGAAAATCTGCTGACCGTCTTTTTTACTGATGCCAAGCAAGGCCCGCTCTTCTTTGTCGGGTTCGTGTGCTTCTTTACAATGCGGGCACAGGGTACGCACCAGCCGCTGCGCTAACACGCCGAGTAAACTGGAAGATAATAAAAAGGGTTCAACCCCCATATCTTCCAACCTTGTAATAGCGCCTGACGCTGTATTGGTGTGCAATGTGCTGAGTACTAAGTGACCGGTGAGACTTGCCTGCACCGCAATTTGCGCTGTTTCTAAATCACGGATTTCACCGACCATCACTACGTCAGGGTCCTGACGCAAAATAGCCCGCAGCCCACGGGCGAAAGTCATATTGACCTTGGTATTGACCTGAGTCTGGCCTATACCTTCCAGCTCGTATTCAATGGGGTCTTCGACGGTCAGAATGTTGCGATCTTTGGTGTTAATGTCGGTTAAACCGGCATACAAAGTAGTGGATTTACCCGAACCTGTAGGACCTGTGACCAGAATGATACCGTGTGGTTTTAAAATCAGTTTGGCAAAACTGTCCTGCACTGACGGCGTCATGCCCAAATCAGCCAGGTTCAGGTGTGAATTGTTTTTATCCAGTAACCGTAATACCACCCGCTCACCATGGCTGGACGGCATGGTTGATACCCGCACATCCACTGCCCGGCCGGCAATACGCAAACTGATACGGCCATCCTGTGGCACGCGTTTTTCGGCGATGTCGAGTTTCGCCATCACCTTAATCCGCGACACCAGCAAACTGGATAACTTGCGGTTGGGCCTGAGCATTTCACGCAAAATGCCGTCAATGCGAAACCGCACGACCAGCGCTTTTTCAAAGGTTTCTACGTGAATATCGGAGGCACCCAGTTTAATGGCTTCACCCAACATGGCGTTGATCAGCTTAATAATAGGCGCGTCGTCTTCGTTTTCTAATAAGTCTTCAGTTTCCGGAATTTCATCAGCCAAAGAGGCCAGATTCACCTCGTTGCCAATGTCCTGCATAATTTGTTGTGCTTCGCTGGAATCCCGCTGATAGGCAGCTTCCAGCATAGCTTCAAATTCAACGGTACTGAGTTTTTGCACGGCAAAAGGCAACGACAACACCCGCCGCACTTCCAACATGGCAGCAGCATTGGTATTTGGGTTGATCAGCAATAACCAACCGTCGCCCTGCGGTTGCAGCAACACACCATGACGCTTGGCAAAACCAAAAGGCAAACGAACCCGGCTTGGGCTCACGGCCTCCAGTTCAACACCGGCCATTTAGTTTTGCTCCTCTGCGGCGTCCGGCTGTTTCAGTGGATCAATAGCGTCCAGTTTTTGCTGAATTTCCGGTGGCAATTCACGGTCCTGACCCCACACCGGCATTTGTGGTTTGTCGGTGTTTGGCATCAGCTTAATGCCGTCATCCTGGGCACTGAGCTGTTGGGCACGCATATAGTTGTATTTGCGCTGGCTGACTTCATTCATCACACCACCTTCCCGCATAATGGTGGGGCGGATAAATACCATCAGGTTGCGTTTTTTCTTCTCAGATTTATTCGAGCGGAATAACTGGCCAATCAGCGGAATATCGCCAAGCAAAGGAACCTTGGACTCACTTTCCTGCACGTCTTCGTCAATCAGACCACCCAGCACCACAGTAGCGCCATCTTCGGCCATCACTGTGGTTTTAATTTCCCTTTTACTAACAATAGGGTTGCCTTCAATTTCACCGGCACGACCCGACACTTCCTGCTCTATCGTCAGCTTAACGGCATTACCTTCGTTAATTTGTGGTGTGACTTTGAGCTTGATACCAATTTCCAGCCGGTCCAGCGTAGTAAAGGGGTTGGTGCCGCCTTGCCCCGGGCTGGTGGTGGTTTTAATCGGAATTTCTTCACCGACAATAAAATAAGATTCCTGGTTATCCAGGGTGGTGAGGTGCGGCGTGGCCAGGATATTGGAGTTACTGTCGCTGGTCACGGCTTGTAAAATTGCGCCCCAGTCGTTTTTGACAATGCCCAGTAAAGCACCATTTACACCAGATAGCGCCTGGCCGATATTGGTGTAATCAGGTTCTTGATCCGGAGTTTTGGTAGTTGTTCTGGTACCGTCAGGTGCAACTGTGGTTGTCTCTGTACCTTTTTGCGTACGGCCAACAGCTGCGGCACCTGCTGCCACAGTCGAAATAGGAATACCTGAGTTGGTAAACTGCTGCATACCCCCGGTTTCACTGATCCACTGCACCCCCAGGTTAATACCTGAAGTCTCGCCAATTTCGACAATAATGGCTTCAACCAGTACCTGAGCACGGCGCACGTCAATCTGGCGGATCACATCTTCCAGGCTTCTGAGCATATCCGGCTGGGCTGTCACCACCACTGAGTTACTTTCGGTATGGCTTTCAATGCTGACATCACCCCGGCTGCTGCTGCGCGCTGCGCCCTGACCTGCCGCCTGACCTGCATTTTGCCCGGCAGCTGCAGCCACCATCGAATTACTGACACCCTGCAGCACTTTGACTAAGTCTTCGGCTTTGGCGTATTTCAGGTAATACACTCTGGTATTGCCCTGATTTTCCTGCTGTGCGTCCAGGCGTTTGACAATTTCCGCCACCCGCTGGCGTGCCTGTAACTCACCGGAAACAATGACACTGTTGGTGCGCTCATCAGCAACAATTTTTGGAATTAAAAACTCAGGCTGATCGCCCTGGCCTTGTTTTTTATAGATATTGTCCAGAATGCGCACCACTTCACCGGCGGAGGCAAAACTGAGCTTAATAATTTCAATATCCTGGTTACCGGCTTTATCCACCCGCTGGATAATGTCGACCAGGCGATTGACCACTTCGGCCTGGCCCGTCATCATAATGACGTTGGACGGGTCGTAGTTCACCACATGGCCACCACCGGCCTGGTCGGTAAACTGGCGTAACAACGGTGCTAACTCACGCACTGAAACGTTTTTCACCTGCACCACGCGGGTCACCATTTCATCGCCAATACCGCCGTTGGCGTCGCCCACCACCGGAATATTCGACATTTTGGCGTCTTTTTGCCGCACAACTTTCAGTACACCACTTTTCATCTCCACCACTGAGAAGTCGTACACTTCCAGCACGTTCAGGAAAAACTGGTAATACTGCTGTTCATTCAGCATTTCATAAGAGCGCACATTAATGCGGCCACGCACCTGCGGGTCGACAATAATGGTTTTGTTCAGGTTTTTGCCGACAATATTAATAAACTCATTAATTTCAGTGCCTTTAAAATTGGGCTGATATTCAACCGCAGCACTGAAAAAGCTCAGCAGGGCCAGCGCACCTGCGCCCAGCCACGACAACAAAGCCGGACGACGGATAGACTTTAAATTCATTGGGTGTGAACCATTATTAGCTGATTGTTATTGTGACAGACTAAACAAAACATCTTTAATCTCACCGTCACGTTCCACTTTAATCGAGGCTTCTTTGGCCTCACGTAATTCGTTGATCAGGCCATAAGCCTGTTGCATGTCATCAAGCCGCACACCGTTAATTTCGATGGCAACGTCGTTGGGCATCAGCCCCATGCGGGCAAATAATTCCGGATCTTTGCCTGGTGTTAAGGCATAACCATACATCTGGCCATTACGATGGCGCGGAGTAATCCGAATATAATCAAAAAGTTTGGCGGGTTCGGCCAGCATCTCGCGGCGCATGGCAGCAATATCCTGCTGCGCCGGGCCATATTCCATCGGCTCTGGCATGGCCTGTACTTCCTGAATACCTTCGTTAAAAGCAGCGTTTTCAGCACTGAGTTGCTGATACTCCAGACCATCCAGCATCAGGGTTTCAAAACGGCCTGACACCTGCAGCAATACTCTATCTTCCAGCACCTGTTTTAAGCTGGCATTGGTGCCTTCAATTTGTTCATCCACACCATAAACCTGTTCTACACCGTTACTTTCAATAATGGCGGTGCCTTGCTCGGGTTTATTTTTGGTGGCGACCACACCGGTCAGTTTTAAATTCAGACTGGTTTTTGGCGCATCTGTTGGGTTGGGTGCAGGTCTTGCCACCGGCTCTTCAGCTTTGGCCTGATACTGGCCAAATAAATGGGCAGCCAGCAGGGGTTCAATGGTGACAGAATCGTTGGATGCACTATTTGTGGCACTCATAACCTGCACCGGCGCTGCAGTTTCAGTTGGCCACAACATCCAGCTCAGCCTGGCTGCCAGCCAGGCTAACAGCAGCACCAACACCAAAGTGCAAAACAGGTTCAGCTGTTTGACTGGTATCCGCTGGTAGAGGTGTATCAGCTCAGCAGGAAGTTCATGTCGGGAGAGAGAGGGCCAATTCATCTTTTCTAATTCTTTTTTTAACCAAAATTCATCTTACTCAGTTGCTCTGGTATCAACAAGAGCAGGCTGAAAATTTACCAAATGATAACAAGTGCCGGCTAGAGGCCAACTAAGCTTTATGTTAAGGTCGCGCCTGCTTTTTTGGGAGACGCCAATGTCACACTCTAACGCAAATCCGAACAATACCACAGCCGTATTACGTTTAGATAAATGGTTGTGGGCATGCCGTTTTTATAAAACCCGTAGTCTGGCAAAAGACATGATTGATGGTGGGAAAGTTCAGTATAATGGCCAACGTTGTAAGGCCAGCAAAAACGTTGAAATTGGTGCCACCATCAGATTAACCCAGGGCACGGATGAAAAAACTGTGGTGGTGCGGGCTTTATCAGACCAACGTCTGGCTGCGCCACTGGCACAACAACTTTATGAAGAAACCGCTGAAAGTGTGCAGCAGCGCGCCGAGCGGGCCGAACTTCGCAAACTGAATTTGTTGTTTGCGCCTCATCCGGACAGCAAACCAGACAAAAAAATGCGGCGGCAATTATTGCTGCTCAAATCGCAACAATGAGGGTGTTATGAGTCAATCTGATCAACTGGTTCGTTTTTTATTCCGCGAAAAAGACGTGCGCGGAGAAATAGTACAGGTGGCTGCCAGCCTGGATCTGATGTTGCAGAATCACCAATATGCCCAGCCGGTGAAACAATTGCTGGCAGAACTGGTGGCCGCCACCAGTTTATTAACCGCCACCTTAAAATTTGAAGGTCAGATTGCGGTGCAAATTCAGGGTGATGGTCCGGTCAAATTTGCCGCCGTCAACGGCAATAATAAACAGCAGTTCCGCGGTGTAGTGCGGATGCAAAGTGAAGTGACAGGCGACAGTTTCCTTGAGCTGATTGGTCAGGGGTTTTTACTGGTGACAATCACGCCGGATCAGGGCGAGCGGTATCAGGGCGTGATCCCTGTCACCGGCAACAGCCTGTCTGAAACACTGGAAGCTTATTTTAACCAGTCTGAGCAGTTGCCCACCCGCATTTATCTGCACACCGATATTGGCGAAGTGCATAACAAAGCCGCAGGTTTGCTGTTGCAGGTACTGCCGGTGGATCAGGACAAAGCCAAGCATGACTTTGCTGAGCTGGAACAGCTGACCGATACCATCACAGCCGAAGAACTGCTGACCTTAGCACCGGAAGATATGTTGTACCGTTTATTCCACCAGGAAGTGGTGGAATTGTTTCCGGCACAGAAGGTTGAGTTTGTCTGTGGTTGTTCACGCGACAAATGTGAAGCAGCCATTATCAGCCTGGGCCAGGCCGCTATTGAAGAACATATTGCCGAAGGCAAACTGGATATCAGCTGCGAATATTGCAACACCACTTATCATTTTGACAGCAATGCGTTGATCCAGCTGGCGAGAAAATTCTAAGCCACAACTGTGAAGTCTGTATCTGCTGTGTTGTGTTCAGCATCAGGCAGAAAAAAAGCCAGTCAGATGACTGGCTTTTTTATTACTGACAAAAATGTCAGTGTTTTATCTTAACGCTGGCGACGACGTAACAGCGCCAGTGGCAGTAACAATAAGCTGAACCAACCCATAGAGCCGCTTGATTTCTTCTCGATGGTGACACTGCTGGTGGCTGCATCAGAAGTTAAACCGGCAGAGTCAGTGGCTGTCACTGTCAGATTCACTGTACCTGCATCACCTTTGAGCAGAGTACGGGTCAGTACAATCTTACCGTCCGCATAAGCAAAGATGGATGGAGATACAGTAAAGCTACGGGCAGTTGCACCTGCTTCACGCACCTGAGTCACCACGTTGGCAACCACAGTACCTGCAGTGCTGCCTTGTGGCAGTGTTGCATTGACGGTTTGCAGTTGAACTGTTGGTTTTTCGTCGGCAATGTTGCTGATGTTTACAGTTACGCTGGTTGGTGCTGAAGTAGCGCCCTGGCTATTGATAGCAACAACTTCCAGCACTGCACTGGTGGCACCTGTGTCATAGTTCAGACCTGCAGTGTTTTTCACCACAATACGGCCATCTTTTTCCAGATGAATTGCCGAGTTGTTGCTGCCTGCCAGATAGAACTCAACTACAGGTTCGTTGTAATCAAACTCAGTGGTCAACTGTCCAATCACAGTACCGGCGGCTGCATTTTCGGCCACGCTGAAAGTGCGGTTGCTGATTACCGGCGCTTTACCTGTAGCACTGGTGTCACCGGCAAACAGGGCGTCACCCGCGTCTGATAACAGCGCAAAACCAGTCACACCGTCTGCAACTTTAACATCCAGTGCCACTTCACCACCTGCAGGCACAACGCTGACAGGTTTACCGCCTGAGGTCATCACTGCATCAACAGCACCCACTGTCAGTTTGGCTTTGGCAACAACCATATCATCTGCCGGTACACCTGAACCCAGACCAATGGCAAAACCGTTGTTGATAGTACGGTAACGCAGTGTCACATTCTGACCAATGCTGCTGGCTGTTAAACCTACATGATCAAAACATGCACTTAAAGTGACATTACGCTGACCTGTGGCATGGAACATATTGCCAACAAAACCACTCAGTGTTGGGTAAGGTGTGGCAAAAGTAACCATTAAACCAGCCGGATTGTTGGCATTCAGGCGGCTATATAACAGCGAGTCCATTTTATAGTCGTAGACACCGTCGTTGTTCACATCCAGATCCACACCGGTGTTAGCCTGTAACAGGTGGTTCAGGCCGTTTTCCAGCGTCAGGGTTGGCGCCAGTAAATAACCTGAAGGACACAAGCTGGTTGGTACTTCCAGCACATCTAAGGATGCAGCACGGATATCGTGTGTCACGTTTTCTTTGGCATCAGTGGCAATTAACTGAGTAGCATACACTTCAGCATCTTTGGCACTGCTGTTTCTCACCACCAGTGCAGCTTTACCATCAACAATTTTGTTTTCTACTGACAGTTGAGCCACAGCTTTTGGCAGCACGTGGTAAACCAGGTGCAGGTCATAATCACCAGTCACTGTCGGATCATCAAAGACCAGCGCACCGTCAAATTCTACTTTGGTTAAGGCCGCATCTTTTTCCTGTGTTGGCGTGGTGTTTTCCAGGCCCCATGCTGGTAATTTTTGCGGGTTGATGGTCAGGCTGACGTCAAACTTGGTCACTTGTCCCGGCTGCACTGTAACAGATGCAGGGAAAGACCAGCTCAGTGCACCTGTGGCTGTATCTTCCGCAAAACGGTCTTTGATACGCAGGTTATAGGTTCTGGCTGTGGTGCTGAAGTTTTTCAGCGTCACGGTTTTTTTCAGGGTGGTGGTTTTGGTTAAATTCACCAGACCAAAAGACAGAGCCGCCTGTTGGGTATCAAAGGCGGTGTCGTCAACCCAGGCTGCAACCGGCAGTTTCACTGCTTTGTCTACATCCACTAAACCAGCACCAATGGCTGAAATAGGCGCCAGTTTGGCTTCCGGATGTTTAGCCGGCAGGTTGTAAACCTCCGGGTTTGCCGTGTTCATCAGGGTTGCTTTGACTTCCTGCGCAGTGCGGTTTGGCAATGCCTGACGTAACAGCGCAGCAGCGCCGGCGGTAATTGGGCCTGAGAACGAAGTCCCTGAGTTTGGTGCTGTTTTATCACCTGTACCTACAGCCGCCATAATAATGTTGGTGCCTGGTGCCGTAATTTCAGGTTTTAATAAACCTTGCATTGAAGGGCCGCGCGACGTGAAAGTTGCAATACCACCGGCTGATGGGAAAGATACAGTAGACACACTGTAAGTGACCGCACCTTTTGCCAGCTCGGCTTTCACCGCATTACCGTCTTCCAACGAAATACCCACTGAAGGGATAGTGACCAGCGGATCAGCGCCACCGGCATTGGTTGGGCCTGCGCCAGCCGCATTGTTGGCAATAATGACAAATTTAGCGCCGGCATTTTGTGCATTCAGCACTTTTTGTGTGAAGTTACAGGTACCACGGTCTACCAGCACCGCTTTGCCTTCTAATGACTTTTCAGCAAATGGGTCGCAGCCAAGCGGATTGGCATCAACCCGCACCAGCGGCGCTGAAGTTTGATCAAAGCTGAACACCGCATCTTTGTTAAAGCCTGAAGCGACCATCGCAATTTTTTTACCAGCAATAGTGCTGTTGGTAAAAGCTGTGCCAACGCCGGTCGGGTGTGTCATAGCACCAACAGACAATGCATTTGGTGTGGTGCTCGGACCGCCAACACGGAATGGATTCGGGCCGTCATTACCGGCAGAAATCACCATATTTACGCCAAGTTTGGCCGCACGCTGAATTGCAAACTGAGTACCGCTGACTGCTGTGGCAGAACCAAACTGGCCACCTAAAGACATATTCACCACATTGACGCGGTCCGTGATATCACCATCACCGTTCGGGTCCATCGACGCATCTAACGCAGCTAACTGCGCCGCACCAGGGCAGGTACCGGTACAAACGGTATAAGCATAAAGTTCGGCTTCAGGCGCTACCGCCAGCACTGAACTGGCTACAAAGGTACCGTGGCCACCTGTTCTTGGGTCTAATGGGTTACCGTCATTGTTGATAAAGTCATAACCACCTAACACCCGACCCTGTGGCCAACTTGGTGCTACGGCAAGATTCTGCGCATCATAAGCTGCCACAGTACCTGCGCCGCCCATGGCTTTATGGGTGTAATCCACACCGCTGTCTAACACGGCAACACGTACACCTTTACCTGTCACTGTACCGGCGCTGATTAAGGCTTTGGCTTTAATGTAGTCAACACTGGGGGCCAGCATTGGCTTGCTGTCGAAGACCGGATAAATAGCTTCAACCTGAGGATTTTGCTGCAGTGCATCTAATGCAGATTGTGAAGCGCGAACCACTATACCTGCCGCCAGGTTACGGGTAGAAGCCAGTACTTCAGCATCGCGGTCCAGTTGTTGTAATTCAGCTGTTACTTGTTGCTGCGCATCAGCAATAGATAACTGGGCTGTTTGCAGCCCTGCTGCGTCCACGCCTTTTGACGCTAAGTCAGCCAAACCGGCTGAACGTAACACCACATAATAAGAAGAAGGCTGAACCTGCTGATCATCGACCAACAACTGCTGAGGTGCAGTTTGTTCACCAATCAGGTCCGTCGCCAGCGCCGTTCCCATCCGATATTGTTCAAGCGTTGCAGCAGACAGGCCGCTGGATACGGCCAGCCCGACGGCTGTCGCCAGCGCTGTTTTATAGATTTGTTTCATGTTTCCTCCAGAAGGATTTTTTGGACTTTTGTTGCATTCGCCAGGTCTTTGCCTGGGTGTTATTTTTTATGTAAAACGAAAATTTGTTTGTCAGGCCAATGGCAAATACCATCAACCTGATGAATAAGCTCACTATTGTTATTGCCTCAGCGGGAACAAACATACAGTAGCTGATTAAATGTAAAGGAAGGCAGAGCGGTCATCCCTCACATTTATAAATTCATTTAGTAAATAAATGACAAAAACTTTACACATGTATTCTTGCTGGCGTCAATGATGCGCCGGGCAGACCAGCCACCGCTCATCTCATTTTTTTACTGACTGTCGCAAGCCAGCAGCTGTATGCTTGCCGGAAATTGCCAGCAAATAAAGCAGAGTCATAGTCACATCGCCAGTTATTGTGTGCATAAAGCGGCTGAAAGTGCTGTGATTGCTGCCGGTTGGCAGGAAATAGCGTTATAAACCAAGAGCGTTGCCTGGCCGACAGCTGATGTACATAATTATGTGCAGTTTCTGCTATTTTATCTGCTTTAGATTTTTTCATTCAGCACTTTTCCATCAGTCTGCTGAATTTGTAAGTCAGGCTGTAATAAAAAACAACAACATTCAGCTGCGCCCAACAAGAATGCATAAAAATGCAGATGAATATTCAAGATCACGCTATTTTTTGCCAGCATAGGCATATTCTAGTCGTACCATTCAAATTTTCTGTCGCCGAAACTGTCCAGTTACAGTAGAATAGCCTGAAATCATTTACTGCCTACAACACAAACTCTGTACCCCCAAGGAGTCAGCTGATAATGACCGCTCAAACTGTTCGTCACGTCGATTTAACTGTGGCCGATCTGGTCGAACACGCCATTCGCCGTCAGGAAGGAATTTTGGCCGATAACGGCGCTTTAGTTGTGAAAACAGGTGCCCGCACCGGTCGTTCACCAAAAGACCGTTATATTGTTAAAGAAGCGACCACTGAACAAGATATTCAGTGGGGTAACGTCAATCAGCCAATAGCGCCGGAAGTGTTCAACGCGCTGTGGGACAAAGCAGCTCATTATATTTCTGACCGTGAACATTTTGTGTCGCACCTGGAAGTAGGTGCAGATCCAGAGCATTACCTGCCAGTGGTCGTGACCACAGAAACTGCATGGCAACACATTTTTGCCAAAAACCTGTTTATCACCCCAGCAAGCTGGAATGCTGCCAACAAAGCACAATGGCAAATTCTGAACGTACCAGGTTTTGTTTGTGATCCAGCCCGTGACGGCACCAACTCAGACGGCACTGTGATGATCAACTTTGCTGATCGCAAAGTGTTGTTAGCAGGCATGCGCTATGCCGGCGAAATGAAAAAAGCGATGTTCTCTGTGCAGAACTTCCTGTTACCGGCCAAAGGTGTATTACCAATGCACTGTTCAGCCAACGTCGGTGACGAAGGTGATGTAACTTTATTCTTTGGTTTGTCAGGCACTGGTAAAACAACTTTATCTGCCGATCCAAAACGCAACCTGATTGGCGACGACGAACACGGTTGGGCACCAGGCAGCGTGTTTAATATCGAAGGTGGTTGTTACGCTAAATGTATCGACCTGTCGAAGAAAAATGAACCTGTGATTTGGGATGCGATTCGTTTTGGTACCATTCTTGAAAACGTGGTTCTGGACGCTAACCGCACGCCAGACTACAAAGACGCCAGCCTGACACAAAACAGCCGCGCTGCTTACCCGTTGGCCCATGTAGAAAAACGTGTACTGGCGAACCGCGCTGGTGAGCCACGCGCTGTGGTTTTCCTGACTTGTGACGTTTCTGGTGTGTTACCACCGGTGTCTGTGTTGTCAGAAGAAGCGGCCGCTTACCACTTCTTAAGTGGTTACACAGCCAAAGTAGGTTCAACTGAAATTGGTTCTACTGCTGCTATCGAGTCCACCTTCTCTACTTGTTTTGGTGCACCATTCTTCCCACGTCCGGCCGGTGTTTACGCTGAGCTGCTGATCAAACGTGTCCGTGAATTTGGTAGCAAAGTGTACCTGGTGAACACGGGCTGGACTGGCGGTCCACATGGTGTAGGTAAACGTTTTGACATCCCAACCACCCGCGCCATCATCGACGCTATCGTGTCTGGCGAGCTGGCAAATGTTGAAACTATTCACCTGCCACAGCTGAACCTCAACGTGCCTGTTGCGATTCCAGGTGTAGACAGCAAGCTGTTGAACCCACGTGATACCTGGGCTGACAAAGCACAATACGACCAATACGCGGCCAAACTGGCTGCTGAATTTGCCAATAACTTCAAGAAATACGACGTTTCTGAAGCTATCCGCAATGCAGGTCCAAAAGCTTAATGAATAAGCTGATAAAGCCGGTGAACCGGCTTTGATAAAAAAAAACCGCCACTTGGCGGTTTTTTATTGGTATAAACTCAACAGCAGCATAGCTGTGGTTTTTTGCTGAGCTGTCAGCTGAAAACACCTCACAGCAATAGCATTTTTGCTGTTATCCCGTCTTTTTGGTTTTGCCGGCCGCTTCAGTTTTATTTTTCAGCGGTAAATACACTGTGGCCACCAAACCGCCATAAGCATGGTTATGTAAGGTCACTTCACCTCTGTGCATATCGACAATTTTTTTGATAATGGCAAGCCCCAGACCAGAGCCGGCACTGCCACGGGCGCTGTCGCCCTGGGTAAAAGGTTCGAACATCTGCGCCATCTGGTTTTCCGGAATACCGGGGCCGTGATCGCGCACCTGCACATACACCCGCTGGCTGCCTTTTTCAAAACCGGTGCGTACTTCAATAGCACCGTCGGAATATTTAAAGGCGTTTTCAATCAGATTGGTCAGCACCCTTTTAATGGCGATACGCCGCAGCGGCACCAAAGGTAAATTTGCCGCCAGTTCAGTTTCAATCTTGCGTTGTTGCAAACGTTCGGCACTGATTTGTTCACTGACCAGCAGATTTAAATCTTCTTCAGTGAGCGACTCTTCTTTATGGTGACGGATGTAGTCAATAAACTGGTCGATAATAGCGTTCATATCATCGATGTCGTTGGCAATGCCATCCCTAATCCAACTGTCGGCTTCACTCATCATTTCACTGGCAAGGCGGATGCGGGTCAGCGGCGTGCGCAAATCGTGGGAAACACCGGCCATTAACAAGGCCCGGTCTTTTTCCAGCTGTTTAATGCCTTTGGCCATATGGTTAAAAGCCCGGGTTACCGCAATAATTTCGCTGGAGCCGACTTCAGGCAAAGGCTCGGGTATATCACCCCGTCCTACTCTGAGCGCCGCTTGTTGCAAGCCCTGCAAAGGCCGGTTCAGCTGCCGGGCAAACCACCAACCACCAGCCACACTTAAAAAGCCAATCAACAGAATATAAATCTGCAGAGGTTTAAAGTCGGTTTCATTGAGACCACTGAGCGGAATACGCACCCAATAATCCGGCGCCTGGGGTGGGCGCACCCAAAACGCAAAACTTAAACTTTGTTCAATGCGCACTTCAGCAGGGCCACCCAGCTCACGCGACATTTGATCCGAGATGTACTGGTAATAAGTGGCATCGGCCAGACCATTGAGCATAGCGTCATGCTGACGGTATACCTCAATGCCGGTTGCCTGCTGGAATCTTTCGGTAATTTCAGCCGACAACGTTGGATTGGCATGACCCACATCGATAAAAACCACCTTAATTTGTTTAGCAATCAGGTGGTTAGTTTGCTGCAGGCTAGGCTGGATCACATAAACGGCCACCAGAAAATACGACACTAACTGGTTAATTAATAATAAAAAACCAATCAGAAAAACCGTTTTTCCAAAAGCACTGCGGGGCAACAATCGCATTTAACCGGCAACACCATCTGGCACAAACACATAACCCAGACCCCACACCGTCTGGATATAACGTGGATTGGTCGGATCGTCTTCAATCATGCGGCGCAGTCTCGACACCTGCACGTCAATACTGCGCTCCATGGCCGAATAATCACGGCCACGCGCCATATTCATCAGTTTATCGCGCGACAAAGGTTCGCGGGCATGGCTGACCAGCACCTTGAGCACGGCAAATTCACCGCTGGTAAGCGGCATCAGCTCATCGCCCCGACGCATTTCGCGGGTGGCCAGGTTAAAACTAAAAGGCCCGAATTTGACCAGGGTTTCTTCCTGAGTTGGTGCACCCGGCAATTCTTTAGATTTACGGCGTAACACAGCACGAATACGCGCTAATAATTCCCGCGGGTTAAAAGGTTTGGGCAGATAATCATCCGCCCCCATCTCAAGGCCAATAATACGGTCAACTTCGTCACCTTTGGCCGTCAGCATAATGATAGGGATTTCATTTTCCTGCTGACGTAACTTGCGGCAAATCGACAAACCGTCTTCGCCAGGCAACATTAAATCCAGTACCAGTAAATGGAAGTTTTCCCGCTCCATCAGCCTTGTCATTTGTTCAAAATTGGCCGAAGTACGAACGATATATCCTTGTTCTACCAGATAACGTTCTAACAAAGAACGTAATCTCATATCGTCATCGACCACCAGAATTTTGGTTGTTTCCTGAGTCTGCATAAAGAGTTACCTTGGCTACGATTTTTTCCCACTATAAACGAAAAACCCGCAAGGTCGGAAACACATTGCGGGTTTTGGTGTTACAAATCGTTTCTGATAAAACAGTTGTCACTCAGGGTTTTGGCAGATCGGCACTACTGACCTTTTTCAGCGGCGGATTGACCCAGACCACATGCGCCACCTGGCGATGCTGGCGTTGTGAGTTTTCCGCTTTATTCACCTGCTCCTGATCCACCACATAAGCATAATTTTGATCAAGCGTGCTGCAACCGGTAAGCATCAATGCCAAAGTCGCCACGCCAACTAACACTGTATTTTTTTTCATCTTTTTACCCTCTGGCTTGGTCTGTACCCTGACTATAGCCAACAGCACGGCAAATTCGCTAGCAGATTTTTGTTACACGTAGATGACAAAAATACATAACAGGAAAAATAAACTTATCCATATGATTTTAAATAATTTTTATTTTCTAAAATCATGTTCGGCGGCGCAGGCCTTTAATACATCAGGCACCACCTCAGCCAATTCAACCGCTGGTAAATGTTGCAACACACATTGGTGATATGCTTTTTTATCTGGCAATAACACCAGCTCCCTGTGCAGCTGATGACAGGATTGTTTCACTCTATGCCAGACTAGGGGCAGTTGCGCTTTGGGTGCATTTTTTAATAAACACTGATGATATAACTCGTTTTTATCATCCGCGGCAGCAGTGAAGGGCAGTAATAACAAAAAAATTTGCAGTCTTTTCATCATAAGCTCCTGGTTAGTTTACTTAAACTAACCACTGCAAGTGAAAACCGGCTGAACAAAAAGACAGCAGCATTTTTTACTACAGCTTTCGTTGTACATTTTTGCTAAGGTAATTTGAGTTTTCTTCGGTGAAATAACTATTTATGAGCAACTTGTTCGATACCCTCTGGCGCAGTACCCAGAACTTTTTATCGCAACCCAACTTTATAATGCAACTGGCGATTATTGCCGTCATTACCGCTGTGGGCTGGTGGCTGAATCACTGGTTACAACAAAGACTGATTGACGATGGCAGCAACAATTTACGTCATGTTGCCATCAGTAGCTCACAACGTATATTTTTCCCGTTTTTTATGGCGTTGAGCTTGTGGCTCGCCGCCGAAATCATGCTGAATTTTGATTTTGAAGTGGCCGTACTGCAGCTGTTACAACCTGTAGCACTGGCACTCGGGGTGATCCGCTTGCTGGTCTATATGCTGCGCAAGGCGTTTTTATCCAGTCCGCTGCTAAAAACGCTGGAGCCATTAATTTCAACCCTGATTTGGCTGGTGCTGGTATTACATCTGGCTGGCTGGCTCAGCGCAACTCTCGCTTTAATTGATCAATTAGCACTCACTGTCGGAACAACCCGCATCTCGCTCTTAATGGTGCTTGAGCTAATCATGCTGATCACTGCAGCTTTTACGGTGTCTTTGTGGCTGTCGGAACTTATCAGTCAAAGATTAAAAAACTCCCGCAGTATCAGCCCCAGCATGCAGGTGGGACTGGTCAAGTTCAGTAAGTTTTTCCTGGTGACAGTGGCCTTTTTAGTGGCGCTGAATGCTGCCGGCATCAGCATGAGCTCATTGGCAGTGTTTGGTGGCGCCCTGGGTGTTGGTTTGGGTCTGGGCTTACAACGTATCGCATCAAATTTTATCAGTGGCTTTATTCTGGTGCTGGACAGGTCAGTTAAACCGGGTGACCTCATTACTGTCGGTGAAAACTTCGGCCGGGTAGAACAACTGAATGCCCGTTATGTGGTGCTGCGCAACCGTCAGGGGGTAGATTCGTTAATTCCCAACGAACATCTGATTATTAATGAAGTCACCAACTGGAGTTATGCCGACCCTAACGTGCGGCTGGAAATTGATGTACAGGTCAGCTACAACGACGACCCTGAACAAGCCATGGCATTAATGCTGGAATCTGCTTACGCCTCCCCCAGAGTGTTAACAACACCGGAGCCGACCGTCAGACTGCTGAATTTTGCTGACAATGGTATTCATCTGCAGCTCAGAGTCTGGATTGCCGATCTGGAAAATGGCCGTGGTGCCGTCAAATCTGATATCAACAGAGCCATTTGGCACAAATTTAAACAACAGGGCATCAGTTTCCCTTACCCGCAACGGGATCTGCATTTAAAAAGTGGCTGGCCACCCGCTGCAGCCTCATGCCAACAAGACGTAAAGGGTTAATATGCACAAGCTTGAAGATATTGTGATCCTCAGTGGCAGCCGCACTGCGATTGGCAGTTTTGGCGGAAGCCTGTCTGGTTTCAGTCCGGCAGAGCTTGGCAGTTTTGCCGCCCGCGCTGCCATCAGTCAGGCCGGAGTGGATGCTGCAGCCATCGACCATGCGGTGTTTGGCCACATTATTACCACTGCACCACAGGATGCTTATCTGGCACGCCATATTGCACTGAATGTTGGTCTGGCACCAACCTCGGCCGCCTTTAATGTGAACCGGCTTTGTGGTTCAGCGGTACAGTCGGTGATTTCAGCGGCGCAAATGTTGATGCTCGGCGACAGTCAGCTGGCGCTGGCCGGTGGTGCTGAGAGTATGAGTCGTGGCGCTTATTTATTGCCTGGCCTGCGCAGTGGTTTACGGATGGGCTCGGCGCCTGTTACAGATTTGACTTTAGGTATTCTAAGCGACCCTTTTGGCAGTGGTCATATGGGTTTAACCGCCGAGCGGATTGCCGCTCAATACCAGCTAAGCCGGCAGGAGCTTGACGAGTTTGCGCTGCACAGCCAGCAAAAAGCCGCTGCCGCTATGACAGCCGGTTATTTTGCCAGCCAGATCACACCAGTGAATGTCACTCAGGGCAAACAGAGCCGCCAGTTTGTACAGGATGAACATCCAAGGCCAGAGACCTGCCTGCAAAGTCTGGCCGCACTCAAACCTGCTTTTAGTCAACAAGGCATAGTCACAGCAGGCAACAGTTCTGGCCTGAATGACGGTGCCGCCGCTTTGGTGCTGAGCAACCGCCAGTTTGCCTCAAGCCATGGCCTTGGAGTCAGAGCCAGACTCAGAGGTTATAGTTTTGCCGGCGTTGCACCAGAGGTGATGGGGCTGGGCCCGATACCGGCCGTGCAGCAACTGCTGAAAAAAACCGGTTTGTCTGTGGCAGATTTGGCGGTGATAGAATCCAACGAAGCTTTTGCTGCTCAGGCTATTGCTGTGAATCGCAGCCTGGGTCTGGATGAAACCAGAGTAAACCCCAATGGCGGAGCTATTGCATTAGGGCATCCGGTTGGCGCCACAGGTTCGATATTAATTATTAAAGCCATGTCTGAGCTGGAACGGATTGATGGCCAGTTTGCTCTGGTCACCATGTGTATCGGCGGCGGTCAGGGGGTGGCTTTGCTGCTGGAGCGCTGCAGTTAACTCAGCGCTGTGACGGCTTAGCCAACCCACAGCGGGCAAACCGGCACTTGGTAAAAAGCTGGCGCCGGTAACATCTCAGCCTGGGTTTTCGTCATTGTCATCAAGCTCAGACGCATCCAACTCGTCGAGTGAGCGCGCCGTCCAGTCCGGCGCCAGTTCAGCACCAGCTTTGGGGTAATAAATCTGGCAGACCAGCCACTCTTTGCTGCCAGCCGGGGTTTGCACCACAAAAGTGTCGTCCACCTGTTTTTTTAACAAAGCCCGCGCCATAGGGGCATCAATTGAAATGTAATCTTTGCGGCCATAAATTTCATCGGGCCCGACAATCCGGAATTTCAGACTGGCCCCTGCTTCATCTTCAATTTCTACCCAGGCACCAAAAAACACTTTGCCTTCCTGCTCAGGTGCATAATCAACAATTTTTAAATCATCAAGCCGCTTACGCAGGTATCTGATCCTGCTGTCTATTTGCCGTAAAAGTCTTTTATTAAACTGATAATCGGCGTTCTCTGACCTGTCGCCCAAACTGGCGGCCCAGCTGACGATGCGGGTGACTTCCGGTCTTTTTTTAAACCACAGATGGTCATGTTCCGCTTTTAATGCGTTATAACCCTCGCGGGTGACTAACTTGGTTTTCACCTGATGAATAATCGGTGTTTTTGCCACTCTGCTTCACTCTATTCAAGGTTGCTAATACCACAAAAACTGGCCTGCCGCTGCCCCGGTATCGGTAACAACAATGGATTTTTTGCCGCTGAAGATAGACAATACCGGCCATCTGCATTGTTAGCCAGCCCGCACTTAGTTTTTGCCGGTGCAGGACTTGAGGAATATAAGAATATGTCGTTGATTGTCAAACAAATTGCCACGGAAATTTCTGCACGCGCTGAACAGGTTGCCGCCGCCATTGCTTTATTGGATGAAGGCGCCACAGTGCCTTTTATCGCCCGTTACCGTAAAGAAGTGACAGGCGGGCTGGATGATAACCAATTACGTGCCTTAGAGCAGCGCTTAACTTATTTGCGTGAGCTGGAAGACAGGCGTCAGGTAATTTTAAAAACCATTCAGGAACAAGGCAAACTGACCGCTGAGCTGGAACAAGATATTCTGGCCGCCGACAATAAAACCCGTTTAGAAGATTTATACCTGCCATACAAAGCCAAACGCCGCACCAAAGGCCAAATTGCCATAGAAGCAGGTTTATTACCGCTGGCGGATGCCTTGTTGGCCGACCCGGATCTGGCGCCGGAAAACGCCGCTCAGGCTTATATCAACAGCGAAGCCGGTTTTGCCGATGTCAAAGCAGTATTGGACGGTGCCAAATATATTCTGATGGAGCGTTTTGCTGAAGACGCTGATTTACTGGCTAAATTACGTCGTCATCTGGCGCAGCATGCGGTATTAAAAAGCAGCATGGTGGCAGGTAAAGAAACCGAAGGCGCAAAATTCCGCGATTATTTTGCCCATCAGGAAGCCTGGAAAAACGTACCGTCGCATCGTGCCCTGGCCATGTTCCGTGGCCGCAACGAAGGGGTGCTGAATCTGCAGTTACTGCCTGATGCCGACGAAGAAAACGCCCACGCCAACTGCGAACAAATGATTGCCAGCCATTTTAATTTGCGTCAGCAAAACCGCGCCGGCGACGCTTTTATGCGCACTGTGGTGCAGTGGACCTGGAAAGTAAAACTTCATCTGCAGCTGGAAAATGACCTGCTCGGTGAATTACGCGAAAAAGCTGAAGTGGAAGCCATCGCCGTATTTGCCCGTAATATGAAAGACTTATTAATGGCTGCTCCTGCCGGTATGCGTGCCACTCTGGGTCTGGACCCAGGTCTTCGCACCGGGGTGAAAGTCATAGTGGTGGATGAAACAGGCAAACTGGTGGCACATACCACTGTATTCCCGCATGCCCCACAAAACCTGTGGGACAAATCGGTGAAAACCCTGGCCGCTTATTGCAAACAATACAAAGTGGAACTGATTGCCATTGGTAATGGCACCGCCTCCAGAGAAACCGACAAACTGGCCGGTGACGTGATTAAAATGCTGCCGGAAATGCGCCTGACCAAAGTGATGGTGTCAGAGGCCGGTGCTTCAGTGTATTCCGCTTCTGAACTGGCAGCGCAGGAGTTCCCGGAGTTAGACGTATCATTGCGTGGTGCTGTTTCTATTGGCCGTCGCCTGCAAGATCCGCTGGCTGAACTGGTAAAAATTGAGCCTAAAGCTATCGGCGTTGGCCAGTATCAGCACGATGTAAACCAGAGTTTGTTAACCAAATCACTGGATGCGGTAGTGGAAGACTGTGTAAACGCCGTCGGGGTGGACCTCAACACCGCCTCAGTACCGCTGTTGGCGCGGGTTGCCGGTCTGAATAAAACGCTGGCGCAAAATATTGTGTTATACCGCGACAGCAACGGCCGTTTTATGCAGCGCAAAGATTTATTAAAAGTGCCGCGCCTTGGCCCTAAAGCTTATGAACAAGCCGCCGGCTTTTTACGTATCAGCAACGGCAGCAACCCGCTGGATGCCTCAGCGGTGCACCCTGAAGCTTATCCTTTGGTGGAAAAGATTGTCAGCAAACACCAGAAGTCGGTGACTGACATTATCGGTAACAGCAGCTTTTTAAAGTCGATTAACCCGGCAGAATTTGCCGATGACACCTTTGGTATTCCAACCATCAGCGACATTTTAAAAGAGCTGGATAAACCGGGCCGCGACCCGCGTCCAGAGTTTAAAACCGCTAACTTTAAAGACGGCGTGGAAAAACTGTCGGACTTAACACCTGGCATGTTACTCGAAGGGGTGATCACCAATGTCACTAACTTTGGGGCTTTTGTGGATATCGGCGTGCATCAGGACGGTTTGGTGCATATTTCATCGTTAACCGACAAATTTGTCAGCGACCCCCATCAAGTGGTCAAAGCTGGCGATATCGTGAAAGTTAAGGTGCTGGAAGTTGAAGCCGACCGTAAGCGTATTGCACTGACGATGCGGATGGATGAACAACCACAACAGCGCGGTGCGGCCAAAGAAAACAGTAAAACACAAAGTTCAGGCGGTTACGCCGGCAAAACTGCGCCAAAAGCAGCAAAAGCGGTTGATCAGGGCAATGCCGCCATGGGCAATGCTTTTGCAGCCGCGCTCGCCAAGCTGAAAAAGTAATACGGCCCCTGGGTGCTGGCATAAAAACGCCGTCTTTAAGACGGCGTTTTGTTTTAATACCTGAAAAACTGAATGACTGAATGACTGAATGGCTAAGTGCTTAGTGATAAGTGCTTAGTGATAAGTGATAAGTGCTTAGTGATAAGTGCTTAGTGATAAGTGATAAGTGCTTAGTGATAAGTGCTTAGTGATAAGTGATAAGTGATAAGTGATAAGACATCTCAGGTGTCGCCTGGCTATGTGGCAACATCAAGCTGTAATGATTTAAATGCTTTGGATGAGTGGCCTTTCAGCAGGCATGGTGGCACGGGCGTAAAAACCGGCAATCACGTCACTACGCAATTGCATCTGCGGGTCCCGGGCAAAAGAACGGGTTTCAGGAACCACATAACGACTGGCGTTTTCTTTTATTGCATTGTATTGCTGTTGCCGCTCTTGTTGCATATTGCTGGCAACATCTTCATCCTGCCGGGCTACGGTGTTGGCCTGGTCAGAAAATATCTCCGGCTCAGCTTCAATATCAGCAAGTTCAACCCGGCCTGTCATTTCCGCAAAAGCGGCGGCGGCATCATAATCACCATCCGACGCCGGCGGGTCATTCAGTGGCAATAATTCCTGCGCCAGTTCAATCTGAGCTTCAACAATACGGCGACTGGCTTCTGCAGCAATTTGTTGATCCGTAGAGGAAGGGTCGGCTGGCGCTAATGCGGCTGCCTTGACCTGCTGCAATTTGATAATAGTGGCCTGAGGATCACCAGGCACTTCCGCCAGATCGATGTTTACCTCACCACCAACGGCATATTTTTGACCGTCAGGGCCTGTCTGATAACTGTAACTTGGGCTGCCAGCAAGCTCACCGCCGACTGAAGCATGCGCCTGCTCGTGTGCTCTGACTTCAGCATCACGTTTTTTCAGTTCGGCAATTTCACGTTGTTCTGCTGTTTGTTGACGTTGTTCTGAAGGGCTGCCTTGCCGGCCATCCTGATTTTGTCCACCCTGCTGACCACTGTTTTCGCCTTGCTGTTCACGGCCAGAGCTTTCTTCACCACGTCCTTCAATGGCTTGTTTGAGCTCAGTGCCGCGGTTTTTAATGTCATCGCTGTAGGTATAACCGTTGCTGGCATTATGGTTGCGGCTTTTATCTTCGGAAATCACGCCTTTTTCAGCAGCACCACGCTCGGCCTGAGTCACAGGCTCGATAATGTCGCGTTTTAAATTTTCCCGGCGCGCCAAATCAACGGCAGGGTTGCCGGGATAAGGGTTGATATTGGTAAAGGCCGGAGGGGTGATGATCATCTTGTGTTACTCACACCCGGATATCGATGACAGAACCAAGCACTTCATCTGCCGTCTGAATAGAACGCACATTGGCTTCGGCATTGATTTGTTCTGTAGTCAGTTGCACCAGGCTTTGTGTCAGGCCCGGGGTTTGAGCCTCTGAGCTTAAAGTGACTCTATCGGTTTCAGCACGACTTTGTTGAGCTGCAGCATCTTCGCGGGCATTTTGCAGCCGCTGCTGATTGGCGGTTTCGCGGTTAATATTCACTGTGGCTTCGGTAATGCCATAAGACGCACTTTGCAGGCCCTGAGTGCCTGAAGCAAAAGCTGATTGAATGTCCATGGTAGATCTCCGGCGTTTAGCGAACTTGATTAAATTCTAATCAAGAACACTGCCAGACTCAAGCTAAAGCCGGCAAAAGCGGCAAATATTTGCCGCTTTTGCCGGTATTTATGGCCAGTTATGCTGACATCAGCTGCAACCTGAGGATGCTTGTGCCGCCCATTGCCGCAGCCATTGCATAAACTCGGCCTGGTGCGAGATAAAGGGGGCGTGGGAAGCCTTTGGCAACAGCGTCACTTCAGCCGCAGGACAGATTTGACTGAGTGTATCCAGCATCGCAACAGGGACCAGCGAATCCAGCCGGCCAAAACAATAAGTAAGCGGCATTTGTAGTTCCGCCAGCCTTGATCTTAAATCACCATCCGCCAGCAGCTGTAAACCACCGGCCAATGCTTCTGAGCTGGGTAATGGCAAACTTAACACAGCCTGTTTTAATGCTTTAATATCCTGCCTCGCAGTTTCACTGCCAAGGGCCTGGATAGCCAGAAAACGCTCGACTGTCAGCGCCAGATCTTTTGATAAAGCACCGGCAAATTGACTAAGCACCCGTTCATCCATGCCTGGCCAGCCTGCTTTGGCTAAAAAACAGGGGGAACTAGCCACCAGCGCCAGCGCTTTGACTTTTTCCGGATGCTCCAGCGCCAGCTGCGTGGCTATTAAGCCACCCAAAGACCAGCCCAACACCAGACTCTGCGGCGGAATCGTGGCCGCCATTTCAGCAGCCACAGCACTGAGTGTATAAGGACTCGGGCACTGCTGATTCAAGCCAAAACCAGGCAAGTCAGGAGTCAGCACCTGATAATCGTCAGCTAATAACGGAATAAGATGTTGCCAAACAGCATGATTTAACCCCCAACCGTGCAACAGTACCAGACTGGGTTTGCCTCTTTGCGGCTGAACTGCCATAGTGAACCTAAATGTTTATTTTTTGTGAAAATGCCAAGAATCATCTCTGTTGTGCACCAGTGCCTGCACCTGCTGTTGCCCAACTCTTGTTTGTGGTGCCAGCTACCGGTGCAACAGCCCGAGGCGCAGCTGTGCGATTATTGTAACTTGGCCTTACCCCGCTTGTCGCCGGCATTACCAACACAAAATGCCTTGTTATTACCCGCTGTTGCGCGTGGTCTGAAACCCCGTCACTTTGATGCACTTTATAGCCTGAGCTGGTACCAGAATCCCTGGTCACACTGGATTGTGGCCTGGAAGTTCAACCGGGATCTGGCTTGTGGCGCCTTACTTTGTCAACAACTGGCCACCGCAACAAAAAGTTATCAGGCACCAGCTGATGCGGCTGTGTGTTATGTACCTATGAGCAGCAACAGATACAAAGAACGAGGTTTTAATCAGGCGGAAGAGCTGGCGCGTGCCCTGGCAACCAGTCTGCAATTGCCGTTATTGTCGGTATTTTCCAGTAAAGCCGGTGTCAAACACCAGGTGGGGCTGAGTCGGGCACAGCGCAGGGCCAATCTGCGCCGCCAGTTCAGCTTACAAACAAAGCTGGAATTACCGGCGCATATGCTGTTGGTGGATGATGTGATCACCACAGGCGCGACGGTGAATCAGCTGTGCTTATTGTTAAAAAAACACGGGGTCCGGACTGTCGATGTCTGGACCCTGGCCGTCACTTCTGCCAAAAGGCAAAGGCGTTATTCAGCAGCCCCCTCATCGTCACCGGACGCCGAATCAAAAGCTTTGGCAAAATAAAGTGCGTTCACCAGAATACGGCTGGAACCAGTGAAATAACCGCGAAACACCGGGTTGTCCACCATGGCGATGACTCTGCCTTTGCCCATGGTCTGTGCCAGCAAGGCCGGACTTTCGCTGATCTGTCCGGCCAGCTCAGGGGCGACAAAACCCGCCAGCTGCTTGCCACTGCGGTAAGAGCCCACTGTGACAAAATCTTTGTTGGCTGTTTTCAGTAACATCAGATCGTTTTTAAACACCGGCAATTCAGCTCTTGGCAAACCAAAACTCAGCGGATGACTTAAATCGAGCTCCAACTGGAAAATGGCACCGGCAATCCGTTGTTGACCCGCCAGCTTTTCTTTGTCGTTGTAACGCAGCTCATCAAGCTTCACCAGCTGCTTCAGCTCTTCTTTATTGGCAACAGCACTGGCGATCCAACCTTGTTTGGCGACAAAC